>Ga0302046_10002244_pt1 | contig 18038 bp, 12 predicted proteins | sample RVTome_11_FD_200261 | JGI IMG/M metagenome (GOLD analysis project Ga0302046, IMG submission 200261) | Soil microbial communities from uranium-contaminated site in the Upper Colorado River Basin, Wyoming, United States - RVT147D111 (version 2) ...
CGCGGCTGCGACAATCGACGAGGTAGCGCACCGGAAAGAGCATTCGCTGGAGGTTCAGATACCGTTCCTGCAGCATCTCGTCGGCGACCTGCGCTTCCTGCCGATCTGCATCGGCACCATGCAGCTCGCGCTGCTGTTGGAACTCGGGCGCGCCATCGCCGGGGCGGTGCGGGAGGCGAATCAAGACGTGCTGCTCGTGCTCAGCAGCGATATGTCGCATTACCTGCCGGCTGCGGTGGCTAAAGGAAAGGATGAAAAGGCGCTTGCGCCGATCCTGGCTCTCGATGCCGAATGGCTTCACCGGGTGGTCGTCGACGGCAGGATAACGATGTGCGGCGTGGCCCCGGTGGTCGCCGGTCTGGAGGCCGCGCGCTGCCTCGGGGCCAGGGAGTCTCGCCTCGTGGCCTATGATCATTCCGGAACGAGGAGCGGCGACCATGACTCGGTGGTTGGATACGCAGGGGTCGCCGTCACCTGACGCGACGCACACCAACCCGCTCAGCTAACGGGGATCCCCGGGCAGATGGCGTCAATCCACAAGCCGGTGGCGTTGATCCTCCTGCTGCTCGGACTCCTCCCCGCCGTCGCGGCGGCGCAGGAGGAGGCCGATGCTCAGGAACCCGGTCGTGCCGGGTCGGAGGAGGAGCGTCCCGATGCCGCAGAAGAAGAGCGGCTCGTCGCACCCGGACCGGGAGAGATCCCCCTCGAAATCGCCGCCGGGCCGGGCTCGATCTTCGGCAAGGATGAGCTGACCCTGGAGGGGTACGTCGATATCCGCTACGGGGATCTGCGCCTGCAGGCCGACCATGTCCGCTACATCCCCGCGACGAAGATCGCGTACGCCGAAGGGAACGTCATCATCGACCAGGGCGAGGGGAGGATCACCGCCCAGTCGGTCGAATTCAACCTGGAGACCAGCACCGGGGTCTTCACCGACGCACGGGGATTCGCCGAACCGGGCATCAATTTCGTCGCCGACAAGGTCGAGAAGATCTCGGAGAACGAACTGGTGCTGCACGACGCGCGTTTCACCGCCTGCACTCAGCCGATCCCGTACTGGAGTTTCAAGATGAAACGGGCTCTGCTGCGGCTCGGGGAGTATGCCTACCTGCACGATCTGACCTTTCGCGCCGGCCGCGTGCCGGTCTTCTACTCCCCGTACCTCGTCTGGCCGATCAAGACCGATCGTGCGTCCGGTTTCCTGTTCCCGCAATTCGGGTTCTCGGATCGGAACGGGACGGTGTTCAGCGAGGCCTACTACTGGGCGATGCGTCGCAACATGGATGCGACCATCTACGTCGACTATCTGTCGAAGGCGGGGTGGGGGATCGGCACGGAGTATCGCTACGTGATGAGTGAGACGGGGCAGGGGAACTTCAGCGGCTACTTCATCCGCGACGAAGTCGCCCGGGAGGCGAACGAGCCGGACGTGCCGATCGATCGCTGGTTGATCAACTACAAGCATCGCCAGCAGATCGGCCTCGACTGGAACCTGGTCGCCAACGCAAACCTGATCAGCGATTTCGATTATTACCGGGATTTCGCGCGCGACATCCGTCTGGCGTCCACTCCGGAGGCGGTCAGTAACATCTTTCTCAGCCGCAACTGGGGATTCTATGCGCTCAACATGCAGGCCGAGCGGCGCGAACAGCTGGTGCAGGAGGTCGTGCTTCCGACCGGCTATGGTCAGGATTTCCTGATGACCCGGGAACGAACGATCAGTCGCTGGATCCGGCCCGAGGCGGAGCTGCGGGGCCGGCGGCAGAAGCTGGGCAACACCCCTCTCTACCTGACCCTTCTGGCGTCGGCGAACAACTTCGAGAAGGGAGAGGAGGATGTGGGCTACCAGCGGATCGATGCGTTTCCAACCCTCTCCTCGCAGCTGTCGCCGGTGCCGTGGCTCGATATCGATGCCAGCGCCGGAGTGCGGGATACCTACTATACCGACAGCAGGGCGGAGGATCTCGGCTGCGACAATCTGCCAGGAACGGCCGATTTCGGGGAGGGAAACGGAAATCCGATCGACCGGGAAATCGATCGGGAGGGGATCTGTGACACGGCATTGGGAGTCTGCACCCTCGGACCGCTGGCTCTGTCGTGCGTCGTCAACACGGATTGCGGGACGTTCGGCACCTTCGGCGCCGAGGACGATCTCGGCTGCGACAACGTGGCTGGAACGGACGATTTCGGGGAGGACAACGGTGCCCGCGACGTGGAGGGAGAGGTGATCGTGGACGAACCGATCAACAGAAGGTTCCAGCAGGCGGGACTGACCCTGATCGGACCGAAATTCAGCCGCGTGTTCAACACGCCCTCGTCCCGGTTTTCCCCCCGGTACAAGAACACCATCGAGCCGACTCTGCGGTACACCTACCAGTCGCGGGTGGGAGAGAGCGAACGCGTGATTCAGTTCGATGAGATCGATCGGCTCACCGGCGACGTCAACAGGCTGAACTATGCGCTGGTGACGCGCCTGTTCGCGAAGCGGCCGATGCGCACCACCGATCCAACCGAGTTTCTACCCCCCTCAGGGGTCGATTTCATCGGTGGCACGTCGGATCCTCTCGCCGGCGTGGAGGAGCAGTTGCGCAGGGAGCTGGAGCTGGAGGACGCGGAGAAAAGAGCGGGGCAGGAGGTCCCAGTCGGCGAGCCGGATGCGCCGACCGAGCCGCCGGCACCGGAAATGACCACCGTCGAGATCCTCTCGTTCGAGGTCAACCAGAACTATTCATTCATCCGTCCGCTCAGTGCATCGGCGGTTCTGTTGGAGACCAAGCAGGTCTCCCCCATCCAGGCGATCCTCCGCTTCAATCCCTCTCTGAAAGTGAGCGTCGATGCCCGCTCCACCTTCGATGTCATCTTCAGAGAACTTCGTGACGCGAGCCTCAGCGCCAATCTGCGCAGCCCCGGCCGCGGCTTTCTCGACCTCACCTGGTCGTTGTTCAGGGATCTCGAGGGGAAGGCCCTGCTGGAGACGGGACAGGCGACCTTTCCACCATTCGACCGTAATCAGATCGGCCTGAACGGAGAGACCAACCTGTTCAACAAACGTCTTCTGCTTGGCGCGCAGCTGAATTACGAACTGGGCGACATTCAGCCGGGGCAGCCCCGCCTGCGCGACCAGCGCTACAAGCTCGGCTACAACACTCAGTGCTGCGGTTTGCAGCTCGAATACCTCACCCGCGATTACACCACTTCGAGCTCGCGCGAGTTCCGCTTTCTCATCAACCTCAGCGGGGTTGGCAACGTCGTCGACCTCAATTCGAGCTCGGGCGGCGGAGGTTTCTGATGCGCGCCGAGCTCGGCCGAGGCCATCCATCGACAGTGCGCAGGCGGCGTGGGTGATCCGGATCATAAACTGCGCTCGAGGAGGGAGTACGCCCGCCACGCCGGCGTCGCCGCGATTGCGCCGGGTGCGCGCCCTCCTCCTGATTGCGGCCTGCGGCGCGTCGCTCGCCGGCGCGGGATGGCGCGACGCGGGGGGGATCGTCGCCGGGGACCGAGAGCGCCCCGCCCCTCTCTCCCGCACGGTGGTACTCGTCTCGTTCGATGGGCTGCGCTGGGATGACCCGCATCGTGCCGGGGGGGTGGCCTTCGGGAGACTGCAGAGGGAGGGGATCAGCGCGGGCGGCTTGATTCCCCCCTTCCCCGCCTCCACCTTCCCGGCCCACGCCACCCTGGCGACCGGCGTCTATCCCGACCGGCACGGGATCGTCGCCAATCGGTTCCTCGACAGCGAGCGGGGCGAGTTTCGCAAGGAGGGCGATCCATCCTGGCTGCGGAGCGAGCCGCTCTGGGTGACCGCCGAGCGTCAGGGAGTGACCGCGGCCGTCGCCCACTGGGTGTTCGCGGGCGGGCCATGGCAAGGGACCGCGGCCTCGATTCGGGAGCCGTACAGGCCGGAGGTGCCCGACGGGAGCAAAGTGGATGTCATCATCGAGTGGCTGCAGCTGCCGATGGAGAGGCGACCCGGACTCATCATGTCCTACCTGCACGGTGTCGACGGCAGGGGCCATCGCCACGGGCCGGCGAGCGTGGAGGTTGACGACGCCGTCCGTTCGCTCGATCGGCTGGTGGGTCGGCTGCTCGATGCCGCCGCACAGAGCGACGGGGAGATCGCGCTGATCGTCGTGTCGGACCACGGCATGGCCGCCGCGACGCGGGTTCATCGACTCGATCGTCTACTGTCGGGCGAGGCCGGCCGGGTGAGGGCCTTTTCATCCGGAGGAAGCGCCAATCTCTACTGTCCGAACGAGGAAGCGTGCCGCGCAGCGGGGGAGCGTCTCGCGACGATCCCCTCCCTGGGTGTTTTCCCCTTCGACGCGTTGCCTCCCCAACTGCATTACGGTCTCTCCGGCCGCACCGGCGATCTCGTCGTAGTGGCGCGGCCCGGCGATCTCCTCCTGACAGGAGCGCCGCGGGACGGCGCGGCCGGTCGGGGGACGCATGGCTATCGCCCCGAAGAGAGGGAGATGTGGGGCGTGTTCTTCGCCTGGGGAGCGGGGCTGCGCGCCGGGATACGGGTGGAGCCGATGCGCGCGGTCGACGTGGCGCCGCTGGTGTGCCGACTTCTCGGGATCGATGCTCCCCGCGGCATCGACGGCCGGCTGCGCCGTGATCTGCTCGCTGCTGGATCCGGCCGCCGGATTGATCCAGATGCGGCCCGGGGGCAGCAGCCGGACCGACGCTCCGGTGAGGTCGCGCTGCCCCTGGCGGAGAGATGAGAGCTACGGATCCTGCGGGGCCGATTCGGATCCCTGCGAGGCAGGCAGGTCGCCGGCGATTCCGGGTGCCTCCTTCAGCCTGGCGACCCGCACCCGCGCCGGGCGGAGCAGGGTGCCTTTGAGTCTGTAGCCCTGCTGCAGCTCCTCGACCACCATGTTGTCACGCTCCGCCTCCTCCGCCGGCTCGACCGCTATCGCTTCCGCAAGGTTCGGATCGAATTGCTCACCCACCGTGGAGAAGGTCTCCACCCCCTCGGAAGCGAGGGCCTGCATCAACCGATCGCGGATCAGGACGACGCCCTCCAGCAGCGGGGACGCTTCCTTCATATCGCGGGCGACCGCGATGGCGCGGTCGAGATCGTCGGCGACGCCGAGAATCTTGCGCATCAGTTCCGCGCGTGCGATGTCCACGCGCCGCTCGAGATCGCGGTTCAGGCGTTCACGGAAGGCGTCCCTCTCCTCGTCGATGCGGCGATAGGCGGCCGAAATCTCACGGGCGTGCTGCTCGGCCTTTTCGGCGCGCGCCTTCAACTCTTCCACGAAGCTGGGGTAGCGCGGCTGCTCCGCGCCCCCCGTCTCTCCGGAGTCGTATTTGGGACGGCGGTCGATGACCACCACATGCTCCCGTTCCATATCCTCTTTTTCGCGATCTTTCTCGTCGTGCTTTTTCATAGGGTGATTCTATCCCATGACGCTCGGGATCCAGGCCGGCGACCGGTGCCGGCCGGCTACTTCACCTCGACGCGGATCGATTGGGCCTTCGAATCCTGCCGCTTCGGCAGGACGAGCTCGAGCACGCCGTTGTTGTGGGACGCCCGGATGGCGCCCTGATCGACGTTCTGCGGCAGGCTGAAGGAGCGGACGAAGGAGCCGTACGGTCTCTCCGCCCTGTGGTAAGCCTCGGGCTTGACCTCGTCCGGTTGCCGTCGCTCGCCCCGCAGCACCAGCATATTGTCGTCGATTCGGACCTCGATCGCGCTTTGGGCGACCCCCGGCAGATCGGCGCGCAGCACGATCCGATCGTCGGTCTCGAAGATGTCGACGGCCGGACCCCACTGTCCCGAATCGATCTCCTCCTGCCCGCGCTGACGCGACAGCGTCTCCTGGAACAGGCGATTCATCCTTTCCTGAATCGTCATCAGATCGCGGAACGGATCCCATCGGGTGATCGTCAAGTCGTTCCTCCTCTCAATGGCTGTGAGCGGTCGCCGAAGCGGTGCGCTCGGTCATGACCTGCCGGTCGAAGCTCACACGACCGGCGGTCGCGTCCCAGTCGGCGGTGATGTCGTCTCCCGGTGCGAGCGAGCCCTCCAGCACCTTTCTCGCCAGCGGGTCCATGACCATTCTCTGGATCGTCCTCTTCAACGGCCGGGCTCCGTACTCCGGATCGTAGCCGATCTCCGCCAGCCTGGCGCGCAGCTCGGATGTGAGCCGCAGCGTCATCCGCCGCTCCTCGAGGAGTGTCCCGAGACGGGCGGCCTGGATATCGACGATCCTGGCGAGATCCTCGCGCGTCAGGGGCCTGAACACCGCGATCTCGTCGATCCGGTTGAGAAACTCGGGGCGGAAGTGAGAGCGCAATTCTCCCTCGATTATTTCCTTCAGGCGCCCCGGGGGATCGTCGCTGTGCTGTCTGATCAGCTCACCCGCCAGGTTCGAGGTCATGACGATGAGCGTGCTCTTGAAGTCGACCACCCGCCCCTTGCCGTCCGTCAACCGGCCATCCTCGAGGATCTGCAGCAGCGCGTGGAAAACGTCGGGATGCGCCTTCTCGATCTCGTCGAACAGCACCACCGCGTAGGGCCGCCGGCGGACCGCTTCGGTCAACTGTCCGCCCTCGTCGTGGCCGACATATCCAGGTGGGGCGCCGATGAGGCGCGCCACGGAGTGCTTCTCCATGTATTCGGACATGTCAATCCGGATCATCGCCTTCTCGCTGTCGAACAGGAATTCGGCGAGAGCACGCGCCAGCTCGGTTTTGCCGACGCCGGTCGGCCCCATGAACAGGAACGACCCGGTGGGACGGTTCGGATCCGAAAGCCCGGCGCGCGCCCGCTGCACGGCATGGGTGACGAGCGTCACCGCTTCGTCCTGACCGATGACGCGACGGTGGAGCCGATCCTCCATGTGCAGCAGCTTGTCGACCTCGCCCTCGAGCATCTTGCTGACCGGGATGCCGGTCCAGCGCGAGACGATGGAGGCGATGTCCTCCTCATCGACCTCTTCCTTGAGCATCGGTCGCCCGTCCTTCTGCAGCGACTGGAAGCGTAGCTTGGCCGCTTCAAGTTCCTTCTGCAATTCCGCCAGCCGGCCGTAGCGCAGCTCCGCTGCCTGCGTCAGCTCCCCGCTTTTCTCGGCCTGCGCGGCGCGAGTGCGGGTTTGCTCGATCACTTCCTTGAGACGCCGGATCTCCAGGATGGCGGTCTTTTCGCCCTGCCACTGCGTTCTGGCCGCATCGATCTCCTCCCGCAGGTCGGCGAGTTCGGCGTCGATCTCCTTGCGTCGCTCGCGGCTCGCCGGGTCGTTCTCCTTCTCCAGTGCCTTCTGCTCGATGGTGAGCTGGATGGCCCGCCGCTCGAGCACGTCGATATCCCGTGGCAGCGAGTCGATCTCGATGCGCAGACGTGAAGCGGCCTCGTCGACCAGATCGATCGCCTTGTCGGGCAGGAAGCGATCCATGATGTAGCGGTTTGCGAGGGTGGCGGCGGCGATCAGTGCGGCATCCTTGATGCGGACGCCGTGATGAACTTCGTAGCGCTCCTTCAGGCCGCGCAGAATGGCGATGCTGTTCTCCACGTCCGGCTCGGCGACCAGGACCGGCTGGAAGCGCCGCTCGAGGGCGGCGTCCTTCTCGAGGTGCTTGCGGTACTCGGCCAGCGTGGTCGCCCCGACGCACCGCAGTTCGCCGCGGGCGAGAGCCGGTTTCAGCATATTCGAGGCGTCGATCGACCCTTCGGCCGCGCCGGCCCCGACCAGGGTGTGAAGCTCGTCGATGAACAGTATGTAACGGCCCTCTCCCCGCTCGAGCTCCCTGAGCACCGCCTTCAGGCGGTCCTCGAACTCGCCGCGGTACTTGGTTCCGGCCACGAGAGCGCCGAGGTCGAGAGCGATGATCTGCTTGCTCTTCAGCCCTTCCGGGACGTCACCATCGACGATGCGCAGCGCCAGGCCCTCGATGATGGCGGTCTTGCCGACGCCCGGTTCGCCGATCAGGACAGGGTTGTTCTTGGTGCGACGTGATAGCACCTGCACGACCCTGCGGATCTCCTCGTCCCGTCCGATCACCGGATCGAGACGGCCGCGGCGGGCCGCATCGGTCAGGTTGCGGGCGTACTTTTCGAGCGCCTGAAACGCCTCCTCCGGATCCTGGGACGCCACGCGTTGTGAGCCGCGAACGCTCTTGAGGGCCTCGAGGAGCCTGCCCGACTCCACTCCTGCCTCGTGCAACAGTCCGGCCGCCGGTCCGCTCCCTTCCAGGGTGGCAAGCAGCAGGTGCTCGACCGAGACGAAATCGTCGTTGAATACCGCTGCCCGGCGCTCCGCCGATTCGAGCAGCAGGCGCAGGCGATCGCCGATCTGCGGTATCGCACCTCCGGAGACCCGGGGCGACGCTTGCAGCGCCTCCCCGGTGTCGCGGCGCAGGCGATCCAGATCGGCGCCGATCCGATTCAGCAGGATCGGAGCCAGTCCGTCATCCTGATGAAGAAGGGCGAACAGCAGATGCTCCGGTGCAATCTCCGGGTGACCGCGCTCGATCGCCGCCGACTGGGCAGCCTGCAGAGCCTGCTGGGACTTTACCGTCAATTTTTCCAGTTTCATCTCGTCATGCCTCGGTATCCGGACCGCTCTCTTTATATTGATTCGAGGCACATTATAAATATTGAGTCTGATATTGTCAAGTTAAGGAAACAAAAAATATCTTGTTATTTATCAATATCTTAACAACTACCTCTGTTCCTGATCGTGACGCGTGGAAAGGGGATTCCTGGTGGCGGCGGTCCCCTCCGCCTCCCCTTCAGACAGGAAGTCGGTGATCTGCCGCATGCACCAGCGGCTGTGGGTCAGAAACAGGTGATGGCCGGTTCCTCGTTTGGTCACGAGCCGCATTTGCGGGTAGGCGTCGGGCAGCGGCACGACGTGCTCGAGGGGGGCGACAGAGTCCAGCTCGCCGTGAATCAACAGGGTCGGAACGGGGGGGACGGCGGGGAGGATACGATCGACCTGATAGTCGAGCAGACAGGACTCGAGGGTCGAGGTGAGCGAGCGGAAGGTGAACTTGTGACTGTCGATCAGCACCGGCCAGGGGAAACGGAACAGGTACCGCAGGGTGATCTCCATACCGCTGCGCTTCATCTGCGCCAGCGTCTCGGCAAGCGAGTGCTCGTTCAGCAGTCGCCGATAATGAGGCGACCCTTTCCAGAAGCGTGCGTGGGCGGTCACGGGATCGGTGTAGCGGGGGATGCTGAGCAGCGCCATGCGGCTGACCTGGGGGCGATAGCGGGCGGCGTACTCGAGGGCGATCAGACCCCCGAGCGAGTGCCCGATGATCGCCAGGGGGCGGTCGGCCAGGTCGAGTTCCTCGATCAGAGACCTCACACTGTCGCGATACAGCTCGATGGTGTAGTCGACATGCGGTTTCGGAGACAGCCCGAAGCCGATCAGGTCGGGAAGCACGAGAAGGTAGTTCGCGGCCAGCGGGCGGACTTTATTTCCCCAGTACCGCCTCGATCCGGTGATCCCATGCAGGAAAAGAACCGGGGGATTGCGTCTGTCGCCGTGTGCATCGAAGTGCAGAGCGTTGGGAGGTCTCATCGTCAGGCGCCGCTGCCCGGCGGCGGCGGGATGATAGCATGGCCACCCCCGCTGCCTTGAGGGCCGGACCGGGTCGCCGCCGTCCGTTCCGGCGCCGGCGCTCTGTTCTTGATCCGGGGCGGAGCGATGACCTATCATGCGATGCGCTCGGATGAGCTGTCGCGATTCCACATCCTTCCAGAGCGGGCTTCATGACGAGGGCGCGGGCGGCGGCGGATGCCGCAGGGATTCCTTCGATGGTCATCGCAGGGGTGAAACGGTGGAGAGGCTCGAACGAATAAGGCAGGTCGACGAGGAGGTGGCAGCAGCCCTCACGGCCGAGGCGCGGCGCCAGGAGGAGACGCTCGTCCTGATCGCTTCCGAGAATTTCATCTCGTTGCCCGTTCTCGACGTCATGGGGTCGATCTTCACCAACAAGTACGCCGAGGGCTATCCGGGGAAGCGGTACTACGGCGGGTGTGAGAACGCCGATCGGGTGGAGCGACTCGCGATCGAGCGGGCGAAGCAGCTGTTCGGCGCGGAGCACGCCAACGTGCAGCCCCACTCGGGATCGCAGGCCAACATGGCGGTCTTCATGGCGGCGCTGAAGCCGGGTGACACGATTCTCGGCATGGACCTGGCGCACGGCGGTCACCTGACCCACGGCCATCCGCTGAATTTCTCCGGCCGCTATTTCAATGTCGTCTCCTATGGCGTCGAGCGCGACAGTGAGCGGCTCGACTACGAGCAGTTGTCGCGGCTGGCGCGAGAGAACCGGCCGCGCCTGATTCTCGCGGGGGCGAGCGCCTACTCACGGGTGGTCGACTTCGCCCGCATCAGGGAGGTTGCTGACGAGGTGGGGGCGCTGCTGCTGGCCGACGTGGCGCACGTCGCCGGCCTGATCGCCGCCGGCGCACACCCCAACCCGGTCCCCTACGCCGACTTCGTCACGACCACCACGCACAAGACGCTGCGGGGGCCGCGAGGGGCGCTCATCCTCTGCCGCGAGAAGCACGCCCGGGCAATCGACAGCGCCGTCTTTCCCGGCGTGCAGGGCGGCCCGCTGATGCACACCGTCGCTGCCAAGGCGGTCGCCTTCAAGGAAGCGATGAGCGACGCGTTCCGCCGCGACCAGCGACGCACCATCGACAATGCCGCCGTCCTGTCGTCCGCGCTGGCGGCGGGAGGTCTGCGCATCGTGTCCGGCGGCACCGACACGCACCTGTTCCTCGTCGATCTGCGGCCGCGCAACCTGACCGGCAGGGTGGTGGAGCGGCGTCTGGAGTCGCTCGGCGTATGCGTCAACAAGAACACCATCCCGTTCGATCCGGAGAAGCCGATGACCTGCAGCGGGATCAGGATCGGAACCCCCGCGGTGACCACGCGGGGAATGGGCGAGGGGCAGATGCGCGAAATCGCCGCATTGATTCTGGAGGGGATGGGCGAGGAACTCGACGGGGGACGATGCGACGCGCTGCGCCAGCGGGTCAGGTTGCTCTGTGAGGGCTTCCCGATGTATCCGACTCTCCAGGAGCGAACCGCTCCCGCCGCACGGCGGGCGGGAGTCGGCTCCTGAGAGGAACCTTACGGGGAGCCCATGGCGCACCTTCCTTTGTTGCTCGACTTGGAGGGGATCCGGTGCCTGGTCGTCGGTGCCGGCCGGATTGCGGAACGGAAGATCGCCTCCCTGCTGCGCGCCGGGGCCCGCGTCAAAGTCGTCGCCCCGCGCGCGACGGAGCGCATCGCCGGGCTGGCGCGGCGTCGCGCTCTGAAGTGGCGACGCGGCCGTTTCCGACCCTCCGACCTGCGGGGCGCCAGGCTGATCGTCGCCGTCACCTCCGACCGGGACATCAATCGTGAGATCGCTCGCCGGGCGGCTCGCAGCGGCGCGTTCTGCAACGTCGCCGACGATCCCGGCCGCTGCACGTTGATGATGCCCTCCGTCGTGAGTCGCGGCCCGCTGCAGATCTCGGTTTCGACCAGGGGAGAGAGCCCGGCGATCGCGCGCGCCGTGCGATATGACCTGGCGCGTCGATACGGGAGCGAGTATGGCGTGTACGTCGGGATGATCGGGGCATTGCGCCGCAGATTGCTCGCCACGGTCGCGAACGGCGCCGAGCGTCGCCGCAGGTACCGCCGGCTGCTGCGGGCGCCACTCCTGACGCTGTTGCGGGACGGGCGGCGGGCCGAAGCACGAAGCGCGGCGCGCATCGCGGCCGGCTTCCGATGAGTGGCGTCGACCCGGTGCAGGGCCAAGGAGAGGCGGCTGACCGCACTCTCTACCTGGTCGATGGGACCAGTAACATATATCGCGCGTTTCACGCCATCCGGCAGCTCAGCAAGAGCGATGGATTTCCCACCAACGCCGTGTTCGGCTTCACCAGCATGCTGCGCAAGTTGATGAAGACGTTCGCGCCGGAATACCTGGCGGTCGCGTTCGATGTCGCCGGGCCGACCTTCCGTCACGAGATGTACAGGGAATACAAGGCCAACCGGGCGGAGACTCCGGACGATCTGATCGTTCAGATCCCCTGGGTGAAGAAGGTCTGCACGGTGCTGAACGCCACCATCGTCGAGCTGCAGGGGTTCGAGGCCGACGATCTGATCGGAACGCTTGCCCACAAGGCGCGCCGCGCCCGCTTCGAAGTGATCGTGGTGGCGAGCGACAAGGATCTTCTGCAGCTTGTAGGCGAGGGAATCCGGGTCTTCAATCCGGTGTCGGAACGGTTGCTCGACGGCGCAGGGGTGGAGGAGAAATTCGGGGCGAAGCCGGAGCAGGTGCCGGACATTCTCGCGCTGGAGGGAGACAGCTCCGACAACATCCCGGGAGTGCCCGGCATCGGCGGGAAAGGAGCGAGGCAGCTGATCCAGCGCTTCGGAACCCTGGAGGGTGTGCTGAGCGGTGCCGCCGAGGTGGAGCGCAAGAGCTACCGTGAAGGGTTGCTGCAGCATGCCGAATCGGCCCGTCTCAGCCTGCGGCTGGCAACCCTGCGGCTCGACGCGCCGATCCCGTTCGATCCGGAGACCTTCCGGCTGCAGCCGGTCGATCCGGCAGCCGCGCGCCGGTTGTTCCGGGAGTTGGAGTTTGCCGCTCTCGAGCGGGAGTTCGCGGCGCCGGTGCGGGCGCCCGCCGGCCGTTGCGAGATCGTCGACCGGCCGGAACGGCTCGGAAAGGTAGTGGAGAAGTTGCGGAAAGCCGCCACGGTCGGCCTTCAGGTCGAGCGGGACCAGGCGGAGCCGATGCGGGCCGAGCCGCTCGGCCTGGCCCTGGCGGGTGAGGATGGCGAGGCGTACTACGTGCCGATCGTGGCGACCGGTGCGGGGTCGGCTCGCTGCATCGACCGCAATGTGGTGATGAGCCTCGCGGCCCCCCTGCTCAGGGATGAGAGTGTCCGCCGGGCCGGTCACGACGTGAAGAGCGACCTGGTGTTGCTGCGCAGCCATGGATATGACGTCGGCGGGTTCAACTTCGACAGCATGCTCGCCGCCTACCTCCTCAATTCAGCGCGCAGGGATCACTCGATCGAGGCGGTGGCGTCGGAGGCTGCCGGCATCGACCTGCCCACCCTCGAATCGCTGCGTGGGGCGGGAGCCGGCCGCGTCCCGCTGGAGGGAGTCGATCTGGAGCGTCGCGCGGAGTTTGCCGGCAGCCGCCTGGCGGCCGTCATGACGGTCCGCCGGCGCCAGCTCGCCGATCTCGAACGGGACGGACTCCTCTCGCTGCTGACCGACATGGAGTTGCCGCTGACCGGGATCCTGGCGGAGATGGAAAGGCGGGGGGTCGGCATCGATGCGCCGTTTCTGCAGCAGTTGTCGGCAGGCTGGCAGACCGATCTCGAACGCCTGACCGGGGTGATCCACGATCTGGCGGGCAGAGAGTTCAATCTGAACTCCCCCAAACAGCTCGCCGAAATTCTGTTCAATACCCTCGAACTGCAACCGGGCAGGCGCACCCGTAAGACGCGCTCTCTGTCGACCGGTGCCGAGGTGCTGGAGGAGCTGGCCTCTTCCCACGAACTGCCGCGACGGCTCCTCGAGTATCGCAGCCTGCAGAAGCTCAAGTCGACCTACGTCGACGCATTGCCGAAACTGATCAACCCGCGTACAGGCCGTGTGCACACCTCGTTCAATCAGGCCGTCGCCGCCACCGGACGACTGAGCAGCAGCGATCCCAATCTGCAGAATATCCCGATTCGATCGGAACTCGGGCGTCAGATCCGGCGCGCATTCGTCCCCGCGCCGGGGCACACTCTGCTGTCGGCCGATTACTCGCAGATCGAGCTGCGCGTTCTGGCCCACCTCTGCCGTGACCCCGATCTGATCGACGCGTTCGCGAAGGGGGAGGACATTCACCGCCGCACCGCGGCGGAGCTGTTCGGCGTCATGCCCGGTTTGGTGACGGGCGACATGCGCCGCCGCGCCAAGGCGGTGAATTTCGGGATCATCTACGGGATGGGGCCGCAACGGCTGGCGCGCGACCAGGGAGTCACGATCAAGGAAGCGACCGGGTTCATCAAACGTTACTTCGAGCGGTTTCCTCTCGTGAAGAGTTACGTGGATGACACCATCGCCGACGCAGAACAGCATGGTTGCGTCCGCACCCTGTTCGGACGGATCCGTTACTTTCCTGAAATCCATGGCGCCGACCGCAACGCAAGACAGCAGGCGATCCGCGCCGCGGTCAACACAACGATCCAGGGCACGGCCGCAGATTTGATCAAGAAGGCGATGGTCGTGCTGGCGGACCGCCTGGGCGCCTCCCGGCTCGGCAGCGCCGTCGTCCTCCAGGTACATGACGAACTTGTGCTCGAGGTCCCGCTCGGAGAGGAGGCGCAGACTGCTCTGCTCGTGAGCCGGGTGATGGAAGAGGCTCACCCCCTGTCGGTTCCCCTGACGGTCGATCTCCGCAGCGGGGTAAACTGGCTCGACATGTCGCCGCTGGCGCACTCCAAAGATTGAAATTCGGCACCCGGTGACATCGCTGTAATCCAACACCGGTGCGGCTTTCCGTTGACTCTCCCGACCCCGAGCTTAGATTGTAGAAGGGCCGTACGGACGGCCGTGATCCGGCTCAGTCTCCCGCGGAGCGCGCTCGATGCTGGCACCAAAACCGATTCTCGTCGTGGATGACGACCGGACGGTCCGCGACGTTCTGGTGGAGTGCCTGAGGGACGGCGGATATCGCTGCGAGGCAGCCTGCGACGGACTCGAGGCACTCGAAAAGATCCGCGGCAACGGGTTCGATCTCGTGGTCAGCGACATCGACATGCCCGGGATGGATGGGGTAGCCCTGCTGCGCGAGATCAAGAACCTGCGGCCGGACACCGAGATCATCCTCCTCACCGGACTCGTCGACGTCGAGACCGCGATCCGCTCGATGCGGCTCGGCGCCAGCGATTACCTGACCAAACCTTTCAACCTGAACGAGGTGTTCATTACCGTGGAGAAAACGCTCGACAAGCAGCGACTCATGCGGGAGAACCGCGAGTATCACGAGGCGCTGGAAGCGCGGGTCGAGGAGCGGACAGCGGAGTTGAGACGCAAGAACCGCGAAATCGAGGACCTTTTCCAGCAGTTGAAGAGCACCTACCAGACCACGCTCGAAGCGCTCGCGATCGCCCTCGACACCCGCGACAGCGAGACCCTCGGGCACTCGGTCCGCGTGGCCGCCTACACGGTTGCCGTCGCCCGCCGGATGGGGGTGGTGGAGCCCGAACTCACCGATATCCATCGTGGCGCCCTGTTGCACGACGTCGGCAAGATCGGCGTGCCGGACGCGATTCTGCGCAAGCCAGGCAGATTGACCCCAGATGAGTGGATCGAGATGCGCAAGCATCCGGAGATTGGTGATCGCATCCTGCAGGGGATCAAGTTTCTCGACGGAGCCAGGCCGATCGTGCGCTCCCATCAGGAGCGCTATGACGGCAAAGGATATCCGGCCGGCCTGCGGGCAAAGGAGATCCCCCTGGGCGCCCGGATCTTCGCGGTGGTCGATACGCTCGATGCCATGACCTCGAACCGGCCTTATCGCAAGGCCCTGCCGCTCGAGGCGGCATTCGATGAGATCAGGAAGTTCAGAGGCGTGCAGTTCGACCCCGACGTGGTGGACGCCTTCCTGAGCATTCCCCGACAGGAGTGGATCGACATCCATGCCCGCGTACTGGAAGACGTCAAGACACGCGGCGGAGGCCGATTCTGAAGACCGTGCACCCGGTCCCCTGCGGGCCGCCCCCCCGGACGACTGCGCAAGACGCGTCCGGCCGGCGGACCAAGCGAGCCCCCAACTTGACTGGGTTATCCACGTCTGCTAAATTACATAGGTTTGTATCGAAGGAGCCCTTATTGTCGATACTCCGTGTTCCGACCCGCGTCATCGGTTTGGTCCTCGCCATTTGCGTCGTCGCCGCCTCCCTTCCGGGCGCCGCTTCGAACCTGCACGCCACGCCGGCCGACGAAACGGCTTCCCACGACCGGTCCGGAAAGTCTGATCCGACTCTGTCGCTCGAGCAGGTCCTGGCCCGCTTCGATGACAAGCAGAAAACGACCAACACCCTCGTCGCCTCTTTCACCGAGCACAAGGAACTGAAGCTGCTGGAAGAGCCGGTGGTATCGCAGGGTGAGTTCTTCTACACGCGACCAAACCAGGTCCGCTGGGAGTACCTCGATCCCGATCGCAAGGTCTTCGTTATCACGGAGGATCGCTACACGGCCTACTATCCGGCGCTGAAGCGGGCAGAGGAAGTGCCGATCAAGAAGTTCGTCGGCAAACGGCTGTTCCGGTTCCTCGGGGTCGGGCAGTCGATCGAGGATCTGGGAAAGTACTACGACTTCGCGCTCGCGGACGAAAGCGACGTTCCCGGGACCTATCTCCTCCTGTTGACCCCCCGCAAGAAGAAGTTGCGGGATCGGGTCGCCGAGATGAAGATCTGGGTCGACGGCGAGAGCTTTCTTCCGAGCCGGCTGCAGTATGTCGAAGCAGACGGAGACACGACCCTACTGGCCTTCACAGGGATGAAGTCGAACATCGAGGTCAGCGCCAGGCGGTTCATGCTCGACCTGCCGCAGGACGTGGTCGTGTCGCAGACATTCAACGGGTTCTCGCTCGGTCAGCGCAGTTTCTAGAGGAGCCTGTCCGAGTAATGCATCGGGCCCACGTATTACTCGGACAGGCTCCTAGTACTACTGTGTCATGAATTCGGTAAGAAGCCGCATCCGACGGTCATTTCAGGCCATCGCGTATCGATTTCCAGCCGACCTGAAAGGCCTGTCTATCAAGGCTTCTCGAATTTTGTGACACTGTAGTACTAGCCCGGTTTATTCATGAACGACGACAACTTGCTGCGATCACGATGGTCGACGCCTCCCTGTGACTCAGCAGCGCCGGCCTCTGGCGTGTTGTTGGGCATTTTATGACGGAATCGACAGCGTTGGTGACTGGATCGCGTCACGAAGGCGTTACTCGGACAGAGTTGTCCCCGGAGAGCATCGCGCTGGGCTCTGACGGCTGAGGAACTATCCAGCGCGTGCACCGAGCGGGATCGCGATGCGGCGCCATGTGCCCCGGAATGGGAACGATGCCGGGAGATGAAGCACGATCCGACGGACCGAGACCTCGACACGCACGCCGAGCTTGATCAGCCGCTCGCGCAAGGTCGAGACCTGCGCCCGGGCGCAGTCGGTGCGCTGAGCCGCGAGGCGGAGTTCCTGCATCAGCACATAGGCGGCCGCCGTCATCAGCACCCGGAACTGATTGGCCCAGAACCGCGAACAACGGGTGCGGTCGATCTCCAGGCCGTGATGGAGTTCCTTGATCCGGTTCTCGATCTCACCCCGTTGACTGTAGACCCGCTCGTACACCCACTGTGGGTTCTGGTGGAGATTGGTGATCACGAAACGGGGGTTCTCCTTGGGGTCGCGTCCCGGGTGGCGGACCACCTCGGCCTTGAAGATGACGCGCCGCTTGTGGGACCAGCTGCGGGCGGCGTAGCGGCACTCCCCGTAGACGTGTTCGGTCTGACCCGAGTGCGCGGAGCGCCGCCGGACGCGCTTCATGCGCGGCTCGGCGCAGCGCTTGAGAACGAAGTTGCCGGCCATGGCGACGACGTACTCCACGGCCTGAACGTCGAGATAGTCCAGGATTTCCGGGGTTGCGAATCCTCCGTCCAGACGAATGCGCAGGGGCGTGGTCGGGAAGGCGTTGTTCAGGCGTTCGATGACGCGTCGCAGAATCCCAGGGCGCCAAGCGAGGCCGGAGCGTTACCGGGACGCAGAACGGCAGCAACCGGATGCTGTTCCGCGTCGTCGTTGAATCGAATAAACGCGGCGACCGGGAGATAGCACCAAGTGTCGTAGTGACCATTGAAGAACGAGAGCTGCTGAGCGCCGTGGGTGGAGTGATCAGTGGGATCGAGCTCGATCGTGACGCGGCGGGCCCGGCCGCGCAACCGCCGGCGGTGCCGCTCGATGACGATTGCGGCCAACGCTTCACCGAGCCGATAGAGCGCCCGTGGACCGATGGCGTTC
>Ga0302046_10002246_pt1 | contig 18021 bp, 14 predicted proteins | sample RVTome_11_FD_200261 | JGI IMG/M metagenome (GOLD analysis project Ga0302046, IMG submission 200261) | Soil microbial communities from uranium-contaminated site in the Upper Colorado River Basin, Wyoming, United States - RVT147D111 (version 2) ...
CGCCACCGCATGCGCGCTCGGGTGTTCTCGGACGACGGGGCGCGCGAGCGGCTCGAGGCCATCGTGCATCCGCTGGTGCGGGCGAGCGGCCAGGAGTGGATTCGCGAGCGGTGCGCCGAGGGCGCGCCGCTCGTCGTCACCGAGATCCCCCTCCTGTACGAGGCGGGGCGCGCGGGCGACTTCGACCTCACCGTGCTGGTCGACGCGCCCGCCGAGGCGCGCCTGGACCGGCTCGTGCGGATCCGCGGCCTGGACGAGCGGGATGCGCGCAGGGTGATGGCGGCCCAGATGGATGCGGGGCGCAAGCGCGCCCTCGCCGACGTGGTAATCGACAACTCGGGCTCGCTCGACGAGCTCGAGGCGCGCGCGGCCGGGGTGCTCGCCGAGCTGCGCGCGCGCGCCGGCGATGCCCCGCTCCGCATGGACCTCCACTTGCACACGTCGGCCTCCTACGACTGCCTATCGGACCCGGAGGCGGTCCTGGGGCGCGCGCTCTCGCTCGGCTACGGGCGCATCGCGATCACGGACCACAACACGCTCGCCGCCGCGCGCCGCATGGCGGAGGCGCACCCCGAGCACGTCGTCGCCGGAGAGGAGGTGCGGACCGCCGAGGGCGTCGACGTCATCGGGCTCTACCTGTCGCGCGAGATCCCGAAGGGCACGCCGGCTCGTGAGACCGTGGAGCGCATCCGCGACCAAGGCGGCATCGCCTACCTGCCGCACCCGTACGCCGCGGGCAAGGGGGGCGGCGGGCGCCTTGCCGAGGAGCTCGCGCCGCTGTGCGAGGTGGTCGAGGTCTTCAACGCGCGCCTCCATTCCGATGCGTTGAACGCCCGGGCCGCGGAGCTCGCCGCCCGGCATGGCAAGCTGCGCGGCGCCGGCTCGGACGCGCACACAGTGGCCGAGGTGGGCAACGCCTTCGTCGACGTCGCGCCTCACGCCAACCGCCCGGACGCGCTGCTCGACGCGTTGGCGACGGCGCGCCCCGGCGGCCGGGCCGCCTCACGGCTCGTGCACCTCGCGTCGACCTGGGCGAAGGTGCGCGGAAGGCTTCCGCGCGCGAGCGCGGCCGAGCGGGGTCCGCGGGACCGGTAGCGTACGTGCCGATCGCCGCGGTAGCTTTCGAGAAGAGTGTACCGGCGAGGGGGACCGGGTCGTGCTTTCAACTTCAATGGTCAGGAGTCAGCGTGAGCTACCGGACGCCCGCTCACCGGGCGGGGGCGGTCAAGGTGACGAAGAACGCCCTGATGGCCTCCCGGCGAGCCGTGCTGACGACCCACCTGAACGCCGACGGGGATGGGGCCGGCTGCCAGGCGGCGATCTCCTCGTGGCTGCGCGCGAACGGCACCGAGGCGTGGATCGTCAACCCGACCTCCTTTCCCGAGTCGCTCCTGTTCCTGATCGAGGACGAGGACTGGGTGGTGCCCGCCGGTTCGGCCCGCGCGCGGGACGTGTGCGCACGCGCGGACCTCGCGGTGGTGCTCGACACGGGCGACGTGGACCGCATCGGTCGAGTGCTGGAGATGATCCAGGAGCTTCGGACGGTCGTCATCGACCATCATCCGCCGGGCACGAACGCCATCGGCGGCATTTCGCTGCGTGATCCATCGGCGAGCGCGACCGGCGAGCTCGTGTATGACGTCATCCGTGCGGCGAACGGACCGTGGAACCGATACGTCGCCGCGGGGATCTACGTCGCGATCCTGACCGACACTGGCTCGTTCCGATTCACGAACGCGACACCCGCCAGCCACCGGATCGCGGCGGAGATGATCGAGCAGGGAGTCAACCCGGAGGAGATGCACGAGCACGTCTACGGTGCGGCGCCGCTCCGCAAGTACAGGCTGCTGCGGCACGCGCTCGCCACGCTCGAGCACGACCCCGAGCTGGGCATATCGTGGATGATCGTGCCGCGCGATGCGTACGACGAGCTCGGCGCCACCGCGCACGACCTGGAGGGCATCGTCGACATTCCACGCTCCATCGAGGGCACGCAGGTCGGGCTGTTGTTCCGCAGCACGACATCGGGCGAGGTGAAGGTGTCCTTCCGGTCCAACGGACCGGTGGACGTGAACGAGCTGGCCCGGTCCTTCCGGGGCGGGGGCCACGTGAAGGCGTCGGGGGCTCTGGTAGCGGGTCCGCTGGACCGGGCCGTGAAGCAGGTGCTGGAGGCGACGCGAGAGGCGGTCGCCCGGGCCGCCGTCGTGGCGAGCGCGGACTGATGGCGTCCGGCAACCGCGAGCGACGCGCCGATCCGGGCGTGCCGGAAGCGCTGCCTCGAACGCTGATTCGGCTGAGGGACCGGCTGGGCGTCCAGACGGTCGAGCGCCTGTGGATCTTCCCTCCGGTCCGCACGGGAAGGCGGGAACGGGGGCTCATCGCGGTGAGCACGTTCCGCGAGGGCGAGGAGCGTCGCGGCATGGTCACGGTGGCATACGCCGCCGAGCACACCGGAACCGGCGTCGCGCTGGAGCCTACCTTCACGTTGGAGGGCGAGGCCACGCCGGATCGGTTTCCGGGGGTGATGCGCGGAGTCGCGCGGCGGGCGGGCGAAGAGCAGGGCGATGCCCGGGAGGTCGAGATCGACGGCTCGGCCAGCAAGTTCGAGGAGTTGATGCAGGAGTTCGATCACGAGCTCGGGAGAGTCGGACGATGGTGAGCACCGAACAGGGCACGGCGCCGTTCATTCGCTTGTTCGGCCGTTATCTGAGGGACCTGGGGCTGCCCGTGACCCAGCAGCGTGAGGCGGTGGCGGAGCTCGTGTTCGGCGCGGACGCCCACCTCTCGGTCGACGAGATCGAGGGTGAGCTGCGGGCCCGGGGCGAGCGGATCGGCAAGGCGACGATCTACCGGACGCTGGACCTGCTCGTCCGGAGCCGGCTGGTGGAGGAGCACGACTTCGGTGAGGGCTTCAAGCGATACGAGCACCGCCTCTCGCAGCACCCCATCCACGAGCACCTCATCTGCCTCGAGTGCGGAAAGGTGGCCGAATTCGAGAGCACCGAGCTGTACCGTGTGGAGAATCGCGTGCGCGAGGAGCACGGCTTCGTGCCCGTGCGGCATCGGCTCGAGATCTACGGTCTCTGCAAGGAGTGCAACGACGCCGGCGTGGAACTTCCGATCGAAGGGTTGACCTGCCCTATTGAAACTGTCTAGAATCGCGCGCGTTTTTTGAGCGCCGTTCCGCGGCGTCGTGGCCCGGCGGACCGGGCCGCCACCGCCACCTCACGCGATGTGTGGGGGCGACCGGACGGGAGGTGATGTTGTTTTCAGGAGGCGGCTTCATACCCAGCAAGATGTTCTTCACGAAGGGCGTCGGCATTCATCGCGAGAAACTCACGAGCTTCGAGATGGCGCTGCGGGACGCCAAGATCGCTCACCACAATCTGGTTCGGATCTCCTCCATCTTCCCACCTCACTGCGAGATCGTAGAACGGGACGAAGGCACTCAGCTTCTGCAGCCCGGCCAGATCGTCTTCTGCGTTCTCTCGGAGGCCGCGACGTCGGAGCCTGGCCGCAGGGTCGGCGCCACGGTCGGCGTCGCGATGCCGGACGACCGGAGCAAGTACGGATACATTTCGGAGCACCACGCGTTCGGGCAGTCCGAGAAGACCATGGGCGACTACGCGGAGGACCTGGCCGCGCAGATGCTCGCCACCGTGCTCGGCGCCCCCTTCGACCCCGAGGAAGCGTGGGACGAGCGCAAGGAGCAGTGGCGGCTGTCGGGTCACGTGGTCAACAGCATGAACCATACGGTGGTGAGCCAGGGGCCGGAGAACGGGCACTGGGTCACGGTGGTGAGCGCCGCGGTCGTTTGCGCCTAGCCATGACCGGCCGCAGCGCTCTTCGCGTGGGCTGCTAGCCTCGGTGCCGAACCGCCGGGACGGCGAGGCCGCGGGCCGAGGCGGACGCTCGCGGCCGGCCGCCGAGACGGTAGCGGAGGCGCTGCCCGGCACTGGTGTCGATGCCGGGCCGACCCGGGCGAGGAACGTCCCCACCGGGCTCGAGGACCTGCCGTGGGAGCTCCCGCACACGTTCCTTGGCCTCGACGAGACGGCCGGCTCGTTCGAGCGCGCGGCCGCGGTGGTGCTGCCGGTCCCCTACGAGTCCACGACGTCGTGGGGCGGTGGCACGCGCGGGGGACCGCGCGCCGTCCTCGAGGCGAGCCGCTACGTGGAGCTCTTCGACGAGGAGCTGGGCTGCGAGCCGGGCGTGCTGCTCGGCGTGCACACGCTGCCCGCGCTCGAGCTGACCCGGGCCGGCGCGGGCCCGGCCATGGACGAGCTACGAGCAGCCTACGCGCGCCTAGCCGAAGCGTGCGGGGAGCGATTCCTGGTCATGCTCGGCGGCGAGCACTCCATCTCGTCGCCGGCCATCCTCGCGCAGGCGGACCGGCGCGGGCGTCGGCTGAGCGTCCTGCAGATGGACGCGCACGCGGACCTACGCCCGGAGTACGAGGGCACGCCCGCCTCGCACGCCTCGGCCATGGCGCGCGTGCTCGACCGAGCGGACGTGGTCGCCGTGGGCCTGCGTGGTGTGAGCCAGGAGGAGGTCGACGTCTCGCGCGCCCACGACGGATCGACGCTGGTCTGGGCGCACGAGATGCAGGACGGCGATCAATGGATGGACCTGGCGCTCGAGGCGCTGGGTCCCGAGGTCTACCTCACGTTCGACGTCGACTACTTCGATCCGTCCCTCGTGCCGTCGACCGGCACGCCCGAGCCAGGGGGCGGCGGCTGGTACGACACGCTTCGCTTCCTGCGGCGCGTGTTCGACGAGCGTGAGGTCGTGGCGGCGGATGTGGTGGAGCTGGCGCCGGCGCCCGGCGGCCACGCCGCGGACTTCCTCGTGGCCAAGCTCGTCTACAAGCTAATCACCTACAGGCTCCGCGACCGGCTGCAGCCGAACCTTCCCTAACGCTGCCGCGCGGTGCAGGTTCCATCCGTCCGCGGAGGTCGTGCGCCGCACCGCGCGCGGTGTCCGTATGCGGCGTGCGCCGCGTCAGGAGTGCTGTCCGTGCACGGCGGCTCGGGCGGTGCCGCGAGTCGAACCGGGTGCACGGCTCCGCGGACAGAGGGTCCCGCGCCGGCATCGGGCCGGCGGGGAGGGGAAGGACACGCGAGGGGAGGGGGACCATGCTCAAGCATCTTCGGCAGAGTGTGCGCAGCCTGGCCAGGGCGCCCGGTTACACGGTCGCGTTCGTGATGACGCTCGGCCTCGGCATTGGCCTGAACACGGCCATTTTCAGCGTCATCAACGGCGTGCTGCTCGCGCCGCTGCCCTATCCGGACGCGGACCGCATCATGTACGTCCGCCAGCCGGCGCTCGCCGCTGGGGTCCCGGACGTCGGGTTCTCCTTCCAGGAGGTGCAGGACTACAGGCAGCAGGCCCGCACGGTGGACCAGCTCGTCGAGTACGGCGATTGGTCGTTCACGGTCGTGGGGGACGAGGATCCGCACCGCGCCGTCGGGGGGCTCGTCACCTCGAACTACTTCGACGTGCTCGCTTTGACGCCGGCCCTGGGCCGCACGCTCGGTCCGCAGGACGACGGCGACGGTGCGGAGCCCGTCATGGTGCTCACGCACGACTACTGGACGCGCGTCTTCGGCTCCGATCCGACCGTGCTCGGCCGCACGGTGAGGCTCTATGCGTTCTCCGCGCCCAAGACCACGCGTATCGTGGGCGTGCTCCCGCCGGGCAAGCACTACACCGGCCGGCGCTCGCAGGACTTTTTCGTCAACTACGCGACGAACGACCACTACATGGGTGCCGCGATGCAGGACGAGCGCACCCATCGCATGACCAACGTGTTCGCGCGGCTCGCGCCGGGGCGGAGCGTCGACGCCGCCCGCACGGAGCTCCTGTCGTTGAACGCGGCCATGCGCGAGTCGTCCCCCGAAGCCTATCCGCAGCACTTGGGGTTCACCGTCGAGGCGTCGCCGTGGCGGGAGGAGCTCACCAGGGACGCCCGGCCCATGCTGCTCGTGCTCATGGGCACGGTGGCGCTCGTGTTGCTGCTCGCGTGCGCGAACGTCGCGAACCTGACGTTGACGCGCATCGTGCGCCGTGAGCGCGAGCTGGCCGTGCGCGCCGCGCTCGGCGCCGGCAAGCGGCGGCTCCGCAACGAGCTGCTCGTCGAGAACCTCGTGCTCTCGTTCGCCGGCGCCGGACTGGGGCTCACGCTCGCCGTGTTCGGCCTCGACGCGCTCGTGCAGTACGCGAACCGCTTCACCGTGCGCACCGGGGAGATCGGCATCGACGTTGCGGTGCTGCTGTTCACGGTCGTCGTCGCCGTCGGGGTGGCCCTGATGCTCGCGTGGGCGCCCTCGCTTCCCGGCGTGCAGGGGCTCGGCAACGCGGCCGGAGCGGCCGGCGGCGCGCGTGGCGGGGTGGGGCTGCCGCGCAAGCACGTGCAGCGCATGCTCGTCGTCAGCCAGCTCGCGCTCTCGTTCACGCTGCTGATCGGGGCGGGGCTCATGGTCCGCAGCCTGATCAATCTCACGCGGGTCGACACCGGCATCGATTACGAGAACGTGGTGACGCTCCAGGCGCCCAACACCACCGGCATGGACGCGGAGGAGAACCGGCTCCTCATGGATCAGGTGGTCGAGGAGTTGCGGCGGTTCCCCGGCGTGCGATCCGTGGCCTACGCGTCGCGCGCGCCGTTCGAGCCGACGACCCTCACGCAGCGCACCTTCCGCGTGCAGGGCATCGCCGAGGACGGCATCGCCTCGCCCATGGGATACGTGAACGCGGTCTCGCCGCAGTACTTCCAGGCGCTGGGCATCCCGATCGTGAGCGGCCGTGCCTTCACGATGATGGACGACGCGAGCGCGGACACCGTGGTCGTCATCAACGAGCGCATGGCGCGGGACCTGTTCGGCGGCGAGGATCCCGTGGACCGGCTCGTCGCGCAGCAGCAGTTCGACGGCCAATGGGGTCAGTGGTTCCGCATCGTGGGGGTCGCGGCGGACACGCGCGAATACGGCCTCGACGAGGTGCGGGCGCACACGATCTACAGGCCCGCCGCGCAGTGGTTCGCGGGACAGACCGTGATCGTGCGGACCACGGGCGAGACGGGCCCGCTGGCGCGCGGCGCCACCGAGATCGTGCACGTGCTCGACGCCGACCGCCCCGTCGACAACGTCGCCACGCTCGTGGACCTGCGCTCCGAGGAGATCGCGCCGAATCTCCTGAACGCCACGCTGTTCAGCGCGTTCGCGGTGCTCGCGCTCCTCATCGCCGCCATCGGCGTGCTCGGCGTGCTCGCGTTCACCGTGAGCCAGCGGACCCGCGAGTTCGGGGTGCGCATGGCGCTCGGAGCCGAGCGGAGGCAGGTGCTCGGGATGGTGCTCGGAGAAGGTGTGGCGCTCGCCATCGTGGCGCTCGTGGTGGGCGGCGTGGCGGCGGTCTCGCTCTCGGGGTTCGTGACGACGCTCCTGTTCGAGGTGACCGCGACCGACCCGACGACCTACGTGACCGTGGGGGCGGTGCTCGCCGTGGTGGCGGCCGTCGCCGCGTACGTCCCGGCCCGCCGCGCGACGAGGGTGGACCCCATGGAGGCGCTGCGATCGGAGTGACATGAAAGGGCTGGGGTCACTTCGTGGCAGGATCCGAGCCGAGCACGATGCTCCGCGTGGCGCGCGCTCCCGCGCGCCCGTGAGTCGAGCTCGCGCTTCCTCCCTACTCGGCCTTCAGCACCTCGCTGGGCTCCACCCGCAGCGCCGACCTGGCCGGCACGAGCACCGCGACGGCCGCGACCGCGGTGACGCCGAGGACGATCGCCGTGTAGGTCGCCGGATCGGTCGGTCGGACGCCGAAGAGAAACGCCTCGACCATTCGCGACAGGCCGCGTGCTACCAGCACGCCGAGGAGCACGCCGAGCAGCACGGGCGCGCTCATCGAGCGGGCGAGGCCTCCCACCACGGTCGCGCGGGAGGCGCCCAGCGCAACGCGCAACCCGATCTCGCGGCGACGGCGACTGACAGCATATGCCACCACACCGGCGATGCCGGTCGACGAGAGCGCGAGCGCGAGGAGGCCGAAGGTGCTCAGGAGCAGCGCTCCGAGACGCTGCGGCATGAGAACCTCGGCCACGAGTCCGGGCATGGTGGCCTGCCGGCTGATCGTGACCTCGCGGTCGAGCTGGTTGATGAGCGACCGGATGGAACCGAGCAACGCCTCGGCATCGCCTTCCGTGCGCGCGGCCAGGGTCAGGAACGCGTCCGAGGCCACTCCCGGGCCCAGAGCGAGCGGCAGATACATGTAATTGGTGGCCTGCTCGCCGAGGCCGTTCCAGGTCGCGTCTTCCGCGACGCCGACCACGCGCAGCGGCGTGCCCGACAACCTCACGGTTCCACCGACGGCATCGCCTGACGGCCAGTACCGATCCGCCATCGATCGGCTCACGACGGTGACCGGCTCGCCATCCGCACCGTCACCCTCTGCCAGATCGCGACCCGCCAGCACGGGAAGTCCCACGGCCGCGGCGTGGCCGGGCGTGGCGTACACGGCGTCGACGCGGAGCTCTTCGTCCGGAGCGGCCCGGTATCCCTCGGCCGTGAAGAAATATCCTCGCGCGCCCCCGCGCTGAAGGGGGACACGCGTGGAGGTGCTCACCGCCCGCACGCCGGGAAGCGCCGAGGCGCGTTCCTCGAGCGTCGAGACGAACGCCATCGCATCCTCCGGCCCGTACCCGGCGAACCCCAGATAGAAGGTCGTGAGCGCGAGCCCCTCCGGCTCGAACCCGAGGTCGGCGGCGAGCCCCTCGCGCAGCGTGCGCACGAACAGCCCCGAGCCCACGAGCAGCACCACCGACAGGGTCACCTGAGCGACGACGAGAGCCTTCCGCACGCTCGTCGAGCCCGACTCCAGCTTGCCGCGGGTCGAGCTCCTCAGGGTGCCGGCGAGATCGGTTCGCGAGGCCACGAGCGCCGGAGCCGCTCCGAACACGATCCCGGTGCCGAGCGCCAACGCCGCGGTAGCCGCCAACATCCCCAGGTCGAGCGTGATTCCGAGTGACGCCACCGCCACGCCTCCCGGAAGGTCGAACCTGCCGAGTAGCGCGAGCAGGCCGGAGGCCGCAACGACCCCCGCCGCGCCGCCGGCCAGGGCCAACAGCAGGCTCTCGGTGAGGAGCTGTCGCGCCAGGCGGCGTCGCCCGGCACCGATCGCGAGGCGCACACCCATGTCTCGGGTCCGCGCGGACGCACGCGCGAGCAGGAGGTTGGCGATGCTGGCGCAGCAAAGGATCAGCGCCAGGGCGACCGTTCCGCCGAGCACTGCGACGAACAGCCGGAGGTCCGCCTCCCGACCGGACGGCAGGATGTAGCCGTCCATGGCGTCGACCGTCACGGACCGCGGTCCGCGTGCGTCGGGATCCTTCTGGCGAAGGCGTTCGGAGACGGCGAAGAGCTCGGTGTAGGCCTGCTCCGCCGAGGCCCCCCTGGACAGCCTCCCGACCAGCAGGTCCATCCATCGGCTACCCCGATCGACGAAGTAGTCGTCGAACGAGGTCTTGCCGCCGCTCAGATACGGCAGCGTCTGCATGGGGATCCAGAAATCGCGGTGCGCATCGAGCCGCAGACCATGGTATCCCCGCGGCGCCACGCCGATGACCTCATAGGCCTGTCCGCCGAGCCGCACCGTCGTGCCCAACACGGCCCGATCCCCTCCGAGCTCGCCCTGCCACAGAGCGTGGGAGAGGACCACGACCGGGGAGCCGCCGCCCAGTTCGTCGTCGGGCGGCTCGATGAGCCGGCCGGCCGCCGGACGGAGCCCGAGCAGGTCGAAGAAGTTGCCCGTGACGGCCTGACCGCTCAGGAGCCGGGCCCCGCGTTGGTCGTGTCCAAGCGATGCCGAGACGAGGCTCGTCGCCGCGAGGTCCGCGAGCGCACCCGTGCGGTCCCGGTAGTCCACGTAATCCGGAAAGGAGCTCGAGCTGCGGGGGAAGCCACGCCGGCTCGTCGTGTAGACAGCGACGACCTCGTCGGCGTCCGCGATCGGTGGGCCCGTCAGCAGCGCTTGGTCGGCTACGCTGAAGATCGCCGAGGTGGCTCCGATGCCGAGGCCGAGCGTCACGACCGCGACCGCAGTGAAGCCCGGCTCCCGCGCGAACGACCGTGCCGCGACCCGCAGGTCCTGCGCCACCGACCCGACCCACTCGGCCCATCCCACGCGTAGCTTGCGCATCCTCCCCTCTCGCATCACCTGCAGCTCGATGCGCTCGCGATCTCCGAACGCCTTCACCGCGGCCTCCCAAGCTTGCGCCGGGCTCATGCCGGCGCGCTCGAACTCCCCCGCCCGCATCTCGAGGTAGAAGCGGATCTCGTCGCGCACTTCGCGGTCTCGATCGTCACCCCACATCTCTCGCTCCCTCCCCCCGCGAGCACGCAACGGCCGGCCGGGCCAACCCTGGACCACTCAGGTATACGGGATCGACACCTAGTTGGTCAAGGGGTACGGGGAGCAGCCGTGGGGCAAGGAGGCGCGGCCGGGACGCTCGGCCCGCCCACCAGGCACAGCGGGCACGAAACGATCGAACGACCCGCGCGATCCGCCCGCGCTTGATCGCCATGAGGCGTCGCTCGACCTTTCAGGCTCGCCCAGCACCGCCCTCGTCCCCGGCGCATACGTGTCCGATCCGCTCGACTCGACCTCCTACGCCCACAGCCTGCAAAGCCCGCGGCTGGACAGGCGGCGCAGCGCGTTCGTGTGGGCCGAGATCGAGCGCGCGACCAGCGCGCCCACCATCACGGGGAACCGGCTCCGGCTCCAGTTCGAGGGGCCCAGCACGTTCGATGCGTGGGTCGAGGCGATCGAGGGCGCGAAGAAGTTCGTCTACTTCGAGAACTACCTGCTCCGTGACGACAACGTGGGCCGTACGTTCCGTGACGCGCTGGTACGTAAGGCGAAGGATGGCGTGCCCGTGTACCTCGTCTACGACTGGATCGGCTGCTGGGCCACGCCCCGGTCGTACTGGAAGCCCTTCCGCCGCGCCGGCGTGCACCTGCGCGCGTTCAACCGGCCCGCGCTGAGGCTCGGCGACCCGTTCGGCGGGCTCCAGCGCGATCATCGCAAGCTCGTGGTGGTGGATGCGGAGGTGGCGTTCGTGGGTGGGCTGTGCGTCGGTGAGGAGTGGGCGGGCACCGACAGCACCGCGCCGTGGCGCGACACCGGCGTCGAGCTGCGCGGCCCCGCGGCCCACGCGGCCGCGTTGGTGTTCGAGCGCATGTGGAGCCGGCTGGAGGACCCGCTGTTCCTGGCCGCGACGCTGCCGGTGCCCGCGGCCGCGGGCGAGACGCCGGTCTGGCTCCTGGAGGGCGAGCCCGGCCGCGCGCGCGTCTACCGCACGCTCCACCTCGCCGCCACGCGCGCGAAGCGCAGCATCTGGATCACGGATGCCTACTTCGTAGCGCCCAGGTCCGTGTCGGAGGCGCTCGCCGGCGCCGCGCAGCAGGGCGTCGACGTGCGCATCCTGGTTCCCGCGCACAACAACTGGCCCGTCGTGGGTGCCCTCTCGCGCGGCGGCTACCGGTTCCTCCTGGAGGCCGGGGTCCGCCTGTTCGAGTGGCAGGGACAGATGATCCACGCGAAGACGTCCGTGGTGGACGGCATCTGGTGCCGCGTCGGATCGAGCAACCTCAACACCGCGAGCCTCATGGGGAACTACGAGCTGGACGTGGGCGTCCTGGACGAGGGCCTGGGCCGGCAGCTCGAAGGACTGTTCCTTGCCGACCTCGCATCGTCGGTCGAGATCGTCCTGCCGGGCAGGAAGGCCGTGCTGGGACGTCACCTGTCGATGGTCGAGCGGCGGACGCGCACCGAGTCGCTCGACCCACAGGGTAGGCTGCACGAGCGCATCGAGCAGCAGCTCCGGTCCCTCGGCCACACGCCCGGCCGGCTCAACATGGCGTCCGTGGTGCGCGCCGGCGCCGTGCTCGGGGACGCGCTGGCCGGAAACCGCACGCTCGGCCGTGAGGATCGCGCCGTGCTGGGCACCACCTCGTTCGCGATCATGACCCTCGCGGTGATCGCCGCGCTGCTGCCTACCACGGTCGGCTGGGTGATCGCCGTCGTGGCCGGATGGTTCGGCCTCACCACCGCTGTGCGGGCGTACGTACAGTCGCGCCGCGCGCGTGCGGAGGAGCGGCGCGTGGAGGAGCGGGACGCACGGGATGACGGGCGGGCGAGGGTGGAGTGGAGGACGGACGTCGCCGAGAAACGCGGCGCCGAGCAGGAGGCCGCGCCCGTCGAGCAGGAGGTCGCGCCCATCGCCGAGCAGCAGGACCTCGCCCCTGTCGAGAAGGACGTAGCGCCCGTCGCCGAGCGGGACGCCGCTCCCGTCGAGAGGGGTGATGAGCGCCCATGAACGAGGTCGACGTCGGCATCGCGATCGCGTTCACCGCCGGCATCATGTCGTTTCTGTCGCCGTGCGTGCTCCCGCTCGTGCCCAGCTACCTCGCGTTCGTCACGGGCATGAGCCTCGAGGACCTTCAGGAGGGCGTGGACCGCAGGGCGACGTTCGTCCACTCGCTGCTCTTCGTGGCCGGCTTCAGCGCGATCTTCGTGCTGCTCGGCGCGTCGGCATCGTTCCTCGGCCAGTTCCTTCGCCACTACGAGGTGTGGATCGCCCGGATCGGCGGGGTCATCATCGTGCTGCTGGGCCTGCACCTGACCGGCGTGCTGCGCCTGACGCCGCTCATGCGGGAGCGGCGCGTGCACCTGAACGACAAGCCCGCGGGCTACCTCGGCTCACTCGGTGTCGGCGTCGCGTTCGGGGCCGGATGGACGCCCTGCCTCGGCCCGATACTCGGCGCCATTCTCACGTATGGCTTCTCGCAGGATACGATGTGGGCCGGCGTCGGCCTGCTCAGCGTCTACTCGCTCGGATTGGCCGTACCGTTCCTCGTCGCCTCGCTCGCGCTCGACCGGTTCCTGCAGGCGTTCCAGCGATTCCGCCGCTGGATGCCCGTGGTCGAGAAGGCATCCGGCGCGCTGCTCATCGTGCTCGGGATCCTGCTGATGACCGGACAGCTCACCGTGCTGAGCGGATATCTGACGAGGTTCACGCCGGGGTTCATCCTGGAGCGGATCTAGGGGGGGAGGTGCAGGTCGTCATTGGGATGAATCTCGTCGTGCGGAGCCTGGCCGCCTTCTGATCGGATCAGCGCGGACGGCATGCGGGGTAACGCAGTTGCCATCTCAGACCCGGCCTTCCCATAATGCCGTACATGAATTCCTCGAGGGATGATGCGGCATATCGCTGTTCGCCATAGCGGACGTCGCGAGGGCTACCATTGCTCTCGACCCGAGCGATCCCGACAGGGGTTGGAGCGATCAATGAAATCATCATTACTCGAGCGCATCGTCGATGGCCGTACGGACCTGGTTCTCGACTTCGTCGCGAAGGGAAACCCGGCGACCTCGAAGGCCAACGGCGTGCCACTGATCGGCTGGTGTGCGCGCTACGGCGACGTTGCTGCAGTACGCTTTCTCCTCACCAATGGGGAGAGCCTCAATATGCTCGGCAAGAATTTCGATCTCGGCGGCGCTGCTTTCCACGGGCATTGGAAGCTCTGTGAGTTCCTGATAGAGCACGGTGCGGACGTGAATTATGCCGATGCGCAGACTGGCGAGACCGCGCTCCATGCGGCGCTGTGCAAGCCGAATAGGCCCGCTTACGATCTGGTGGTGGAGGTTCTGCTCGCGGCTGGTGCTGACCCGAATCGTGTGACCAAGCCCTCTGCCGAGACCGGTGCGTTCATGCGGGACGCCAGGACGAGAGGTGAGACGCCCCTCCACCGTGCAGCTGCCTTCGGAAGTGAAGAGACGATACAGCGCTTACTGAGCGCCGGTGCTCGACTGGATGCGAAGGACACGAACGGAGACTCTCCCCTGAGCTGGGCGAGTTGGCACACGCGGCCCGACAGCATCTTACAGGCTCTCTGTTACGACGAGCACCGTGTCCGGCCGGACCGCAACTCGACCTTTGATCATGGTGTGGGCTGGGGCGTCATGGAACGAGACCTCTTGGGTAAGCCTCAGCGAACCTAGGTCCCTTCGCCGAACCAGCGGGGGCGGAGGAGTGGTGTCGAGTCGAGGTGATCGCGGTTCCCCGTCGAGCTCGAGTGACTTCGTCTGGCATGGCCACGCGTGGGGTCAAACGGCGCCCGCCAGGGTTCCTCCTTCCCGCCCAGCGACGCTTTTGCTAACCGTTCGTGTGGGTTGTTCGACGGCGCCCGCCACGGGGACCGGCTCCTGGGTGGGCTTGGAGGAAAGTTTCATGGAGACGCGAGGGCGTTCCGGCGGCGAGCCGCCGGTGAGCAGCGGGACGATGGTCGCGAGCGCCCCGGAGGAGGTCCGGCCCGGACTCGCCCGGGAGGTCCGTGACTTCGTGCAGGACGCGCTCGCGGATTTCCCGCACCGGGTGCGCGCCACCGACTGGAACGGCTGCACCTGGGAGGCGGGGCGGGGCGAGCCGCACTGGTCCGGCCGCGACCTGGAGATCCGCTTCCTGTCGGAGGAGCCGGCCCGCCAGCTGCTGAGGCTCGACGGGATGCGCTTCCTCGAATCTTATCTACGGCAGGAGGTCGACCTGGAGGGCAACCTGTACGCGATGGCTTCTTTGCGCCGTCACGCGCACCTCCACCTGAAGCTCCGCCACCTGGTCCAACGCTTCGCTCCAATGCTGGCCTTCCAGAGCCGACGGAGGGCGCGGGTGAGCGTGAAGAGCCACTACGACATTCCTCAGGAGGCGCTGAACGTTTATCTCGACCGCGTCTACATGTCCTATTCCTGCGCGATGTTCGAGGACCCGGAGGACATGGACCTGGTCGCGCTACGCCGGCCCGGGGCCGGTCGCTCGGACGATTTCGACTCGCTCGAGAAGGCCCAGTGGCGGAAGTTCCAGGACGCGGTGGACTATGTGCGCCCGGGCCCCGACGAAACCATGCTCGATGTCGGGTGCGGGTACGGCGGGCAGCTCGTGGTGGCGCTGGAGAGCCACCCCGTCCGGAAGGTCGTCGGCTGGACCCACTCGGCGAACCAAGCGCGTGAGGGCCGCCGAATGCTCGCCCGCTTCCCGGCAGAGCGATGGGAGCTCCACGAGGGCGACTACCGCGAGGATCGACGCGTGTACGATCACGTGACCTCGACCGGCATGATCAGCCACGTGGGGCCACGCGGTCTCATCCCGTACGCTAAGGAGGTACGGAGCCGCATCCGCGATGGAGGCCACTACCTGCACCACGCGCTCATGATCCGCCATAGTCGATTCCCCATCGACCTGAGCATCGGAATCGCCTTCAACAAGAAGTACGTCTGGCCCGGCTTCCACTGGTTCACCGTCGGAGAGCACGTGCGCGCGCTGGAGCAGAACGGCTTCCAGATCGAGCGCCTCGTCAACCTCTCACGCCACTACGCGAAGACCACGACGGCCTGGTACGAGCGCATGATGGAGCATCGCGACACCATGCGGCAGTTCCTGGACGAAGCCACGGTACGCGCCTGGCAGGTCTTCCTCGCGGGGATCACGGGGAGCTACCTGAGCCGCGACATCCACGTGTACCGACTGTACTGCGTGGCGACGTGAGCGGGCGATCGCTCGACGTTCAGCACGCCGAATTCGTGGAGAACCGCTTCCTCGCCATGCCCATCGCCGGGGCCGTCGCGTGGACGGGCATCGGAATCGCCGGCGCGCTCCTGCCCCCGTCGGCGCGATGTGGGCGGTCTTCATAGGCACGGGACTGATCGTGTTGGTCTGGTATCTCTTTCCGGACGACCGCTTCGTTTCCGTTCCCGCCGTGATCGTCGCGGTGTACCTGGTGACGATCCACGTGCTGGTCAGACGGTACTCGAACCTCGCTGCCCGAGAAGCCGCGCGCGCCGCGGCGTGAGCGGAGCCCGATCGACATGATCGCCAGAGTCTGGCACGGGTGGACGACCACGCAGAACGCCGCAGCCTACGAGGGCCTGCTCCGTGAGCAGGTCTTTCCCGGGATCGCCGCCAAGGCAGTGGCGGGCTACAGGCGGATCCAACTCCTTCGCAGGGAGCTGGACGGGGAGGTCGAGTTCACGACGATCATGTGGTTCGACTCACTGGACGCCGTCCGGCAGTTCGTGGGTGAGGACCACGAACGAGCCTACGTGCCGGCCGCGGCCCGCGCGGTGCTGGCGCGCTTCGACGAGCGGTCGCAACACTACGAGGTGCGCGAGGATCTGAGCTACTGAGCCGACAGGTGCGCGCCGGCGCCCACCTCCGGACTAATGCTTGTGCATCCGGTTCTTCACCGGATCGAAGTGCACGCCCTTCATCCGCTTGATTCCCTCGCTGGTCTGCTTGTAGACGGTCTTCTCCCTCTTGCCGGTGGGTTCCTTGTCGGACCAGAAATACGAGGTAGGTGAGCCGTCCTTCTTGAAGATCTTGACCTTGGCCATGTGCTGCTCCGGGTTATGGAGGCGGCCGAAGCGCACGATGAACGTTCGTTCGGGCGAATCGGAGGGGAAACAAAGATAATACACGCGCGGGGGTCTTTCGGTCCTACGCGGTACCGCCGGCGGGACCGTCAGACGGCCGCCGCCTCCGACTCGAGCGTCTCCTCGAGCATCTGTCGCCGGAGCAGGCGCGTGTAGGTGCCGCCCGAGGCCAGCAGCTCGGCGTGCCGTCCGCGCTCGACGATCCTGCCGTCCTCGATGACCAGGATCTGGTCCGCGTGCATGACCGCCGAGACGCGATGGCTGATGATGAACGAGGTGCGACCGCCCACGACGGAGCGCAGATCTTCGAGGATCCGCGACTCGGTGTGCGTATCGACCGCGCTCAGCGCGTCGTCGAGCACGAGCACCAGCGGGTCGCGCGCCAGGGCGCGGGCGAGCGTGGCGCGCTGCTTCTGACCGCCCGACAGGTTGATGCCGCGCTCACCGAGCAGCGTGTCGTAGCCGCGCGGGAACTCCTCGATCTGCTCGTGCAGCTGGGCGATGCGCGCGGCGTTGCGAACGGCCTCGACCGCCGCCGCGCCGGCGTCCAGCCCGAGCCCGATGTTGGCCGCGATGCTATCGGAGAACAGGAACGGATCCTGAGGGACCATGCCGATGCGCGCCCTCAGGTCCGCCGGGTCGAACTCCGTGAGCGGCGTGCCGTCGAGCAGGATCTCACCACCGGACGGGTCGTACAGTCGGGCCAGCAGCGCGATCACCGTGCTCTTGCCCGACCCCGTCGGGCCGACGAGCGCGACGGTCTGACCGGCTCGCGCGGTGAAGTCGACGCCGTCGAGCACCTTGCGCGCCGTCCCTGGATAGACGAACGAGACGTTGCGGAACTCGATCTCGCCGCGGGCACCCACGAGCGAGGCGGCGCGTTCCGGGACACGCACGGCGGGCGTGGCGCTGAAGATCTCGTTCAGGCGACGCATGGAAGCCGCGCCGCGCTGATAGAGGTTCACCACCCAGCCCAGCGCGATCATCGGCCAGATCAGGAGCACCAGGTAGAAGCCGAAGGCGACGAAGTCGCCGATGGACATCCTGCCGGCGATGACCTCCAAGCCGCCGAGCCACGTGACCAGCACCATCGCGATCCCCGAGATGAGCATGAGCACCGGGTGGAACGTCCCCGCCTTGAGGGCGAGCGCCATGTTCCGGGAGCGGTACTCCTCGTTGTGCGCGTCGAACTGGCGCGCCTGCTCCGCCTCCTGGGTGTACGCCCGCACGATGCGGATGCCGGTGAGGTTCTCCTGCACGAACGTCGAGAGCGACGAGAACTGCTCCTGGATCTCCTCGAAGCGGCGGTGGATCACGCGTCCGAAGCCGAGCACGACGGGTGGGAGCACCAACATCGGGATCATCGAGTAGAGCGTGAGCTTGGGGCTGATCCAGAGCATGAGCGCCAGCGCGAACGCGAAGCTCACGAGCGTGTTGACCGTGTACATCACCGCGGGCCCCACGGCCTGGCGCACCGCCATGGTGTCGTTCGTGGCGCGGCTCATCAGGTCGCCCGTGCGCGTGTTGCCGTAGAAGGACGCGTCC
>Ga0302046_10002247_pt1 | contig 18004 bp, 16 predicted proteins | sample RVTome_11_FD_200261 | JGI IMG/M metagenome (GOLD analysis project Ga0302046, IMG submission 200261) | Soil microbial communities from uranium-contaminated site in the Upper Colorado River Basin, Wyoming, United States - RVT147D111 (version 2) ...
CGCCGCAGCCGGGGCCGTGAACGGATGGTTGACCGAGAACCAGCGACTCTCCAGCTCGTCCCGTTCGAAGAGGGGAAAGTCGGTGACCCAGAGGAACGCGTGCCCGTCGGAGACCCGGCCGTAGGCACGCGCCAGCTCGAGTCGCAGGGCCCCGAGGGCCGCTGCGGTGGAGCGCGCCGGACCCGCCACCAGCAGGGCCAGGCCGCCCTCCTCGAGCCCCAGACGCTCCACCAGCCCGTCGATCTCGCCGCGCGACAGGACGTCCTTGACCTGGAACCGGATCTCGCCGTCGCGCCGCCGCAGGGTCAGCACCCCGGCGGCCCCGTGCCGGCGCGCGGCCTCGACCCATCCCTCGACCTGCTTGCGGCTGGCGTCGGCGCCGCCGGCGACGGCCAGGCCGCGCAACACGCCGCCCTCCTCCACCGCCGAACGGAAGGCGCGGAAGCCGCTCCCGGCCACCAGGTCGGACAGCTCGACGATCTCGGACGCGATCCGCAGGTCGGGGCGGTCGCTGCCGAAGCGCCGCATCGCTTCCTCCCACGTCAGGCGTGGAAAGGGATCGGGGACGTCGAAACCGACCGGTTGGAAGAGGCGCCGCAGCAGCCCCTCGATGAGACGCTGGACCTCGTCCTCCTCGACGAAGGACATCTCGACGTCGACCTGGGTGAACTCCGGCTGCCGATCGGCGCGCAGGTCCTCGTCTCGGAAGCAACGGGCGATCTGCACGTAACGCTCGAGCCCGGCCACCATGCAGATCTGCTTGAACAGCTGCGGCGACTGTGGGAGGGCGTAGAAGCTGCCCCGATGGACCCGGCTGGGAACCAGGTAGTCACGCGCGCCTTCGGGCGTCGAACGGGTGAGGATCGGCGTCTCGACGTGGACGAAGCCCTCCTCGTGGAAGTAGCGGAGCGTCTCGAAGGTGGCTTGATGGCGCAAGCGCAGGGCGCTCTGGAGCTCCGGCCGCCGCAGGTCGAGGTAGCGGTAGCGCAGGCGGGTCTCCTCGCTGGCGTCGACCTCGGCGCCGGCGACCTGGAAGGGCAACGGGTCGGCCTTGGAGAGCACCCGGGCGCGTTCGACCGCGACCTCCACCGCGCCGGTCTCCATCTCGGGGTTGACGGCGCTCCCGGCGCGCGGCGCGACCGTTCCCTCGACCTCCACGACCCATTCGAGCCGGGCGGGCGCCAGCGCCTGCGATGCCTCCGCATGGGCGTCGGGATCGACCACGGCCTGCACGATGCCGGTGCGATCGCGCAGGTTCAGGAAGGTCACGTGCCCGTGGTCTCGCCGCTGGTGCACCCAGCCCTTGAGCAGCACCCGGCGCCCGACGTCCGCCGGGCGGAGGGTCCCGGCCCCCTGTCGCGTCATCACGCCTCGCCCCCTCCCGCGAGACGCTCGATGGCTTCCGATCGGGGCAGCGTCTCCTGGTCCCCCGTCTCGAGATCCTTGATGGTCACGGTGCCCGCGGCCAGCTCGTCGGGGCCCAGCAGCACGACCCGGGACCGGCCCTCGCGCGCGGCGCCCTTGAGCGCCGCCTTGACACTCCTCGGCGCCAGCTCAGAGGTCGCGGCGACGCCGCGTTGCCGCAGCTCCTCGGCCAGCCGCAGGGACTCGATCGGCGCGATGTCGACGCCCACCACATGGACGGCGGGCCAGAGCGGCGGCTCCCTCCAGCCGACCTTCTCGGCGGTCGCCTCGACGAGGCGATCCTCGCCGATCGCGAAGCCGATGCCGGGCAGGTCGGGTCCGCCGAGCGCGGCCAGCAGGCCGTCGTAGCGTCCGCCGCCGACGATCGCGTCCTGCGCGCCGAGACCGCCGGCCGTGATCTCGAAGACGGTGAGGGCGTAGTAGTCCAGGCCCCGCACCAGCCGCGGCTCCACCCGGTGGGCGACGCCGCAGGCCTCGAGCCCCGCGCGAACCGCGGCAAAGTGCTCGCCGGCGGCCGTGGAGAGGGAGGCGGCGAGCTCGGGCGCCCCTTCGAGCAGCTCCCGGTCTCCAGGATCCTTGCTGTCGAGGACGCGCAACGGGTTGGTCTCGAGGCGGCGCCGGCTGTCGGCCGAGAGCTCCCCGGCCTTGGGCAGCAGGAACGCCCGCAGGGCGTCCCGGTAGGCCGCCCGTGACTCGGTGTCGCCGACCGTGTTGAGCAAGACCGTCAGTTCGTCGAATGCGAGGGCCTCGAGGAAGCGCACGAGCATCAGGACGAGCTCGACGTCGGAGGCGGGGCCCGGATCCCCGATGAGCTCGGCCCCGATCTGGGAGAACTGGCGGTAGCGGCCGCGCTGCGGCCTCTCGTAGCGGAAGTGCGGCCCGATGTAGAAGAGCTTCGCCGGCAGCCCCCGGCTCTCGAGCCCCCGCTCGATGAAGGCCCGTGCCACCGCCGCCGTGCTCTCCGGGCGCAGCGTCAGGCTCCGGCCCTTGCGGTCGGCGAAGGTGTACATCTCCTTGCCGACGATGTCGGTCTCCTCACCGACGCTGCGGGCGAAGAGCTCCGTGGGCTCGAGCAGCGGAGTTCGGATCTCTCCGTAGCCGTAGCCCGCGAAGACCCGCCGCGCCGTCTCCTCGACATGGTTCCAGAGCGCGGTCTCGGGCCAGACGAGGTCGCGGGTGCCCTTGACGCTCCGATAGCGACCCGCCACCTCTACTCCTCCCCCCTCATCCTGTCGCCGGCGACGGCCCGGTAGCGCTCCTTGACCTCGACGTAACGCGCCGCGACCGCGCCGATGCCGGCCCGCTCCTCCGGGCCCAGCGGTCGCACCACGCGCGCCGGTACGCCGAGCACCAGATGTCCGGCCGGGACCCGCATGCCCGGCGGCACCACGGCGCCGGCTCCGATCTGGCACTCGCTCTCGAGCACCGCCCCATCGAGGACCCGCGCGCCGATGCCGACCAAGACGCGGTCCTCGACCGTACATCCGTGCAGGACGGCGGCGTGGCCGACCACGACGTCGTCGCCGATCTCGAGGGAATGCGTCGCGTGCGTCACGTGAAGGACCGTCCCGTCCTGGATGTTCGTCCGATGGCCGATGCGGATCCTATGGACGTCGCCCCTGGCGACCGTATGGAACCAGAAGGAGACATCGTCTCCCGTCACCACGTCGCCCGAGACCCAGGCCGTCGGCGCCAGGAAGACCCGCTCTCCGAAGCGCGGAAGGACGTCGCAGTAGGGCAGGACCGGCATCGGCGGATGATAACTTCCCCCGTCCCCCGGGACCACCGGCACCGCTGCCGTCGCCCCGCGCAGCCGCACGCCTCCCCCGGTCCCCAGCGCCAGTGAGCCCTTCCGTCGACGTCGTGATCCCGGCCTTCAACGAGGAGGCGTCGCTGCCGCTGGTCCTCGCGGCCGTGCCTCGGGGCCGAGTGCGGCGGGTCGTGGTGTGCGACAACGCCTCGACGGATCGGACCGCCGCCGCCGCCGCGGCCGGCGGCGCCGATGTCGTGCGCGAGGGGCGCGCCGGGTACGGCAGCGCCTGCCTGCGCGCACTCGCCCACCTGCGGGAGAGTGGCCCGCCCGAGGTCGTCGTCTTCCTCGACGGTGACTACTCCGACCATCCCGAGGAGCTCGATCGCCTCGTCGACCCGATCCGCGACGGCCTGGCCGATCTGGTGATCGGCTCGCGCACGCTCGGCGAGCGCGAGCGCGGCGCCCTGCTGCCCCAGGCCCGCGCCGGCAACGCCGTCGCCTGCTGGCTGATCCGCCTGCTCTACGGCCATCGCTACACCGATCTGGGACCGTTTCGCGCCATCTCGTGGACGGCGCTCGAGCGCCTCGAGATGAGCGACCCGGACTTTGGCTGGACGGCGGAGATGCAGGTCAAGGCCCTGCGTCGTGGACTGCGCGTTCTCGAGCGGCCGGTCAGCTACCGGCGACGGGTGGGCGTGTCGAAGATCACCGGCACGGTGCGCGGCACGTTGCGGGCCGGCTGCAAGATCCTCTGGACCGTGCTCCGGCACGCCGGACGGCGCGACTGAGCTACAGTCGCGCGATGGCCGAGCCGCTGCGCCACGAGGTGGAGGTCGACGTCCGCTACGCCGAGACCGATCAGATGGGCGTGGTCCACCACGCCAACTACCTGATCTGGTTCGAGCTGGCACGCACCGAGCTCTGCGCCGCCGCCGGCCACCGCTACGCCGACATCGAGCAGGACGGCTACCTGTTGATGGTCGTGGGCGCGCAGGTGCGCTATCGCCGCGGCGCCCGCTACGGCGACCGCCTCCGCCTTCTCTGCTGGATCGAGCGCCTGCGCAGCCGCGACCTCACCTTCGGGTACGAGGTCCGCCGCCGTGACGAGCTCCTCGCCGCCGGTGCGACCGACCACGTCTGGGTGGCACGCGACACGGGCCGCCCGACCCGCGCGCCCGCCGCCGTCCAGCGCTCCTTCGAGCGCCTCCATGCCGGGAGCGCCGCGCCGACCAGCGATTGAGGAGGTCTCCGCCGTGCGAGCAACGATCGACGCGATCTTCCTCCTCTCGCCCGCCGTGCGCTACGTGGCCGTCTACCGGGACGGCATCCTCGTCTCGGGGGAACGGGCCGGCATCGCCGCCGCCTCGGCAGCGGACACCGACCGCTACGAGGAGCTGTTGGTCAATCCCACGCTGCTCACCCTGGCCCGGCAGCGCGGGGAGATCGACTGCGGCGGATTGCGCTACCTCGTCGTCCGCTACGGCCACTTCTTCCAGCTCGTCCGGCCGGTGCCGGGCGGTCACCTTTCCGTCGCCGTCGAGTCGGACGGCGATCCGCTGGCGATCGCCGCGCAGCTCGAGCTCCTGCTCGCCGAGAGCTAGCGGCCGCTCCCCGGCGAGAACCCTGCTCGATGTGGATCGCGCGCCGCCGATCGTCTAGGCTGCGGCTTCGTGCGACGGTTGCTGCTGACCACCGCGGGCGAGAGCCACGGACCCGGGCTGACCGCGATCCTGCGGGGCCTGCCGGCGGGAATGCCGGTGGACGTCGCCCTCCTCGAGCGCGACATGCGCCGGCGCATGCACGGTCACGGGCGGGGGCGGCGGATGCAGATCGAGGCGGACCGGGTGGAGATCCGGGGCGGCGTGCGCGGCGGGATCACCCTCGGCTCACCGCTGGCGCTCTGGATCGAGAACCGGGACTTCGGCGCCTGGGAGGGAGCGATGGGCCCGCTGGCGGTCGACGAGAGGATGGCCGAGCAGCGGCGTCTGAAGGCCCCCCGGCCCGGCCACGCCGACCTCGCCGGTGGACTGAAGTACCTGCGCCGCGACCTGCGCGACGTGCTGGAGCGGGCCTCGGCCCGCGAGACCGCCGCCCGGGTGGCGGCGGGGGCCTTCGCGCGCATGCTCCTCAGTCGCTTCGGCGTCGAGATCCGTAGCGGTGTCCGCTCTCTGGGGCCGCTGGGAGCCGACGCGCCGACTCCCACCTGGAGCGACCTCGTGGGCGTGGACGACGAGTCTCCCCTGCGCGCCGTCGACCGCGCGCTCGAGCCCGAGATGGTGGCCCTGGTGGACCACATGAAGGAGGAGGGAGACACGCTCGGTGGGGCCGTCACGGTCATCGCCCACGGCGTTCCGCCCGGCCTCGGCTCGTACGTCCACTGGGACGAGAAGCTCGACGGCCGGCTGGCCCAGGCGGTCCTCTCCGTCCCCGCGGTCAAGGCAGTCGAGATCGGCGGCGCGCTCGCGGCGAGCCGCGGCCCCGGCAGCGAAGCGCACGATCCCATCCTTCACGAGGAGGGGGCCTGGAGGCGCGCCGGCAATCGCGCCGGCGGGCTCGAGGGCGGCGTCACCAACGGCGAGGACGTGGTCGTCACCGCCTACAAGAAGCCCATCTCCACCCTGCGCAGGGGGCTGCCCAGCGTCGACCTCGACACACTCGAGCCCGCCGTCTCCCAGTACGAGCGCAGCGACGTCACGGCCCTGCCCGCGGCCGGCGTCATCGCCGAGGCGATGGTCGCCCTGGTCCTCGCCGACGCCCTGCTCGAGAAGCTCGGCGGAGACTCCCTGGCCGAGCTGGAGGCCCACTGGCAGGCGACCGAGGCCCTCCGCCGCGCCTGGCCCGGCGCGCGTGATCGCTGACGGGAGGTCCGGTGCTGCGATGCCGGCGGTGCGCGCCAGCGCGACCCGGGGGCCAGTTCTCGATTCCGGTCGACTGGTCGATGACGGGCGCACGGCGAGAGGAGTAGAGTCGCTCATTGCGTTCCATCTCGAGACAGCCGTCGACTACGCGCCGGCGTGGGCTGCGGGCCGCAGGAGGGTCGGCCGGCCGTGGGCACGGGTGCGGGAGGCGAGTGGTGCGTGCAGCGGGCTGCCTGTTGCTCGCCGCGACGGCTCCCGGGCCGTCCTGCCGCCCGGCCGGCGCCGATCCGCGCGGCGCACCTCACGGCGACTCCCTGGGAAGGGTGGAGTTCCCGGTCTCCTGCTCCGAGGGGGCCCGAACCGAGCTCGAGCGAGCGATCGCCCTGCTCCACCACATGACCTACCCGCAGGCGCGGGAGACCTTCGAGAGGGTGGCGCTGATCGACTCCGGGTGCGCGATGGCGCACTGGGGGATTGCGATGACCCTGTTCCAGCCGCTCTGGCCGACGCGGCCCGGACCGGACGAGCTGCGGCGTGGATGGGAGGCGGTACGCAACGCCCGGGTGCTCGAGCCCCCGACCGAGCGCGAGCGCCTCTTCGTGGATGCCGCCGCCGCCTTTTTCGAGGAGCCCGCCTCCGCCGACTACTGGTCCCGGATCCGCCGCTGGGAGGCGGCGATGGAGACGCTGCATGCCGCCTACCCGGAGGACCCGGAGGCGACCGCCTTCTACGCCCTCGCCCACCTCGCCGCCGCGCCGTCCGGAGAGCTCTCGCCGGAGCGCGCCGCGCGCGCCGCGGAGCTACTCCTGGGCGTCTACGACGACAACCCCGACCACCCCGGAGCGATGCACTATCTCGTGCACGCCAACGACGCCCCGGGCCGAGAGCGGGCCTCGCTCGAGATCGTCCGCAAGTACCAGACGGTGGCCCCGCACAATCCCCACGCCCTCCACATGCCGACCCACATCTTCACCCGGCTCGGCGACTGGGACGCGGTGATCGCGGGCAATCTCCGGGCGGCGGAGGCCGCCCTGGAGCACCCCGTCGGGAGCGAAGCCGACCTGGTTTGGGACGAGTTTCCCCACGCCATCGAGTATCTCGTCTACGCCTGCCTCCAGAAGGGCTCTGACGAGGCGGCGGCGGAGCACCTCCGGCGGCTGCTGGCGACTTCCCGCCTGGAGCCGACCTTCAAGACGGCCTTCCACCTGGCCTCGACCCAGGCCCGCTACGCGCTGGAGCGCCGCGCCTGGGACGAGGCCGCGCGGCTGCTTCCGCGGCAGCCCGCGACCCTGGACTGGGACCGCTTCACCTGGCCGGAGGCGGTCACCTGGCTCGCGCGCGGCCTCGGGGCGGCTCGCCTGGGCGACCTCGCCGAGGCGAGGCGGGCCGGCGCCCGCCTGGCCGAGCTCGAGGCGTCCACCCGCGCGATGGGCGAGGAGCTCTTCGCCCGCCAGATCGCGATCCTCGCGCTCGAGGTGGACGCGTGGGTCGCCCAGCTGGAGGGGGATGGTGACGCCGCCGCAGGGCTCATGGGCCGGGCCGCCGAGCTGGAGGCGTCGACCCCGAAGCACGCCGTGACCCCCGCGCCGACCCTGCCGGCCCTCGAGCTGCTGGGCGATCTCCTGCTCGAACGGCAGCAGCCGATCGAGGCGCTGGCCGCCTTCGAGCGCTCCCTGGAGCTCTACCCCCGGCGCCTCAACAGTCTCCTGGGCGCGGCCCGGGCCGCCCGGGCGCTCGGCGATGCGACCGCCTCCCGCGCATTCTACCGGCAGGTGGTCGAGCTCGCCGACGCGGGCACGCGACGGCCGGTGCTCGAGGAAGCGCGCCTGGAAGCCGGCCAGCCCTAGGGCAGATTGCGCCCCTGGTCGCCGCGCACCTGTCCCCGGATCTCGCCGGCGGGAAAGAGGTCGGTGTGGACGTTGACGTAGACGACGTCCTCCTCGATCGCGCGGCGCACCTCGTCCCACTCTCCGGGTTGGATTCCCTGGCCGGTCGGGCCGAGCACGTCCGCCTCCGACAGCGTTCCCGAGATCGTCGCCGGAGAGGGCGGGCAGAGCTGCGTCCCCGGCGGGCCGTTGCCCAGGTTGGTGCACAGGAAGATCGAGATGCCGCCGCTGACGCCGCGTTGGCCGAGGTGCAGGTGGGCCTGCGCCACCTCGCCTTCGAGGTCGCCGTAGCTCAGCTCGTAGTCCAGCTCCTCGCGGCTGACGCTGAAGGTGCCCAGGAAGCTACCCTCCGCGCTCGTCGAGAGGGCGGGGACCTCCTCGGTGCTCCTCAGGTCGGCGCGCACTTGCAATCCGGCGGCCGTGCCGTCGGCGGCCGCGAAAGCCGCGATCAGGAAGAGTGGAATCGTCCGACGAAACGCTCTCATGGCTCACCTCCTGCGATCTGTCCGCCGGCGAGCTGCGGGTGTGCCGTCGACCGCACGCCGGCGAACCCTTTCCTTCTCGTACATCCCCGGTGGCGGTCGTGGGGTTCAAGAGCCGGGGTCGTGGCGCTCGAACCAGCCGAGAATGCTGAGTGCCTTGGCCAGCAGGTGGCTCGGGCGCCTGGCGATGCCGTGCGAGGCCCCGGGGATGCGGACCATCGCCGTCTCCACCTTGAGCAGCTTGAGGGCCTGGTAGAACTGCTCGGTCTCCGAGATCGGCGTCCGGTAGTCCGCCTCGCCGGTCATCAGCAGGGTCGGGGTGGAGACGTTGGCCACGTGGGCCAGCGGAGAGCGCTTCCAGTACGCCTCCTGGTCCTCCCAGGGCCGCTGGGCGAACCAGTAGTCGGTGAAGAACGTGTAGGCGTCCGCAGTCAGCGTGAAGCTGGTCCAGTTGATCACCGGCTTGACCACCGCCGCGGCGGCGAACCGGTCGGTGTGGCCGACGATCCAGGCGGTGAGCACTCCCCCGCCCGAGCCGCCGGTGACGAACAGCCGCTCGGGATCGACGAAGCCGAGGTCGAGGACCGCGTCCACGGCGCTCATCAGATCGTCGAAGTCCTCCCCGGGGTAGCGGTGCTGGATCAGGTCGGCGAAGCCCTGACCGTACCCGGTGCTGCCCCGCGGGTTGACGTAGAGCACGACGTAGCCGGCCGCCGCGTAGAGCTGCAGCTCGGGGGAGAAGTCGGGGCCGTACCCGGCGTAGGGCCCGCCGTGGATCTCCAGGATCAGCGGGTAGCGCCGCTCCGGGTCGAACCCCGGCGGTTTCATCGTCCACGCGTGGATGTCGCGCTGATCGGCGCTGGAGGTGACCCACAGCTCCTCCACCGCGCCGAGCTCCTTGTGTGCGAGCGCGTCCTCGTTGAGCGAGGTCACGGTCCGCGCGGCCCCGTCGCCGCGCAGCACGGCCAGCTCCGCCGGCCGGTCCCAGCGAGCGCGGGTGAACGCCAGCGTGCCGCCGCGGGCGTCGAAGGCGCCGCTGGTGTACGGGCGGCCCATCGCGGTGCCGCCGATGTCCCCGACCACCTCGCGCAGCTCTCCGCCGGCGGTGGGAACGTGGCCGATCCGGTTGCGCCCCTGACGCTCGTAGAGGACGTAGAGACCACGGCCGCTCTCGTCCCACTGAACGGCCGTGAAGTCGTGATCGGCGTCCGGCAACAGCCGTCGCGAGCCGCCCGCGACGAGATCCAGCAGGTAGAGGCCGTTCTGGTGGTAGCCGAGCTTGCGATCGTCGAAGCCCAGGTACGCGAGGGTCTTGCCGTCGGGAGACAGCGCCGGGGACGCGTCGGGGCCGTCGCGGGTCGTCAGGGCCTCGCTCTCGCCGGTCGCCGCGTCGACCCGGTAGAGATCGCTCTCCACGGGGTCGTACTCCCAGTCCTCCCGGTGGTTCGAGACGACGTAGAGAGACTGTCCGTCGGCCGACCAGACCGGCGCGGCGTGGTCGAGCTCGCCGCGCGTGACCTGTCGCGGCGTGCCGCCCTCGGCCGGCAGCACGAAGACGTGGTCGTAGCCGGGATCGATGTAGCCCGCGCCGTCGAATCGGTAGATGAGGCGGTCGACGAGCTTGGCCCCGGGGGCCCACTCGGCCCCTTCGGGGGCGGTGGGCAGGGTGGCCAGCGGCTCGGTCTCGGCGGGTACGCTCGTCACGAATGCGAGCCGGCGGCCGTCCGGCGACCAGCGCAGGGCCGAGGGGACCTCTGAGAGCTGGGTGAGCTGCGCGCTCTGCCCGCTGTCCATCCAGCGGACCCAGATCTGCGCGCTCCCCTCGCGGGCGTTCACCCACGCCAGCCGGTCGCCGCTCGGCGACCAGACCGGCGCGCCGTCCCCCTCGGCGCCGGTGGTCAGGGGCCGGTGGGTGTCGCGCTCGAGGTCGACCATCCAGAGATGGCTGCGCCGGCGGTCCTTCTGGACGTCGAAGTGGTTGCGCTGGTAGACCACGAACCGCCCGTCGGGAGACACCGCCGGAGAGTCCGCCCACTCGAGCTCGAAGACGTCCAAAGGCCGCAGCCGGGCGGAATCCGCGGCATCCTCGCCAGGGGCGACGGACGGTACGGTCAGCGTCAACGCCATCAGGATCGGGGCGATTCGTGCCATCGGGTCCTCCTCTCGGGTGCCACAGGATAGCGGGTCGAAAGGACGGACGCGAGGCGTACCGGTACACTCGCCGCGTGTCCCGAACCGCCGCTGCGTCGACGCTGGTCCTGCTCCTTCTGGCGCCCTCGTGCGCGGGCAAGCCCTCTCCCTACAACGTGCTCCTGGTGACCTTGGACACCGTGCGCGCCGACTACTTCTCGAGCTACGGCTATCCCCGGCCCTCGACGCCCCACTTCGATCGCCTCGGCATGGACGGCGTGCGCTTCGAACTGGCCATCGCGCAGGCCGCGGTGACCCCGGTGTCCCACGCCAGCATCCTCACCGGTCGCAATCCCTACTCCCACGGCGTTCGGGTCCTCCACGCCGCGGCCGGCTATCGGCTGCCCGAGGACGTGCCCTACCTGCCCGAGCAGCTCCGCCGGCGGGGCTGGCGAACGGGCGCCTTCCTGAGCGCCTTCCCGGTGAGCGGCCGCTTCGGCTTCCGGCGCGGCTTCGACCACTTCGACAGCGGCATCGACGACCGGGAGGACGCGTTCACGCGGAAGGGCGACGGGCACTTCGCCTGGCGCGTGGACGCGAACCAGCGCCGCAGCGACGCCACCACCGATCGCGCCCTCGCCTGGCTGGCCGCCGGCGAGAGCCGCTTCTTCGCCTGGGTGCACTACTGGGACCCCCACGACACCGCGCTCCTGCCGCCGCCGGAGCACCTCGACCGCTTCGTGTCGCCCGGGCTCGAGGCTCCCGATCGACGGCGCGCCGTCTACGCCGCGGAGCTCTCGTACGTCGACCGCCAGTTCGGCCGTCTGATGACCTGGCTGGAGGAGAGCGGCCGGCTGGACGACACGGTGGTGGTCGTCGTGGCGGACCACGGCCAGGGGCTGGGGGACCACGGCTGGTGGCACCACCGCATCCTCTATCAGGAGCAGATCCGCGTCCCGCTGCTGATGCGCTGGCCCGGCGAGGTCGCGCGACCGGTGGTGGAGGAGCTCGTGCGCACCATCGACATCCAGCCGACCATCCTGGATCTGGTCGCCGTCACGCCGCGGGAACCGGGAGACGGCCGGACCCTGCGGCCCCTGGTCGAGGGGAGGGACGACGAGCTCCGCGTCGCCTATGCCGACCAGCTCAACCTCTACGACACCAACGCCACCGTGGTGGCGAGGCGCCCCGACGACGCCCTGCTCCACTGCGCCATGGACGCGCGGTGGAAGCTCGTCTATCGACCCCTGGAGCCGCAGAAGAGCACCCTCTTCGACCTCCACGCCGACCCGGCCGAGACGCGCAACCTCTACCGGCGCGGCCACCCCGAGGTTCTCCGCCTGCGCCGCTTCGTGCGCCCCGGGCTCGTCGACGGACCTTTCGGCGAGGACACCGATCCCGAGGTCATCGAGCGCCTGCGCGCCCTCGGCTACCTCGACTGATCAGGATCCGGACGCGACAGCACGACCATCTGCTCCGCCGGGTCCGTGCTGCCCGCGGCGCCCCCGGCCGCGGGCTCGAAGGCCGCTGCCGCCGGGCAGGCGAGCAGGGCGAGGATCGGGAACGCGCCACGCATCGTCACCCTCGCAAGCCTCGGCAGCTCTGCTCCAGCTCTCATTCCGAGACCTCCTCAGGAGTCCCGGCTCTCTATACGACGTCGATCGCCGCCCGGTTGCCACTCCAAGCACCGCGGTGCCGCGTCCCACCTGCGGAAGGCGAGGGTACGCCTAGAGGAGGATCAGGGCGACACCTCCGCTCATCACCAGGACGGCGAGCGCTCCGGGCGCGGTCAGGGGCTCGCCGAAGGCGAGGCGGCCGAAGAGCAGGGCGAGGATCGAGCCGAAGCCTCGCTTGATCGTCTCGACCAGGCCCACCGGGACCTCCAGGATGGCGAGGAGCTGGAGGCCGACGGCAGAGGCGGCGACGAGCAGGGTCAGGGCCAGCAGCCCCGGAATACGGCGGACCGCGCCCAGCTCGCGGAGCCGCCCGCGCGACGCCAGGACGCCGAGGGCGCCCAGGGCCACGCCGCCGTTCAAGGCCAGGGCGTGGATCGGGGGGCTGGCGGAGTCGAGGGCCAGGCGATCGAGCGGCATGGTCAGGGACCAGGCCAATGCCACGCCGAGCATCAACAGGCTCCCCCGCTCGTGGAGCACGCGGCGCCAGAACCCGGCGCCCGTCCCCGCCCATCCCGCGTGCAGGAGCAGCGCCCCGGCCACGACCAGCGCGATCCCCGTCAGCTGGCGGCCACTCGGCACCTGTCCGAGGATGGGAATCGCCACCAAGGTCGTGAAGACGGGCGTCAGCGAGAGGAGGGGCACAGTGAGGCTGAGCGGAGCGATTCGCATCGCTTCGAGGAAGGCCAGGTTGGCGAGGATGTTGAGCGCCACCGAGCCCAGGCCGGGAAGGAGGTACCCGGCGTCGAGGTGGTGCCCCGAGTGCGTCGCCGCCCAGAGGCCGAGAACCGGCATCTGGCCGGCCGCGAGCACCACGAGGAGCGGCGTCGGGGCGATGCCGGCACCCATCAACCGCTTGCGCAGGAGGTCGAGCGCCGACCAGGCCACCGAGCACGCCAGGACCAGCTCGAGGCCTTGCCAGGGCACCGCCATCGACGCATTGTAGACGCCTGACGCGGCCGCCGGCTGCTAGACTGCCGGCGTCTCTCCGGGGCTGGCCACCGATGAACCTCTCCCCCGACCTGGTCTCCAAGATCCTCGTCCGGCAGGGCGTGCTGACCCCCGACCAGGCGGCCGAGGTCGAGAAGGAGGCGCGCGGCCTGCCCGGCCGGTCACGCAACCCGCGCGCCTACGAGCAGCGCGCCCTGGCCTACGAGCTCATCGAGCGGCTGCAGTTCCAGGCGCCGGGCAACGGCTCTCCACTCAACGAGTTCGACATCGCGCAGGCCATCGCGCGCGACGCGGGTCTCCCCTTCGTGCGCATCGACACCCTCGCCCTCGACGCCGACCTCATCGAGTCGAAGATGTCCCGCCCCTTCGCCAAGCGGCACCGGATGATCCCGCTGGCGATGAGCGAGGGACGGCTGCGGGTGGCGTGCGCAAACCCCTACGACATCGAGGGCATCGACTCCTTTCGCCGCATCGCCGAGCGGGAGCTCGACCTCGTCGTCGCCTCCGAGCCCGACATCCTGAGGGCGATCAACGAGTTCTACGGCCTGCGCCACTCGGTCAAGCGAGCCGAGCGGGACCTTTCCGGCGGCATCGATCTCGGCAACCTCGAGCAGCTCGTCCGGCTGCGCAGCGAGACCGAGATCGAGTCGAGCGACCAGCACATCGTCAATGCCGTCGAGTTCATGCTCCAACACGCCTACGACACGCGGGCGAGCGACATCCACATCGAGCCGAAGCGCGAGTACAGCCTCATCCGCTTCCGCATCGACGGCGTCCTGCACGACATCCAGACCGTTCCCAAGGTCGTCCACAACGCCATCGTCAGCCGCATCAAGACGATGTCGCGCCTGGACATCGCCGAGAAACGGCGCCCGCAGGACGGGCGGGTCAAGACCAGCCGGTCGGGCACCGAGGTGGAGCTGCGGGTCTCCACGCTGCCGGTGGGCTTCGGCGAGAAGCTCGTGCTCAGGATCTTCGACCCCGGCGTCCTGCTCCAGGATCTCGCCTCGCTCGGCTTCTATCCGGAGGAGCTCGACCTCTTCAACGACTTCATCACCCGCCCGAACGGCATCATCCTCTTGACCGGTCCGACCGGCTCCGGCAAGACCACCACCCTCTACTCCGCGATGAAGGCGATCGCCGGGCGCGAGCTCAACATCACGACCATCGAGGACCCGATCGAGATGGTCTACGAGGAGTTCAACCAGGTGGCGGTCCAGACCAAGGTGGGAATCACCTTCGCGTCGGCCCTGCGCCACGTCCTGCGCCAGGATCCCGACATCATCATGGTCGGCGAGATCCGCGACCCCGAGACTGCGGAGTACGCCGTCCAGGCGGCGCTCACCGGGCACCTGGTCTTCTCCACCCTGCACACCAACGACGCCCCCGCCGCGGTCGCCCGCCTGCGCGACCTCGGCGTGGAGAGCTTCCTCATCGCCTCGACCCTGGTCGGCTCGGTGGCGCAGCGGCTGATCCGCCGGGTCTGCGCCCACTGCGCCTCCGACAGTCACCTCAGCGACGGGGAGGTCCAGGCGCTGCGCCTCGCCGTCCCGCCGGGCAAGAGGGTCAAGGTGCGCGTCGGTCAGGGCTGCGTCGAGTGCCGGGGAACGGGCTACCTCGGCCGCACGGCGATCTTCGAGATCATGCCCGTGGACGAGATCACCCGGCCACTGATCCAGGCCGGCGTCGAGACCGCCCGCCTGAAGCGCGAGGCGGTCGACCACGGGATGCGGACGCTGCGTCAGGCGTCACTGCGCAAGCTGGCCGAAGGCGTGACCACGTTCGAGGAGATCATCCGCGTCACCGCGGCCTGACCCGCGGCCGGCGCGTCAGGCCTTCTCCACCGCCGAGCGCACCAGCTGGTAGGCCCTGCGGATGTCCTGGTCCGGGTCGACGATGCGGTTGAAGAGGCTCTTGTAGGTCAGCGCGAGGGTCTCGACGTCGGGCTCCTGGAGGAGCTTGACCAGCTCCTCGATCGCCCGCTGCGAGGTCGGTCCGTAGGCGGCGCGGCCGAGCTCGCGCTCGAGCAGGACGAGGGCGTAAAAGAGGGGGTCGGGGAGGTTCTGGGCGTGGCGGCCGCGGCGTGCTCCGGCGTCCGTTCCCGGCTCCGGCCCTCCATCGACGTCCCTCGCCGCGACCTCCGCCGGCTCCCCATCATCCAGCTCGGGCGGCAGCTCCTTGAGCTGGCGCGAGGAGAGCTCCGCGAAGAGAGGCAGCGAGCGCAACTGGCGGGCGAAACGGGACAGCAGGAGGAAGAGCTCCTTCTCGGACTCGAAGTTGCCGACGATGCGCGCGTCCCGCCCGATCTCCAGCCGCTGCGTCTGCTGCAGCACGATGTTCGCCGTGGCGTCCTCTTCCAGGTGGATCTCGCGTGCCTGGACTCGCCAGGCGGTCAGCGTCCCCTCGATGTAGCAGGTGCTGGCGCACCGCACCTCGACGGCCTCGACGGCGGCCGAGGGCTCGATGCGGATCGACCCGTTGAGCGACTCGAGGACCCGGTAGTTCCCCGAGGTCTGGATCACCAGATTGCCGGGAGTGGAGATCGAAAGCTGCCCGTGGACGTCGACCTGGATGTCGGCGCCCTCGGGAATGATCATCGTCGGCGCCTGGTGCATCTAGCGCTCCCCGATGACCCGCGGCAACGGCTCGAAGGTCTCGAAGCCGGGAGCCCCCCGCCCGCGCACCAGCTGGATCTCCTCATCCTTCCAACGATGGTCGAGGATGTAGATGCGGGGGTCGACGGGCTCGAACTCGTCTCCGTCGTCGCGCCACCGGATCTCGTAGTGCAGGTGCGGTCGGGTGCTCCAGCCGGTGCTGCCCACGGTGGCGAGGACCTCGCCCTGCGCGACGCGCTGCCCGGTCCGCACCAGCACCTCCTCACAGTGGCCGAAGAGGCTGATGAACCGATCGCCGTGACGGAGCGCGACCAGGTTGCCGTAGCGCCACCAGGCCACGCTCTGCTTCAGCGGGTAGCGCCCCGCGTAGACCACGACCCCTTCGGCCGGCGCGTGGATCGGTGCACCCGCCGAGGCCGCCAGATCCAACCCTGGATGGAAGTCCCACTGCTGGGTGAAGGGGCTGCGCCGGGTGCCGAACGGGCTGGTGAGCACGAACTCCCCGCGCAGGGGAGAGCGCGACGGCGTCGTCGCGGCGCGGTCGGCGTTGGCCAGCTCGAAGCTCCGCAGCTCGTCGAGGAAGGTGTCGAGGACGGCCATCTCCTGCGCCAGGCGCGCCTCCAATCCGGCCGTGCGCCGCACCGCCGCCGAGAAGATCGACTCCGGCACGTAGCGGCCGACCAGGGGATAGCCTCCCAGGCCGACGTCCGAGGCGGCGAGATCGAGGCCGTAGGTGAGGTACACCCGTTCCAGATCGCCGCGCAGCCGGGCCAGCCGCGCCTCGAGCGAGGTCAGCTCACGAGTCAGGTTGCCGAGCCGCTGGCCCTGCCGCTGGCGCAGCTCGACCTCCGCCTCGTAGCGTCCGCGCAGCAGCAGGCTCTGCGCCGTCGAGGGTGCGACCGCGAGATTGAAGACCAGGAACCCCGCCACCAGGCAGAGGCCGGCGCACCACCAGCCCAGCCGGCGCCGATCCAGGAAGTAGGTCCGGACGCTCCGGCGAATGTCGCCGGGATGGACCTGGATCTCGAGGATGGGCCGCGACGGTTCGTGCGGAGCGGAGCTTCCCATCGTCCGCGCGGACCCTAGCACGGACCGGCGGCCCGAAAATATGGAGCCGCTCAGAGCTCGATGGGGCCGCGCGGCACCAGCTCCTCGAGGAGGGCCTCGTCGGCGTGCGCGCCGACGGCGGCCAGCAGCTCCCGCTGCACCCCCGGTGACCCTCCGATCACGTTGCCCGTAGCCAGGTGGTCTCCTCCCCCGTCGAGGTCGCTCACGGTGCCTCCGGCCTCCTCGATCAGCAGGCAGCCCGCCGCCAGATCCCAGGGCGAGAGCCGGAACTCGAAGAAGCCGTCGTAGACTCCGGCCGCCGTGTAGGCGAGGTCGAGAGCGGCCGAGCCGCAGCGGCGGATCGACCGGACCCTCTGGAAGACGTCATAGAAGGCGGCGAGATAGGCCTTCAGGGCCGGCTTGGCCTTGAACGGAAACCCCGTCGCCACGAAGGCTCCCTCGAGACCGGCCCGCGACCCGACCCGCATCGGTTGATCGTTCCACCAGGCGCCGCGGCCCCTCTCGGCGCGAAAGAGGTTGCCGCCCGGCGGGTCGAGCACGACCCCGGCGACCGCCTGCCCGTCCCTCAGGCAGGCCACCGACACGGTCCAGACCGGTAGGCCCTGCATGAAGTTGCTGGTCCCGTCGAGGGGATCGACCAGCCAGACGTGCCGCTCGTCCACGCCGCCCCTCGCGCCCCCCTCCTCTGCGAGGACCCGATGCTCCGGCACCCGTGCGCCCAGCACCGAGAGAATCGCCCGCTCGCTCGCCAGGTCGGCCTCGGTCACGAAGTCGTTGCGTTCCTTCTCCGAGGCGGCGAGAAACCCCGAGCGGAAGCGCTCCACCAGCTCGCGCGCTCCGCCGCTCGCGGCCTCGAGCGCCACCGCGACGAGGTCGGAGGCTCCCATGCACGGCGGATGATATCCTCGCCTCGCCGCCGTGGCCTCAGCGCCTGTCGTCCCCGGCCAGGGGAGCGCGACCGGAAAGCAGGGTGCCGGCCGGCGCGCCCATGAGCTCCCACCCCTCGAAGGGGGTGTTGCGCGACTTGCTCCGGAACTCCGCCGCGCGCACGGTCACCCGGCGCTCGAGGTCGAGCAGAGTCACGTCGGCCGGCGAGCCCTTGCGGAGGGTCCCGCCCGCCAGGCCCATGAGCCGCGCCGGTCGCGTCGAGAAGAGCTCCACCA
>Ga0302046_10002249_pt1 | contig 17993 bp, 15 predicted proteins | sample RVTome_11_FD_200261 | JGI IMG/M metagenome (GOLD analysis project Ga0302046, IMG submission 200261) | Soil microbial communities from uranium-contaminated site in the Upper Colorado River Basin, Wyoming, United States - RVT147D111 (version 2) ...
GGGCCTGCTGCTGCGCAGTCTGTCGAGCACCCGCGGTTTCGATCCGGGCTTCGATGTGACGGGCATGCACGTGCTGAGCGGATCGCCGGAGCTGCTTGGTTATGACGAAGAGCGGACGCGTGCATTGTGGCGCGAGCTGGTGGATCGTGCGGGTGGCGTTGCGGGTGTGGCGTCGGCATCGCTGGCGCTGTTCGTGCCCATGGGCGATCGCGGCGATCAGATGATTGCGGTGCCGGCCGAAGCGCCGTGGCCGGTCGATGCGGGCCGACCGCCGCTCGTGCCCTACAACATCATCGAGCCCGGCTACTTCCGGACGATGGGCATCACGCTCCGGGGCGGCCGCGATGTGAGTGAGGCGGACGTCTCCGCGAGTGAGCCCGTCGCCATCGTGAGTGCGACAGCAGCGGCGCGCTGGTGGCCTGGTGAGGAAGCGGTGGGCCGGCGGCTGCGCGTGGTGGACCGCGGCGGCAACGAAAGCATGCGCATCGTGATCGGCGTGGCCGGAGATGTCGCGCTGGGCTCGCCTGCGGCCGGGCCCGAGCCGTTGCTCTACCTGCCGTTCGCGCAGCTTTTCCGGCCCGACATGATGCTGCACGTCCGAAGCGATGGCCGGCCCGGCATTGCGGCGGACCTGCTGGCGGAAATGCGCGCGCTCGAACCCGGGCTGCCGGTGCGACTGCGCACCATGGCGGAGGCGACAGCGTTCCGACTGATTCCTCTTCGCATTGCGGGATCCGTGCTGGGTGGCGCTGGTGCAATCGGTCTGTTCCTGGCGGCCACGGGTGTATTCGGCATCATTGCATGGACGGTGTCGCGGCAATCGCGCGAGATCGCGATCCGGCTTGCGCTGGGCGCGGACCGCTGGCGGGTGCGGGGCATGGTCATCACACGCGCGGTGCGACTCACGGCGGTCGGTCTCGCCATCGGTATCGCGGCAGCTGTCGTCGCGGCGCGGCTGATCCGCGGTCTGCTCTACGGTGTGAGTACGGCGGATCCGGCGACACTCGCGGGCGTGGCACTGCTCTTCCTGGTCGTCACGATGGTGGCGGCATGGGTTCCGGCGCGGCGGGCGAGTCGTGCCGACCCGGCCGCTGTCCTCCGCGAGGAGTGAACAGCGGCCGGGTCGCGTGGTGCGAGGGCTGCTGGAGGCTACCTGTTCTGTTTCGAGCCGGCCGGGGGCGGCTGGACGACGGGCGCGCCATCCAGCACGCGGGCCTTGGGTGAATCCGTTCCATCCGCATCGGCGTGAGCGCCCGTGACTCGCCTGACGAAGCGGTCGAGATCGAGCCCCATGGCGCCGGCCACCTGCTCGAGCGCCTGAATCGACGCATTGACGCGCTGCGTCGCCGCATTGGCGACGCCTTTCCCGCCACCGCTGTCGACCACCGTGAGTCGCTGGATCTGCACGTCCTTCATCGCCTCGACGGTGATGCCGAGCAGGGCGGGCAGCTTCTCGGCCAGGAACACCTGGAGACCGGTGTCGCCCGCCCGCTGGATTTCCGCGTACAGCATGCGCAGCACTTCGGCCTGCGCCTTGCCCTGCTCGAAAATGGGTGATGCCAGCGCCTTGGCCTCCGCCTCGGCGGCAATCCGACGAGCCTCGGCGGGCTGGATGACATCGGCCTGCAGCCGGGTCTTCTCCATGTCGACGCGCCGCGCTTCCAACTCGGTCCGTGCTTCCGTCTCCGCCTTGAGGGCCGTGACCTTGGCGACGCGCTCGGCCGTCTCGGCTTCCCTGCCCAGGTCGGCCTGACGCACGCGCAGAGCATTCCTCGCCTCCGCGATCGTGACATCGGCCTGTGCACCGGCGACGTCCGCGAGCTTGCGCGCCGTCGCCTGCTGCTGCTTGATCTCGGCATCCGCCTGCGCCGACGCGACCTCTGCCAGCTTGCGGGCATTGGCCTGCTGCTGCTTGACGGCGGCTTCCGATTCCGCCTCCGCAATCTCCGCCAACTGGCGGGCCGACGCCTGCCGGCGCTTGGTCTCGGCTTCGTTCTCCGCCTGTGCGACTTCCGCGAGCATTTTCGATTCCGCCTGCTTCTGCCGCGTCTCCGCAATGGCGGCCGCCTTGGCGATCTCGGCGTCGCGCAGCGCTTCCGCCGTGCGCTTCTCGCCGATCGCCACCAGGTAACCGACACGGTCCGTGACATGCTGGATCTTCAGAACGTCCAGCTGCAGACCGAGCTTCTTCAGATCGTGGTCCGCCTCTTCCGAGAGATGCTTGGCGAAGTTGAGGCGGTCCTCGTTCACCTCCTCCGGTGTGAGCTTGGCCAGCACGCCGCGCAGGTTGCCGGTCAGCGTTTCACGCGCCAGTCCCTCGATCTGGGCGATGTTCTTGCCCAGCAGCCGCTCGACGGCGTTGTTGAACACGATCTCCGGCGCGGACGCGATCTTCACGTTGGCGACAGCCTTCACACCGAGCGGAATGTTGCCCTTCGAGTAGGCGTCCTCGACGGACAGCTCGAGCGGAATCGTCGACAGCTGCAGCCAGTGCACGCGCTCGATGATCGGCACCCGCATGGTGCGGCCGCCCATGACCGTGCGATAGCCGACGGTACCGCCCTCTTCGACCTCGCGTTTCCGGCCCGTGATGATCGCGGCCATGTTGGGCGGCACGATGACGATGAGCCGGCTGACCGTGAGAATCGCCAGCACGATGAGCGCGAGCACGACCAGGCCCGCGACGACGCCCACCTGACTCAGAATGCTCTCGAACATGATCAGGACTCCGATGTCGGTGCAATGCGTTGGACAGCCGGATTCTCGAGAGCGGGATCGCTCGGCGTCACCATGGCCACGCCGTCCTGCATCTCGAGCACCATGACGCGCGTCCACTGTTGCGGATCCGTCGCCTCATTCTCGAACGGTCGCGCCAGCAGCTCGTGCTCGCGACCGCCGCGCGTCACCAGGATCTTGCCCGTGCTCTCCTGCGAGAGCGCCAGTGTGACGCGTCCAAGCAGGCCGACCCAGCCACGATCGTCCGGCATCCAGCCGGATTCCGTGCGCTTGACCCAGCCGAAGGCGAACGAGCTGATCGCGCCGCCCGCCACGCCCAACAACGACGAAGACAGCGCCGTCAGCAGCCCTCGTTCACCACCCCACAGCCATGAGAGCGCAACACCGGTCACGCCGAACGCAAACAGGAAGTACGTCGCGTTCCGGACCGACAGGATCTTGAAGCCGTGCACGCCGTCATCGGCGTGGTCGTGAGCACCATCGGCGTCATGACCGACGGCGACATCGTGGTCCGCGTCCACGCCATCGGCACCGCCGAACAGGTCGGCGGCCAGCGAGAACGCGTACATCCCCACGCCGACGATCAGTGCGAACCAGTAGAGCCCACTCATGCGTCACGTTCTCCCGCCGGCCTCCGCGAGGCCGGCGCTCGTGCGTCCGCCGCTTCCAGCGTTCCCTGTACGATGGGGGTGCCGCTCTCACCCGTCCATGGAATTCATGCGTGAAACGCCCCTCGCGGGGGCCAGATCCGCGGCGCATTCCGAGCCGCCCGGAACGCTCCGATGCACCGCAGCGTCGACTGCGAATCGCGCCGGCTGCAACCCCACGCCATGCGGGCAGTTCCCACGGCGGCCGCTGCCGCGTAGCTTCCGGGTAGCAACGGCCACTGCTGCATCTGACCATCACCGGATCAATGCCGTTGGATCGTCGCCTGCACCTCGCTCGCGCCTGCCGCCGCACGGCTGCCCCGTCTGCTGGAAGCGTCCGCGACGCGCCGAACGCAGTGCACGCATGCCCTCGCCTGATGATCGCCGTCCTCATGACGGTGCTCCTCGGCGCGCTCGCCCGGCCCGCTGCCGCTCAGACCGTGCGTGGGCGCGTCATTGATGCGGCAGGCAGCGGACCCGTGATCGGCGCCGTCGTCATTCTCTACGATTCGGCGGGTACCCGCCTGCGCGGCGGCCTCACGGGACCGGACGGACTCTTCGCACTGCGCACGCCCGGACCGGGCACGTATCGTCTTCGTGCCGAAATGATCGGCCGGCGCAGCGTGGAGGCCGGTCGGCTCGCGATCACGGGCGAGCCTCCGTTCCAGACGCTGGAGCTGCCGTTCGAGCCGATCCGGCTGTCCACGCTGGATGTGAGTGCCGCGCGGCGCTGCTCAGTGAAGGATGAGATCGCGCGCGCCACACACGTGGTCTGGGAAGAGGCACAGAAGGCACTGCGCGGCGAATGGGTGACGCGCGAGCAGCAGCTGTACCGTTTCGTCATCACGAAGACACGCCGGCGCCTGGATCGCAATGCGAATCAGGTGCTCGAGGAGGGATCGCAGCTGATCTCGGCCATCAACAACAACCCGTTCTCATCACTGTCACCCGAGACGCTGGCCCGTGACGGCTACGTGCTCGTCGATGAGAGGGGCATGCACTGGGTGTACGGCCCCAACACGGATGTGCTGCTTTCAGCCAGCTTCGTGGCCACGCACTGTCTCGCACTGCGCCGGACGGGCGATCATCCGGGACAGATCGGCCTTGCCTTCGAGCCGGCGCCCGGACGCCGCCTGCCCGACATCGAGGGCACGCTCTGGCTGGATGAGGCCACGGCCGAGCTGCGAACACTCGAGTTCAGCTACCGCAACATTCCACGCCAGATGCGCGCGGGTCGCTACTCGGGTTTTGCCGAGTTCCAGCGGCTGCCGGGCGGCGCCTGGATCATCCGTCGCTGGTGGCTGCGCTCGCCGGTGCCCGCGTCACGCGGCCGCGGCTCGGAAGTCGACGAGGCCGGTGGCACGGTCATGCACATCGAGCCCATCGGCGTGGTCTCATCCGATACCATCCGCTGACGCTCCGGCACGGCGCGCCCGCAATGAAGTGATGATACGCGCGGCCGCCACCGGACTCGCTGCGCACACACCGGGGAGAACTGACGTGAACCAGCCGAAACTCCTGTCCATCACGCAGAGTGTCATGCGCATCGCCATCGGCTTCCTCTTCTGGTCGCATGGCGCCCAGAAATTCCTCGGCTGGTTCGGCGGCAGCGGACCGGATGGCGGCAGCGCCGAGCTCGCTTCGGCGCTGGGCATTGCCGGTGTCCTCGAATTCTCCGGTGGCTTGCTCATGATGGCCGGCTTCCTGACCCGGCCGGTCGCATTCATTCTGTCGGGTGAGATGGCTGTCGCGTATTTCTGGCGCCACGTCCCGCAGGGCGGCTTCTGGCCATGGGACAACGGTGGCGAGCGCGCTGCGCTCTTCTGTTTCGTCTTCCTGTTTCTCAGCGTCGCGGGAGCGGGCGCGCTGAGTGTCGATGCGTGGCGAAGGCGACGTGCACAACGCGTCACGGCGGCATAGTCGTGCGACGCCGATCGACCCGGTGCGACGCCGCTCAACCCAGTGCGACGTCGAGCACCATCATGATCGTGAATCCGATCACCGTCGCAGTCGTCGCGAGATCGGTGTGGCCACCCGCGTGGGATTCCGGGATCAGCTCTTCGACGACCACGTAGATCATCGCGCCCGCTGCGAACGACAGTGCGTAGGGCAGCAGCGACTGCGCCGCCAGCACGGTCGCTGCGCCGACTGCCGCGGCCACCGGCTCGACGACCGCAGACAACTGGCCATACCAGAACGCGCGTGTTCGCGCAACGCCCTCGCGGCGCAGCGGCATCGCGACGGCCACACCTTCCGGGAAGTTCTGCAGTCCGATGCCCAGGGCCAGAGCGACCGCGGCTGCCAGTGTCGCGCCTGCCTCGGGGCCGGTCGCCAGTGCGGCACCGCCGAACGCCACGCCCACTGCCAGACCCTCCGGAATGTTGTGCAGCGTGATGGCCAGGACGAGCAGCGTCGTGCGCTCCCACGTCGTGCTGAGCCCTTCCGTCGCATCCGGCGGCGCCAGCGGATGCAGGTGCGGCAGCAGTTGATCGGCAAGCCACAGGACGCCTGCGCCCAGCAGGAAACCGACGGCCGCGGGCAGCCAGCCCGGCGTCCCACTCGCTTCCGCCAGCTCGATCGATGGCGCCAGCAGCGACCAGAAACTCGCCGCGATCATCACGCCGGCCGCAAAGCCCAGCATCGCATCCAGCACGGCGCGCGGCACGTCGCGACGCACGAACACGACGGCCGCGCCCAGTGCCGTCACGAGCCACGTGAAACAGCCGGCCACGATCGCCTGGACCATCGGATCCAGTGCGGCGAATGCGTCCATCATCGCGTTTCGCTGCCGGCCTGCCGGTCGAGCCGGAACATGCGCACGTGCTCGACATCGTGGATGTCGCGGGCGATACCGACGACGTAGTCTTCGCCAATGTCGTAGGGCAGCATGCCCCGCGGCATGGCGACCGTGCCCAGCCAGCGGCCCTCCGGCGCCAGCACCGTCCATGACCATGCGGGCGGCGTACTGCCGGGTGGTGTGTATGCGAGCAGCCAGAGGTGACCGGTCCGGTCGCGCCGTATGAAGAGGAACGCGGGGAACGCGGGTTCGACGGGCAGGGTTTCGAGGGCGGCGGCAAACTGCGCTCGCCTGTTTTCATCGACGATGTCTTCCGACTCTTCCTGCCTGTATGCCGCGACGTGTTCGGACGTCACCGTGCGTTCGGGCCCGTTCCAGCGCAGCCTGCGGCGGAGCGTGCCATCGGCCGCGTACTCGTCGACCGCGTACGCGTCGCCGCGTCCCCACCAGAATCCGTCGCCGCCCGCGGTCGCGGCACTGAGCGCACCGAAGATGGGTGCGAAGATGCGTAGGCCCTCGATCGGAATGGCGACGAAGGCGGGCAGGCGCGGCAGCGAATCGAGGAAGCGGCCGTCGCTGGAGAGGTGCGTGTAGTTGTGGTACTGCGTGCGATGCTGTGCGTCCGGCACGTCGAGCCACAGGTCCTGCAGCACGATGGATCCGTCGTCGAGCGGCGGCAGTGCCGATGGATTGAGGCCGGAACGCTCGGGCAGGATGGTGCGCGCGAAGTCGCCGGTCTCTGAATAGACGGACCAGCGGCGCAGTCGGTCGTCCCAGGCGAGCAGCGAATCGCCGCGCAACGGCCAGAGTCCCGCGAGTGACGTATACTCGCCCGGCCCTTCACCGCGGCCGCCGACGCGCCGCAGCAATGCGCCATCATCGGCATAGATACGGATCTCGCCCGTACCCGCATTGGCGACAATGATGCGTTGAGCGGAGCGCACGGCGCCGGCGACACGGAACAGCTCGCGATCGGGATCGCCCTGGATCGCGCCGATGTCGATGACGGGTTCACTGGAGACTCGCCAGGCTGTCGAATCGGACCACACCGGGCGCGTGCTGGTGAGGATCGCGATGCCGGCCGAGTCATGCGCCGCGAACGTACCGCGCGCGCCGTCGCCCGACGAACACGCAGCCGTCACGGTGATGAAGACGAGGGCACGACGCCATCGTGATCTGTGCACCACACACCTCCGCAGGGTTCGAGTCGACGTCGCCCGGCCCGATCGCCGGCGACCGTGTGCCATGGCGGGTGCGACGATGTGCTGGCCGGCCTCCGCGTCGCCGCCTACTTTGCTCGCCGGTGCCCCGTTGCGCCACTCCCGTGATCGACCGTGCTGCGCCCGGAGGTTCTCATGCGACGCGTCGTCGCCGCACCACGAACGCTGGCCTCACTGCTCCTCTCCATTGTCGTCATCGGGCTGTCCGCGATCGACCTGGCCGCATTGCAGGCCGGACCGGTCGAGGGCGCGAATCGGCGGCGGCTCGCGGCCGAAGACTACTACCGCCTGAAAAGCGTCGGCTCGCCGGAGCTGTCGCCCGACGGTCGCTGGGTCGCGTTCACGGTGTCCACGCGGATCGAAGAAACGAATGGCGACTCGAGCGAAGTCTGGCTCGCGCCGGCCGATGGCTCGGCTGCGCCGCGACGCGTGAGTCGCGCGGGCGAGAATGCGGCCGGCACGGCCTGGCTCGATGACGGCAGACTGCGCTACAGCGTGGGCCGATCCGGGTTCGCCATCGATCCCGCCCTGCCCGCGACCGACCCGCGACCGGCACCCGCGCAGCCCGAGGGACGCGTCAGTCCCGACGGGCGCTGGATCGCTCACGTCCGACCGGTCCCGGCAATCAGGGCGGATCGCCTGTACACGTCCGACTTCGAGCGCCGTCACGCGGAACGATTCAAGGGCGCCCGGTTCGACTGGCTCAATTTCCAGCGCGATGGTGCGCCGTTCCCTGCGCCGGACCCGTTCGATCCGATCACCAATCCACCATCGGAGATCGTGCTGCAGCCGGCCGACGGCGGCGAGGAACGCCGGCTGCTGCGGGGCAACTGGCACCCGGGCAACGTCGTGTGGAGTCCGGACGGTCGCTCACTGATCTTCACGGCTGATTCCACCCGCGACGAACGTCGCTACACGCAGAACGACATCTGGATGGTCGCCGTGTCGGACGGCCGCATCACGCGGCTCACGCCCGACGATGGCTTGACCACCAGCAATCCACGGTGGTCACCGGATGGCCGATTCATTGCCTTCACGCGCAGCGTCAGTACGAACACGATCATTGCGCGGAAAATGAATCACGGCGGACCGACCGATCTGTACGTGCTGGCTGCCAGCGACGGTTCACTGCGCAACCTCACTGCGGAATGGGACCTGCAGGCGGGCACGCCGATCTGGCATCCGGACTCGCGCTGGATCTTCTTCTCGGCACAGACGGGTGGCGCGACACACCTGTTCCGCGTCTCGCCCGCGGGCGGACCCGTCGAACAGGTCACGACCGGTGAGCGTCGCATCCAGGGCATCAGCTTCGATCGCGCATTCAGCCGCATGGCCTACACCGTCGGCCTGCTCGATGCGCCACCGGAAGTGCACGTCGCGCGCATTGATGGCAGCGAGGAACGCAGGATCACGAACGTGCACGCGCCGTTCCTGAAGGACGTCGCCCTCAGTCCCGGCGAGACCGTGCGTTTCCGCAGCGGGGACGGCACGCCGATCGAAGGGTTCCTGCTCTACCCGGCAGACTACAGGCCGGGTGGCGGACCCTGGCCGCTCATCGTCAACAGTCATGGCGGCCCACACGCCGCATCCGGCTATGACTTCGACTTCAAGCTGCAGTACTTCGCGGCCAATGGCTATTTCGTGCTGGAAACCAATTTCCGCAGCTCCACCGGCTACGGCCATGATTTCCTGTGGGCGACCTGGGGCGCATGGGGCACGAAGGACGGCCAGGACGTGATAGCCGGAGTGGACTACGTCATTGCGAACTTCCCTGTAGACAGGAACCGCGTCGGTCACATGGGCCATTCCTACGGTGGCTTCATGACCAACTGGCTCATCACGCAGTACCCGGACCGGCTCGCGGCCGCCATCAGCGGCGCCGGCATCTCGAACTGGGTGAGCGACTACGGCACGGCGGACATCGCGCGCACCAAGGAGACCGAGTTCTTCGGCTATCCGTGGGAGCAGCATGCGCGCGACATCATGATCCGCCAGAGTCCGCTGACCTGGGCGGGGCGTGTGCGCACACCCACGTTGTTCGTGCACGGCGAAGTCGATCAGCGCGTGCCCTGGGAGGAAGCCGAGCAGATGTACACCGCGCTGAAAAAGCTGGGCATCCCCGCCAGCGTCATTCAGTACGAGGGCATGGCACACGGCATCCGCGGGCACTGGAACAACGTCCACCGCATGCTCAACGAGCTGGAATGGTGGGAGCGCTGGCTCAAACCGCGCGCATGACCGGCTGAAACGACGGAAGGGCTCCCGCTGCGTCGCGGGAAGCCCTTCACCGTCGGTGTCACCGCACGAACCGGCGCTGCGCGAGAACCTACCTGGTCGAGAACCGGACCGGCAGCGACACCCACACCTGTACCTTCTTGTCACGGTTCTGCGCCGGCGAGAACCGCATGATCTCCGCGACCTTCAGCGCCGCGTCGTCCAGCGCCTGGTATCCGCTCGACTGGTCGACCTGCCGCTTCAGAACACGGCCGTTCTCATCGATGAAGAACCACACCGTCACGTCGCCACCAATGCCCGCATCACGCAGCAGCGGCGGATACGTCCGTTCCAGCGTCGCGATCACTTCCGCCGAGTTCAGAATGCGTGGCGGAACCGTCATCGGCGTGAATCGCGGAGCGGCCGAAATGTCCATCTTCTCATTGCCCACTTCGACCGGCGTGCCGGTCGCCCTGCCGCCCTTCACGCCGACGCCCGTGAAGTCCTCGGGCTTGATCAGCGTGCCGGGATTCGGCGGCGGAATGTCCGTCGGCACGATCTCCGGGATCGCCAGCGTCTGGAACCCGCGCGGCACCTCCGGCGTGGTCGGCGCCGGCGCCTCGGCCGGCGGCGGCGGTGGCGGCAGCTGGACCTCCGGCGGCAGCTCGACGATCGTGATCTCCTCCGCGGTCGCCTCCGGAACCTGCTCATCCGCGAACGCGCCCGTCGCCCACAGCAGACCGCCCATGACAGCGCCGTGCACCATGATGGAAACCATCATGGACGCGAACGTACCCTTTCCGGATCGACCCGGGCGGCTGGCCAACAGATGGCCGAATGGCCTATCTTCTGTATTCACAGCCTTTTGCATTGTTTTCAACATAACGGCACGCCCCCCTTCGTTTTCTCGCGCAACGGGCCCCACGCCCGGCCCGGGCGCACTGGCACACCATGCCCGGCATGGCGGGCCCAACCTGTATGTCGTTTGAGGGAGGAACGCTTGCACATCTTTTTTTGGGGCGGGCCTGGCGACGGCGGGGGCCGGGCGCGGGCTGGCGCGGTGCGCGGTGTACGGCGGGAGCGGGACGGGCGGGCATCGGGGGTTACCGGATTGTGAGGCGGGACCGGGCCACGGGCCGGGGTGGCTGTGAAGGGCGTGTCTGTGATGCAGATGCTCTGACGCGCCAGGTAGGACGCGTGCCTTGGCAGGCACCAACGGGCGTGCGTACAAGTCTGGCGGGAACGGTGGCCGGAGCCCACGGGGCGCGGCGCAGTCGCACTGTTCAGGAGCGGCGATCGTGACTCGACATCCGATCACGCACCCCGTACCCACGAGACCACCGCAACTTCGCCAACAGCGGCGAGGCATGTATACGACAGAAGCGCTTTTCACCAACCACCCCGGCCCCGTGCCCCGCTCCCGCCCCACAATCCGGTAACCCCCGATGCCCGCCCGTCCTGCTCCCGCCGTACACCGCGCACCGCGCCAGCCCACGCCCGGCCCCCGCCGTTGCCCGGCCCGGCGTTTACCCCGCCCGCCGTTCAATCCGTCCGAACAACGACATACCGCCCGATGTGGGTGAGGGTGGTGGTCGCCGCGAGGCTGGCGGCGAAACGTTCGTCGGATTCGAGCCAGGTGCGAACGTCGAATCCGTTCGCCAGCGGCGCATGCAGAATGATGATCGCGGGCCGGTCGAGTTCGAACTGCGCCCAGAGTCGATCGAGGATCTGCTGCTCGAGTGCTGCCCACTCGCCGGTATCACGGTAGCGCACGGGTTCGCGGCCGGCCCAGGCGTCGGCGTACATCGCGGGCAGCATCCAGAGGTGAGCGTAGGGCGAGGCCCAGCGGGTCGCGGTGAGATTGACGAGTGGGAAGGCGGTCTGGAGCAGGTGCGAGTAGGCGACAATGCTGCGTCCGGCCGCATGGCGTTCGACCACGTCCATCAGCTGGGGCAGCATGACGGGATCGGTGACGAGCAGACGCGTGGTGCGATCGGCCTGTGCGTGCATCCAGAATGCGGCGAGCAGGGCGAGCGCGGGCGCGGCCATGCGGAGTCGGTCCAGGTACGGGCGGATGGCGAGACCGCAGAGGATGAGCGAGAGGGCGGAGACCGGATACCAGTGGTAGCCCCAGCCTTTGCCCTGGAGCAGCAGTGCGACGTACATGGCGGACGCGGTGATACCGAGTACGTGCGCGAGCGGCGCCCAGCGTTCGTCGCGTCGCACGGTCCAGCCTGCGACCAGTCCAGCGACCAGCAGAATGAGCCAGCCGTCAAGAATGATGGATGAGAATGGGACGGGTGCGAACTGCGGATAGAGCCGCAAGAGCCACGGCAGGATCTGGAAGAGGGTCGGCGTCAGCAGCAGTGATGCGACGACATAGAGCACGAACACGGTGCCGATCGTGATGCTCTCCGCGCGCAGCAGCGAGCGCATGCCCCGGCGGGTCGCGAGCCAGGCCTCGACACCGACCCAGACGAGTGCGAAATGCGGCTTCATGGCCAGACCGATGCCGGCTGCCAGCGCCACCGCCAGTGCGGCGCTGCGGCCGAGCGGCCGGCCCTGCGCTGTTCGTGCTGCGCCCGCGAGGTACGGCAGCGCGAAAACCAGTGCGACGTGCTCGCCCTGGCCGTAGTACGGCCCGGCCATGGGCAGCAGAGCCGCGACGATCACGGCAGCCATCCAGCCCGACCGCGGTGCGAGCCGCCACCAGGCGAAGAGCGTTGCGGCGACCGTACACAGCACGAACACCGGATACAGCGTCAGTCCGCTGACATGCACGACCCGACCGATCGCCGCGATCGCCATGGCGAGCCACGTGAAGAGCGGTGGATGCATGTCCGCTGCACCCACGTCGATGTAGAGACGAGCCCCGTCCAGTGCCCGCTCCGCCATGTAGAACTGCCAGGCGTGATCGGATACCGGCGGCAGGGACGCCGCGAAAACGCCGCACCCCGCGAGCGCCAGCACGGCCGGCACCGGACCCGTCAGGTCGAGTCCCGGCGTACGGGTCCGGGCTGCCGTAGCGGTCGTCATCGTCGTCGTGGAGGCCATCGTATGGAAAGTTTCGGCAGCGCCCGGCCCGGGCTTTCGTGCTTCTCCCGGCTTGCCTCATCGCGCAGCGCTCGCATCATTCACTGCCATGTGCGCAGCAGCCCGCGCAGCCGTTGCCGGTTCGCGATGCAGCTTCGTGATGCTACGCGGTCGTCGCCCAGCGGGCGGCCGGTTCTCCTGTCGACGATTTCAACGAATCTGGCACGACTTGTTCCTCTCGACGGCATTCATTCGATTCAGCGGACGACACCGATATGCGACCCGGCGATGAGCAGACCCGGACCGCTCCTACCGAACCTTGACAAGGTGCCCACCCGCCCGCTACTCATCCCGATCATGAACGTCTGGTGCGCCACCCGCTATTATTACGCTTACGCGACCCGTACCACGGGCCGCGGGAGGCGGATGCGCGTGTAGCGCCCGACTCACGCACGCTTGTTCGAGCGGCTCGTGGAATCAATCCACGGGCCGCTTTTCTTTTGCCCTGGAGGCGAACATGCACGACACGATGATGACGGACGCGGATCACTTCACGGTGCAGGACTGGGCCGCGTACACGCCCGAACAGCACGCCGTGTGGGGCATCCTGTACGAACGGCGGATGGGCGAGCTGGAACGCACGGGCAGCCGGCTGTTCCTCGACGGCGCACGCGCCATCGACCTGCGCCGCGACCGCGTACCCGATCTGCGCGAAGTCAATGCCCGGCTCCGGCCGGTGACCGGATGGAATGCCGTGCCCGTGCGCGGATTCATTCCGGCAAGGGACTTCTTCGCGTGTCTGGCGCAGCGCCGCTTTCCCACGACCGTGACGGTGCGGCCGCGCGAGCAACTCGACTACCTTCCGGAGCCGGACATCTTCCACGACGTCTTCGGCCACGTGCCGCTGCACGCGGACCCGGTGTTCGCGGACTTCCTCCAGCGCTTCGGTGCGGTCGCCGCGAGGGCGCAGTCGGAGCAAGACACGACGCGTATGGCCCGACTGTTCTGGTTCACGGTCGAGTTCGGGCTGATCCGCGAGGACGGCGCTGTGAAGGTCTACGGCAGCGGTCTCATCTCATCGCACGGCGATGCACGCAATGCGCTCGGGCCCGACTGCCAGCGCCGACCGTTCTCGCTCGATGCGGTCATCGAACAGCCGTTCGAGATCGATCACTTCCAGAACGTGCTGTTCGTTGTCGAGGCGTTCGACCAGCTGTTCGAGGCGGTCAGCGAAATGGAGAAGCGGATTCCCTCGGGGCCGTGGACATGACGCACCAGCGGATCGGGCTCGCGACGTGATCGCTCGGCGGCCGTGACGTCTTTCGCCAGCCGGCAGATCGACAGGATCGCCCATCGCTGCAGTTTCCGATCGGGCGCGCCCGCCGCATGCGTCGTCGCCCGGACGACCGGCGGCCGTTGCCCGGGGACCCCTTGCATCCGGGCGGCGCGGGTCAGCGCCGCCCGCTCGTATCGAAGCGCGCATTGATCCATGCCGAGATCAGATCCAGCGCGGCCGGCGAGAACGTTTCCTCGATCTGCGCGTACTCGGCGGGCGCACCCGTGGTCGCGCTCTGGAACAGGTGATTGAGCCCGGGCAGGCGGCGCACGGTGAAGTCGTCGTTGCCGCCCCGTCGCAAGGCTGCTTCGATCGCTGGCAGATTCTGATCGGGTGGCACCTGCAGGTCCAGCTCGCCGTTCAGTGCGAGGACGGGGACGTCGACCTGTTCGAGCACGGGCGCGGGATCGTGCGTGAGGAACCAGCGGAACCATGGCGATGTGACCTGCGCCGTCTGTGCCTGAATGATCGCGTCCATGTCACCGGCGAGGCCCATCGCCGCGCGCTCCGCATCCGTCAGTGATGCGAGCTGTTCGCGCATGATGCCACGCACGCGATCCGCAGCGCCCGGCCCGCTGTTCTCCTTGACGGCCGCGAAGATGAGGCGCTGCGCTTCGACGTTCTTCCGGATCGCGGACTCGGGTGCGCCGGATGCGCGGGCGATCTGCTCGCCCTGCGCGTAGAGAATCGCTTCGCCGGCCACGCCGGTCCCCGCGAGCAGGACGATGAATGCGACATCATCCGATCGCGTGGCCGCAAGCGGTGCGACCATGCCGCCCTCGCTGTGACCGATCAGGCCGATCTTCGCCGCGTCGATCTCCTGCCGGCTGGCGAGGTACGTCACGGCCGCGAGCGCGTCCGTCATGAAATCGAGCGACGTCGCCATGGCAAAGCTGCCGCCCGACTGACCGGCGCCACGATCATCGTAACGCAGCACGGCGATGCCGTTCCTGGTCAGATGGTCCGCCAGGACGAGGAACGGCTTGTGGCCGAGCAGCGACTCGTCGCGATCCTGCGCGCCCGATCCACTGATCAGCACGACGGCCGCAACCCGGGCAGCCCCGCGCGGCAGGGTCAGTGTGCCCGCAAGCTCGATGTTCGCGCCCGCATTCCGGAACCTGACATCGACCGACTCGTACGGCAGCGGTGGCTGCGGCTCCTGCGGCTTCGGCTTCCGTTCCGGCGCCCGCCCCTTGATCAGCTCGAGCGGGAACGTCATCCCGCCCTGGTGCCATTCGCCGGACAGCTTCGTACCATCGGCCGACAGCTTCCCCTCGTACTCCCCGCGCACTGTCGCCGAAGCCATTTTCAGAACGCTGTCCGCGAACGTCACTTCATTCACCGGTATGCCGGTCGCGCCCTGATCCGGGCTGTCCAGCGTTGCACTCAACCGGCCATCCTGAGCAGCCGCGACGTGGAACACCATCGTCAGGCGCACACCGCCGGCCTCCAGCACGCCGCTCCAAGTGCCGGCCACCCGCGAGACCGGCTGCTGGGCTGCCGCGCTGCCGCTACCGTTCGCCGTCATGCCTGCGATCATTGCCCATGTCGCCACCGTACGGATCCTCACGGCTGCCTCCTCAGCGCACGTTGCCTGGTCCTGCATGTATGATGATCGCCGCGGACCGACCGGGCACGGCGTGTCTGGCGACCGCTCGCGCCCGCCCGCCGAACGGTGGCACGATAACATCGAATGGATTCATGGAACCCGGGCGCCCGGCATCGAACCGACCTGACCGCTCACGATCGTGATCGGTTGCGGATACCGGATCGGCCCCAGCGACGTCTGGATCGTCGGCTGCGCTCGCAGCGCTACCTGCTTCGGCGCGCCACCGGCACCAGCCACGGACAGCGCAAGCTCCGCCAGATCGCGCGCGTTCCGCTGGAAGAAGTCACTCAGATCCAGCGCGATCGCCAGCGGTATGTCCGAGACGATACCCGGCTCGAGCACGATCTCCCGCTCGAGACGCCCCGCAATCGTCTCTCGATCCTCCAGCAGCAACGTCCAATCCATCGCAATCAGACGCGCCGCCACACTGTTGTCCGCCGGATTCAATGCACTCAGATGCAGCGTGAACTCCAGCGGCACCGTACCCCTCGCCAGCGCCGTTCCGATCCGCGCTACATCGATCGCCGTCAGATCCTGGTAGCTCCTCACCCTATCCAGCGACACACCCGCCAAACGACCGTCCGCGACCCGGTCAATCCCGAAATCCACCTGCCGCAGCGCCGCAATCTGCTGCAGCATCGCACAACCACTCAGCACCATCGCCGTCAACACCATGACCCCCAATGCCGACCGCCAGCGCGCGCGCTCCAACCGACGTACCTCCACGTGTCCCCCTCTGGTGCGGACCGGCGCCGGGACCTGAACGCCATGAAAATACCCGGCGACCCTCAATATCCGGATCGCCGGGTACCCTCACAACCCGCCCTGTCGCGCCATCACCTCGACCGGGCGACGCGCCGTCCAACGTCCGCAGCTCAACCGGCTGCCGAACGCCGCTGCCGCTCGTCCAGACTCAGCGGCCCCGCGCCCTGACCCATGATCACCAGCGCGGCTCCCGTCAGTGCTACGTTCTTCATGAACATCGCCTGCTCCAGCTGCGCCATCATCGGATCACCCACCGCCCAGTACCCATGCATCATCAGCGTCACCGGAACCAGGAACAGAACCAGCAACGCCGCTCCCAGCCGCGCTCGATATCCCAGCAGAACGCTCAGGCCGCCCACAAACGCCATCACGCCTGACAGCGGAACCAGGATATTCGCGAACGGCACGCCCTGCTGCGCCGCATACGCGATCGTGCCCGCCGCAAAGTGCGGCGCAAGGCTCCCCAGAAAGATCAGCGCGAATAGCAACCGCCCGACCGGAACCGCCAGCCTCAGGACTCGCGCCCTGTCCATCGTCCCGGCAATCGATGCCAGTGCCGGTCGTTCTCTCACCATCGTCGACATGAATGCCTCCTCCTTCGAGTTGTGCTTCCTTCCATTCTCCACTGCCCTGTCATGGGCCCCACCACCGCCTCTTCGATTCGCTTCACCCACCGCCGACCGTCGCATCGACCCCTGCGGTGCGACGTTCAGTCATGAATCGCGCTGTCATGAATCATGCTTATCTGGATAATCCAGATATGCACTACATCGCCAAAAAAATCAACCGATCCGCGCGAGCAACCGATTGAGCGCCGTCCGGTCAGCCGCGGTAAGAGACGCACCGAAGGCTTCCTGGACGCTGGCGACGCCGGCCTCACCGGCGATCTGACGCTCGCTGCCGAGTTGCGTGAGTTCGGCGAGGACGCTGCGCCGGTCGTTCGGGTCATCGACCCGCCTCACGAAGCCGTCCGCCTCCAGCCGATCGACGAGCTGCGTCATGTTCGAGCGTACACAGCTGAGCCGCCCCGCCAGTTCGCTCAGCGAAAGCGGCTCCCCGGCGAGCGCAAGCTGTTCCAGCACGCCGTATTTCGCCCCCGACAGTCCCACCTCGCCGAGTGCGGCCTCGAGGCGGGTCTCGATCGCATGAGCGGCCCCGATCAGGGCGAAGATCGAGCGTTCGGGCGGCGTTCGTTTGTTCATGACTGAATAGTACAGCCTGAAAGGACCGCCGTCAAGAGGCATGGCACGGTGGCGGCCTGGGGCCTTGGACGACGGCGTGCCGGGGGTCCACAGCACGCCACCGATGAGGTCAGGAGCGGCGAGCGTCGAAGGGCGGCGGGACCGCGGTATCGGTGGTGAGCTGGAGCCGGATTTCCTTTCGGAGCCAGGCCTGAGCGACGATCCAGTCGCGTTGCACGGTCTTGAGCGAGACGCCGAGGACGGAGGCGGTTTCCTCGAGGGTGAGCCCGGCGAAGTAGCGTTGTTCGACGACGGCTGCGGCGCGCGGATTGGCTCTGGCGAGGCGATCGAGGGCGTCATCGAGAGCGAGGAGCTCGCCGGCGGCCTGGTCGCTGAGGAAGGGAGCGACGTCGTCGATCGGAATGAAATCCGGGTCCGCGCCGCGCTTCTTGCGC
>Ga0302046_10002250_pt1 | contig 17992 bp, 15 predicted proteins | sample RVTome_11_FD_200261 | JGI IMG/M metagenome (GOLD analysis project Ga0302046, IMG submission 200261) | Soil microbial communities from uranium-contaminated site in the Upper Colorado River Basin, Wyoming, United States - RVT147D111 (version 2) ...
GTTACCGCCGCACCCACCACGCGCTCCGCTGTCTCGCCTTCCTGCAGGCTCGCGTTCAGCCACTGAATCGCCGCCAGCTCCTCGAATGACCGGTTCATCTCCGACCAGTCCACATGGTTGCCGGCCGATACATTGCCTCGCCGTTCCTGCCACAACTCGCTGACTTCCATCACGCGCGACGGATGCGCAAACGGCAGCGGACGGAGAACCACCGCATCCAGTACACTGAAGATCGACGTCGTCGCTCCAATGCCCAGCGCCAGCGTCAGCACTGCCAGCACCGACATCCCCGGCGCTCGCACGAGTTGCCGGACACCATGCCGCATGTCCCACACCAGACGCGACCACCAACCGGCACGCCGCGCACTCCGCTCCCGCCTGCCGCCCAGCTGCCGCATCATGGCGCGTACCTCCTCGACATCGCCGAATCCACGCAACGCTTCACGCCGCGCCGCCGCCTCATCCAGACCGCGCGCCTGGAACTCGCATGTTCGCATCTCGACATGAAACGAAATCTCCTCGTCGACTTCCCTGCCCACGTCGTCGCCCGGCACGTCACCGCCCGCCGCACCACGCCGCTGCGTCATGCCTTCGCCGCCGCGTCACCCACCAGCACGCCACGCACCGCCTCGTTGAACCGCGCCCACACACCCGTCTCCTTCGCCAGATGCTCACGCCCCGCTGCCGTGATCCGGTAGAACCGCGCCCGGCGACCCAGCTCCGACTTCCCCCACTCCGCACGGATCCACCGCTTCCGCTCCATCCGGTACAGCGCCGGATACAGCGACCCCTCCTCCACCCGCACCGCCTCGCCCGTCGCCTGCTCGATCCATCGCGCAATCCCGTACCCGTGCCGCGGTCCCGCCTCCAGTGTCCGCAGCACCAGCAGGTCCAGCGTCCCGCGCAGCAGCTCGCTTCCTTCCTGTCCCATCTCACCCTTCCTTCCGCCGCACGACCGATACCCAGTCTGTCTGGGTGATCCCGAAGATACACCTCCATACCCAGAGAGACAGGGCTTCGGCGCGGCGAGGCCGCTGCCGTCACTGCATGGGGCCTCGGCCGGCGCCTCAGGGCAGGTGACATCACGTACAGCGCAGATGACCTCGAAATCGGGCGTGGAGAATGGAGACCGCGCGCGCGCGGCAGGCTTCCGCCACGCCGGTTCGCGCCAGTTCGCTGGTGTGTCGGTTACCGGTGGTCGCGGTGCCCGATCGCGCGCACCGGCGTTCACCGGCGCGTGCTGATCAGCCCGCGAACATTGCGTCGATGCGATCCCGGATCTGATCGAGCGTGGCGCCCTGTGCCGTCATTTGCGATGCAATGATGGCTTCCTGCAGGCAGATGTCGCAGCCGGCGCCGTGGTCGCTCTCGAAGCAGGTCAGCAACGAGCGGTGTCCGAAGTTGCGGGCGCACTCGCAATAGCAGTGCAGCCCATCCAGCACGTTCGGAATGTCCCTTGCCATGCGGTAGGCGCGCTCGACCTCGGGAGCGCTCGCGTAGCGGGCCGCGTCCACGATGGTCGCGGCCGTGATGTCCGCGCGTGGGGTCGGGTGATGGCTGCCGCTTCCCGCAACCACCCGCCAGAGAATGGCTGCGGCGAGCACGACGAAGAGCGCCCAGATGAACGCGGGCACGCGCGTGCCCGTCCTGCGCCTTTTCCTGGCCTTCATGGTACCTCCTTGCCGCTCCAGTTTCCGCAGCCGGAGCCTCCCTGTCAATCGGGCCCGATCTGTAACTTCGCGGCCTGGCCGCTCAGCGGTCCTGGTCACGGAGACGGTACGCACCGGAAAGGCCGCGGCGCGCAAGGGCAAGGCGCGACGAGAAGGAATAGCAGCGCCATTTCGAGGCGAGCAACGCGGCCATGCGGGCTGCAGCGGTCATCGAATGGCATCGTATTTGAGACCATGACCACTTAGTATTCCTGCCATGTCACGCGTCTTCGAGGACTGGAAAGAGGCCTGGCGGGAAGCTGTCGAGAACTTCCGCCGCGAGCTGGCCGACGACGAGTCCGCGGGCTCGACGCGCATCCGCGCCATGCAGCGCGAGTTCGGCGCAGCGCAGGGCGCCCTGGAGAAGCTCGACCACGAGATCCGCCGCACGCGCCGCGAGTCCGAGGAGGAGCGCGAGCAGGAGCAGGTGTGTCGGCGCCGTGAGGAAATGGCCCGGCGGATCAACGACGAGGAGACGGTCCGCATCGCGGTCGAATTCGCCGTGCGTCATGCGGAACGCGCCGGCGTGCTGGAGCGCAAGGTCGTCGTGCTCGTCGAGGAGCGCACGATCCTCGCCCGCGACCTCGATGGCATGAAGACGTCGCTCGACGAACAGGCCGGCCCGGCCGCCGCCCAGGTCGCCGATCAGGCCTCCGCCGAGCGGGCCCGCCAGCGTCTGCACGAGCGCGAGCGGCAGGACCGCGACTTCAGCCGGCTCGAACGCGAAGCGAAAGAAAAAGCGGCCGAGGCCCGGCTCGAGGAGCTGAAGAAGCGCATGCGCTGAAATCAGGACGCCAGCTTTGGAACGGCCGGAGGTGCCATGTCAATCCATCCTGTGTGGCTGCGGCGCGCTCGGGAGCACATCGACTGCGCGAGAGAGATACGGTACGACGCCGAGTTCTGGCGTACCTGGTGCAATTGGGAGCAAGCCCGGCGGGAACTTCGACGCGGTCGATACCACTTGCTGATCGCGCGCTGGATTCTGGCCGGCCGGCCAAGAGGCCGCGTTCGATTGTGGCGTGAGATCCGCAGGCACCCGCGACTGGACCTCGAGCGGCGAGACGACACGGTGGAATGAACACACCGGAACGACGCGACTGGTCCTTGCTCGAGGTAGAAGCCACTGTAAGCGACTATCTCGACATGCTCCTGCTCGAACTGGAGGGTATTCCGTATACAAAGGCCGATCACTGGCGAGCACTTCAGTCCGTGCTCGACAATCGAAGCAAGTCAGCGATCGAGCGCAAATACATGAACATCAGTGCTGCGCTGATCGACCTGGGTATCCCATCCTGCATAGACGGTTACAAGCCGTACTTCAACTATCAGAAGCTCGTCCGTGAAGTCGTGCGCGCTCAGCTCCCGGGCAGGCCGACACTCCTTGCTCTGCTGCAGCAGGAGGTGACGGAGGCTCCGGTCGTGCCGAGTGTGGATGACATTCTGAAAGCGTGGGTTGCCCCGCCGGAGCGGCAGCACCGTGGCGAGGCCGGTCGCGTTCATGAGCGTCAGCGTCAGCCGTACGGACCCCAGACGAGGAACTATATCGAACTCGAAGCACGCAACGCCCAGCTCGGCCGTGCCGGGGAGGAATTCGTCATCAACTTCGAGCGCGCCCGTCTTCTCCACGAGCGACAGGATCGCCTTGCAGCGCGTGTCGAACACGTCGCGATCACGCGCGGCGACCACGAGGGATTCGACGTGCTGTCATTCACGGCCGGCGGGCGCGAACGCTTCATAGAGGTCAAGACGACGAAGTTTGGCGCTTACACACCCTTCTACGTGACGCGTAACGAGGTTCAGGTCTCCAGAACGGCCATCGAACGGTATCACGTATACCGCGTCTTCGACTTCCGTCGAGTTCCCCGGCTTTTTTCTCTGGCCGGTGCGATCGATGCAGCCTTCGACCTGGAGGCGTCCCAGTTTCTCGCCCGACTCAGCTGACGGCCGGCCCACGATGATCCAACGGGTAACGCGATCGGGCTGCAACGCCGATCAAACCCCTTCAGTACAGGAACCCTCTCGCCATGGCGGTCGCCGCGAAGACCATGAGTACGACGAGTACGATCTGGACGGTACTGATGCGTGCGAACCGCCGGGCCCGGCTGGTGTCGACCTGCCCGCCGCGGCGCAGTGTGCTGCGCCAGCGGCCGAAGGTTGCGGCGGCCGGGATTTCGAGGACAATGATGACGACGAGCAGACCCATCTTGTGCCAGAACATCGTATTGCCGACGTAGTACGCGGTGCCTTTCTCGAAGCCGGCGAAAGCGCGCAGCAGGCCGGTCGCGATCCAGAGCAGGGCGGCAATGCCCCAGGCGGTGTCTGCGCCGAGGACGCGGCGGATGCCGGCAACATCGAGGGTGCCGCGCAGTGCCGCTGCCCGTGAGACAATGGCGCCGAATCCGATGCCGAGTGCGAGCAGGTGCAGCGCAGCCAGCAGCCAGCGCAGCATCATGGAGTGGTGCCGGCGCGACGCGGTTCCTGATAGAGGCCGATGATGTTGCCGCCCGGATCGCGGAATCGGGCGGTGATCTCGGGTGCGTCGACGCCGACCGGCTGCACGATTTCGCCGCCGTGCGCACGCACGGATTCGATCGTCGCCTCGACACTGTCGACCATGATGTAGAGGAGCAGACCGGGTTGTGACGCGGGGGGCCGGCCATTCACCCAGGTGCCGCTGACTTCACCGACACCGTCATCGAACGCCGTGGAGCCATCGCCGCGCCTGCGGATCGTCCAGCCGAAGACGTTGGCGTAGAAATCGGCCGAGCGCTGCGTATCGAGTGCCGGCATTTCAATGTAACAGATCTTGCCGTTGCCCAGTGTCGGCGGCATGTCAGCCTCCGCAAGAGGATGGTTCTGTGCAGAACGTTGTCATTGGATTGCCGCGCTCGATTCGGGCCGGGTTCCGTTTCGCGTCGAGTGTAACTGTACGACCGTTCAGCGACGTGACGTTGGTGATGTAGCGGCGAAGCGGGCGCGCGCCAGTGCATCGGCGACCGCTGCTTTCTGCACGAGATTGGCGGCGACGCTGTAGAGGACGCGGGTCCGGTCGGTCGGGTCGCCGGGCTCGACCGGCGTTCCGGACGTGAACGTGCCGGCGACCGGCTCGGCCAGGATGATGGCAATGGTGACTGCAGCGGAATCGCCGGGCGCGAGGCGGATCGGACCGGCACTGACGGAAATGCGGACGTCGCCGGGCCCGAGGGGCAGGTGGCCGATGCGCGGATCGGCATGATCGGGCTCCCAGACGCCGGGACCGCCCGACAGCATGTGCCAGCCGATCCTTTCGCTGATCTGGCCGGCGAACCAGTCCGTGGAAACGCCGCCCGTGGAGGTCCAGCCATTGAGGATGACGGTGGTACCGGCCGGCGCATCGATCATCTTCAGGCCGACCAGACCGGGGCCGCGGTTGAAACCGGCCTGGAAGTCGTTCTCGTCGAAGCGTGCATCAAAAGCGAACGCCATGTCGAGGTCGCGGTCATAGCTGAGTGCGTCGTCGCCAGCAACACCAATGTCCGGATCGAGCAGGAACCCGATGTACGCCGGATCATAGGTCCGGCCTGCCGGCGGCACGCTGTTGTCGAGCGCCGCGTAGATGGGCAGGTTCGTGATATTGCGGAAAACGAGACGGACGAAGACGATGTCGTCGTCGACGGCAGTCGCCGAGATGTGCTGTGCGATCTCGATGCCACGCACGGTCGGCCGCAGCACCGAGTTCGGCGGTGGCACGATCCAGGTCGTCTGGTACAGATCGATGCGCTCGGCCGTCTGCTCGAGTGTGGGCGCGGGCCGGCCGGCGAGCCAGGCCTGATCGTAAATGCCGATGGCGACGGTGTCATTGCCCAGCACGCCCGCGAAGCCGATCATGCTGCCCGCTGCATAGCTGTTGCTCGTCGTGCCCGGCCAGAACATTCCGTTGCCGCCCGTTGTCCCGCGATGGAAGAACACACCGACCGGATTGCTCGCGAAGCGGACGCGGTTCACCGAATAGTGACGGGTCTGCGAGTTGTAGCAGATGATGTCCGAGCAGCGGTTGACGAGCGGACCCTCGATCGTGAACAGGCTGTCCGCATTCGCCAGTTGCACGCGTGCCGTGAAGCCGTAGGTCGCATTGAACGTGTCCAGCTGCGCCGTAATGTCGTGGCGGCCGCCCAGACCACGCAGTGTGTCGGGCGTACGCAGACCGGTGTCGCGGTTGTCGAGAATGAGCCGGGCGCCGGGCGGATCCGAGATCACCAGGACGCGCGCATTGCCGTTCGGTCCGATGGGGCCATCCCCTTCGCGACACGCAACAAACAGCAGCACAGTCAGTACGACGAACCGTTTCATGCGTCGGCCGGTCAGAACGTGGCGCGCAGCAGCATTATCCTCGCAGCGGGTTGTACAATGGTACCACGCGGCCCCCTCCGGCGCTCCATCGCGGGCAGCGGCAGTGGCAGACCGAGCCGCATGTTGCCGTCCCGCATGACGAACAGCGCATGGTCATCGCTGCCCGGCGCGCCGCCCGGTGCCGGTCGGGCGTCGTAGTCGCGCGTCAGGGCCACACCGGTCGCGAGACCGATGATGCTGGTGGCCAGCGGGATGCCGATGAGGACCTTGTCGTCATCCGGCTGGATGAGCAGGTCGAGACCCGCGCCCGCGAGTCCGCCGATCACACCGGAGATGCTGACCAGCCGCGCGCGGTTCCGGCTCGGGTTCCAGCGTGGCGCCATGATGGCCGCCGTGACGAGACCGATGTCACCGGCAACCAGCATGGTGGCGAGGAAGCCGTCATCCTCGAAGTCGGCGAGGACGGCGGTCGCGATACCGAACCAGGTGCCCCAAAGTGCGCCGAAGTTGACGGTGGACGCGATACCGGGCGAGATCGGCTTCGCCGACAGCATGGCGCCCACACCGATGCCGACGAGTCCGCCAACGATCATGGCAGCGAACGTCTCCTCGCTTTCGTCGACGACGCAGAGGTCGCCATCGCAATCGGGCGACTCGCCAATGTCGAGAACGTCTCGCCAGCCGAAACCCTGCCACGTGCCCCACGTTCCGCCGAACGTGATGGCACGCGCCTGTCCTTCCGTGAGTCCGCGGCCGCGTGCGAGGCGGAGTCCCGTGATGAGCCCGATCGGTCCGCCGATCAGCAGGCCGACACCGAACGGCTCCGGATCGTCGGCGCCGAGTGCGGCTGGCACCGCGACACCGAGCCAGAGTCCGTAGAGCGTGCTCCAGACGGCCAGCTCGACGCGGCCGCCACCCGGCGCACCTTCACCGGCCAGTGCGGTAAGCGCATCGCGTGCGCGCTGCGCGGGTTCGGTGTCGCCGAACCGTTCGATCACCTGACGATAGAGTGCGTCGGCGATCTCCGTGCGACCCGCGCGTTCGAAACGCGCAGCGGCATCGACGAGGATGGCGGCACTGTCGGCGCGCGTCGTCTGTGCGCGCCCTGGCGCGGGCCACACGGCCGCGGCCGCGACGGCCAGGGCGAGCGCCGCGAGGAAGGAAACGCGTTGGCGCACTGCGGTCGGCTGCGTTGCGTCGTCTCGAGAATCAGGCGCGCGCGTCCGGCCGGTCATCGTGACGCCACTCGAGTACGTGACGCGCCCGTTTTGCGGCTTCGAGCGCGGTCTCGAGCTCGCTCACGAGGTAGCGGACGCGACGGCGCCGGTCGTCGGCGGCGAGATCCTCGCGTTCGATCTCGGCGACCGCCTGGATGGCGTGACTCGCGCGACGCACGACTTCCCAGAGCTGCTGGCGATCGATTTCGCCCTCGCAGTTGTGGACGTGCTCGTCGGCCGTGCGATCGATCTCCTGCGCGATCGCCTTGATCTGATCCTTTGCGAGCATGACTTTCTCCTTCCGTACCGGGACCCACCGCCGCGCCGGCATCAGCGGACGTCCCCCATCAGCCGGCGCACACCGGGCGCAACCAGCAAGCCGATCACGCCAGCGACGCTGGCAAAGAGTGCGACATTCCAGAACAGTGCCGACGGAGCCAGGTCTTCGAGGCGGCCGGCGACAAGTCCGGCGAACAGGTTGCCGAGCGCCGTGGCGATGAACCAGACGCCCATCATCTGACCGACGCGATTGCGTGGCGCGAGCTTGGTGATCGAAGAGAGGCCGACCGGTGAGAGACACAGCTCACCGACCGTATGCAGGAAATAGGTCGCGACCAGCCAGGACGGCGAGACGAGCGCGCCATCCGTCGCATTCGCGGCGCCCCACGCGATCACGAAGAAGCCGGCCGCCAGGCCGAGCAGGCCGAGCCCGAACTTGAGCGGAATCGACGGATTGACCTCGCGCGCTGCGAGCCACGTCCAGAGCCAGCCGAAAATCGGTGCGAACAGAATGATGAACATCGCGTTCACCGATTGCAGCCAGCTGGCCGGCATCTCCCAGCCGAGCATGACACGGTCAGTCCCGCTCTCGGCGAACAGGTTGAGCGATGAGCCCGCCTGCTCGAAGCCGGACCAGAACAATGCGGCCAGGATGAAGAGCCAGAAGATGACGATCAGGCGCTGCTTCTCGAGCGTCGTATGACCGCCCGCAGTGAGCAGGTACGCGAAGTAGAGCACGGCCAGAATGATGATGCCGTAGCCGAGGTACGTCGCGAACTGCTGCAGTGTGATGGTGATCGCCCCCGTCGTAGCCAGCACGGCACCCGCGGCGATGACCAGCACGGCGATGGCGAGCGTCCTGTAGAAGCCGGGCGCCCTGCGATCCGCCTCGCTCAACTGCTCCGGCGTCAGCCGGCCGGCCGGGCCGAGATAGCTGTCACCCAGCCTGTACTGGATCAGGCCGAGCACCATGCCCACGCCCGCGAGCGAGAAGCCCAGGTGCCAGTTGTAATTCTCACCCAGCAGTCCGCACAACAGCGGACCGAGGAACGCGCCCAGGTTGATGCCCATGTAGAAGATCGAGAAACCCGCGTCCCGGCGCGCTCCACCTTCCGGATACAGGTCGCCGACCATCGTGCTCACGTTCGGCTTGAGCAGGCCCGTCCCGATGATGATCAGACCCAGCCCGATGAAGAACATGAGCTGGACCGGGATCGCCATGCTGAAATGGCCGGCGGCAATGATGCAGCCGCCGACGAACACCGACTTGCGTTGACCCCAGAGATTGTCGGCGATCCAGCCGCCCGGCAGTGCCATGAAGTACACGAGCGCGGTGTACAGCCCGTAGATCGCCGTCGCCTTGCCGATCTCGAACCCGAGCCCCGCATTCGCGGTCGCCGCTGATGCAGTCATGTAGAGGATGAGCAGCGCACGCATGCCGTAGTAGCTGAAACGCTCCCACATCTCTGTGAAGAAGAGCGTTGCCAGGCCGCGCGGATGCCCGAAGAAGCTGCCCGTCGGCGCTTCTCCCATTCCGCCCGGGCCGGGCGCACTCTCCATTCGTGTCACCATGTTGTCCGTGGGGTTGCGGGTTTTCACACCGACCGCCGGCGCCTGCCGCGCCCGGCGATCTGCAACTGACCGCATCGGCTGTCTCGCCTGCAACCTTCTCCCGCCCGGTTCATGCGTTGTCGCGCGCTGGCCATGTCTCATCCGCGGCGAGTGCCCGGGACGGCCCGCCAAGATACGACCTCGGGAACGGGAGCGACAACGGTTCCTGCCCTGCGGTTGCAGATCGACGTTCCTCGTTCCTCGATTGCCGGTCGGATCGAAAGGCGGGCAGGCGGCGGCGACTACGGGAACGAGGCGGGCCCCTGAGACGGTGAACGAACGATGCGCCGGGCCCGCGCCGGTGCCGGATGTGGTCTCTGACGCGTCGCCATCGATCCGCTTGGCGTGCAGCGCCTCACCGTCCGTTCGCCGGCTCCGGACCCGCCTCGTTGCCGCACCCCCGCGCCGGCGCGAATCCGCTCCCCCTGGGCGCCGCTCGAGTCCGCCGTCCCGGCCGCCGCTCGAGTCCGTCCCGGACCGCCGTGCAGGCCCACCGTCGTGGACCGCCGTTCAGGCTCGCGGTCCCATCCGTTCCCATTCGACCATGGAGGCGCCCGGGTCTCGGCCTCACGATGAACACGAGCGCTCCAGTAGAGAAGGAAGGGCGGCGTTGTCGGCATTCGAATCGGTTCTCGGTGAGAGCGACGCAGCGCAGGCGATGCGAGCGTTCGGCGCACGCGCGGCTGCGGTCGACGCGCCGGTCCTGCTCACGGGTGAGAGCGGGACGGGCAAGGGATTGCTCGCGCGTGCGATTCATGCGGAGTCGCCGCGTGCGCGCGGCGGGCTCGTCGCCATCAATTGCGCGAGTGTACCGGAAACGTTGTTCGAGTCGGAGTTCTTCGGTCACGTGCGCGGCGCGTTCACGGGTGCGCAACAGACGCATCGCGGACTGCTCGAGCAGGCGGACCGCGGCAGTCTGTTGCTGGACGAGGTCGGCGAGCTGCCGCTCGGACTCCAGGCGAAGCTGCTGACGGCAATCGAGGATGGCGAGTTCCGGCGCGTCGGCGGCGAGCGCCCGGTGCGCGTCGATGTACGATTCATGGCAGCGACGGGCGTCGACCTCGAGCGCGCGGTGTGCGAGCAGCGGTTCCGGCGCGACCTCTATCATCGGCTGCTCGTGCTCTCCTACCGCCTGCCGCCACTCCGTGAGCGGGATGGCGACGCGGAACTCTTCGCGCACCATTTCCTGGAACGGTTCGCTCGCCGCTACAGCCGTCCGATCCGTGGCTTCGAGCCGGCTGCATTGCGCTGCATCCGCGAGCATCCGTGGCCGGGCAACGTGCGGCAGCTGGCGCACGCCATTGAAGCCGCCGTCCTCGCGGGTGACGGCCCGCGTATCATTGTCCGGCAGCTGCCGGAGTCCGTACTGCAGCCGGTCGTGGCCGCCACTTCGCTTCCTTTCGACGACGCCGCCGCTGCGGCCTCGCCGCACGTCATGGCAAGTGGCCGGCGCATGCGCTATTCGCACTTCGGCAGTGCATCGGATGAGCAGCGCCGGATCGAGGACGCGCTCCGTCGCTGGCGCGGCAACAAGACCCGCGCCGCGGAAGACCTCGGCATGGCGAGAAACACGTTGCGTGCGAAGCTGCGCGTGCGACGACGACCGGAGCCCGATTCGACGGGCACGTGATACGACCGACTCCGGGATCCGCTTCCAGTCGTACCTGCGCACGTCGATCAGGTGCGTACGGTGGCCGTGAGGCGCTGCCGGGCGGCGGACGGACCGTGGTCATGACTGGCCGGAATCCCGCTCGCGGCTCCAGATTGTCCGACCATGGAAACGCTTACGCCTCTCGATGCCCTGCGCGCACTGCCGCTGGCGGCGGGTTCGTCGGACGATGAACTGGCCGCGCTGGCCGGTCGCGCGCGCATCCTGGGCTACCTGCCCGGCTCCTACCTCTTCCACGAGAGCCAGCCTCGCCGTTTGTTCGGCGTGATCCTGCGCGGCCGCGTCGAGCTGCAGAAAGGACCGCGCGCACGGCCACGCATCCTGCGCGTACTGACCGCTGGTGACACGTTCGGCGAAGTCAGTCTGTTCGACGACTACCCGCACAGCGCATCGGCGCTCGTCACGGAGGCGGTTGAGGTCCTCGAAATTCCGCGCGAGCAGTTCGTGCGGCTCGCCGCCGAACGACCGGAGCTGTACGCCCGCCTCGTCGGTGGCGCCGTGCGCACGATCGCGAGCCGGCTCGGTGGTGATCCGTCCGGCGAGATGTACGAGTCGGGCGAAGTTCGGCGGGAGAAGGACCTGCTCGGTGAGCGTGACGTTCCGGCCGTCCGCTACTACGGCATCCAGACACTGCGCGCGGTCGAGAACTTCCCCATCACGGGCATCCCGATCTCACAGTATCCGAACCTGATCAAGGCGCTCGCGACGATCAAGGAGGCCGCTGCACGCACGAACCAGGAGCTCGGTCTGCTCGAACCACGGCTGGCCGATGCGATCGCCCGCGCCTGCGAAGAGATCAGGGCCGGCAACCTGCACGCGGAATTCGTCGTCGACGTGATCCAGGGCGGCGCCGGCACGTCGACGAACATGAACGCGAACGAGGTCATCGCGAACCGCGCGCTCGAGCTGCTGGGCGAGCCGCGCGGCCACTATGCGATCGTGCACCCCAACAATCACGTCAACCTGGCGCAGTCCACGAATGACGTGTATCCCACTGCACTCCGCATTGCATGCATCTGGACCGTGCGCGAGCTGGAACAGGCACTGGCGTCCCTGCGCGATGCATTCCTGGCCAAGGGCGAGGAGTTCGCGGGGATCGTGAAGATGGGGCGGACACAGCTGCAGGATGCAGTCCCCATGACGCTCGGCCAGGAGTTCCGCGCGTATGCCGTAACGCTGGGTGAAGATGTCGACCGGCTGCGCGAAGCCGCGGTGCTCGTGCGCGAGATCAACATGGGCGCTACCGCAATCGGCACCGGCATCAATACCGATCCCCGCTACGCAGCGCTGGTCCGTGACCACCTCGCCCGCATCACCGGCCTCGACCTCGTGACCAGCCCCGACCTGGTCGAGGCGACCCAGGACACCGGCGCTTTCGTCTTCGTCTCCGGCGTACTCAAGCGCGTCGCTGTCAAGCTGTCCAAGATCTGCAACGACCTGCGCCTGCTCTCCAGCGGCCCGCGCGCCGGCTTCGGCGAGATCCGCCTGCCCGCCATGCAGCCCGGCTCCAGCATCATGCCCGGCAAGGTGAATCCCGTCATCCCCGAGGTCGTCAACCAGGTCTGCTTCCAGGTCATCGGCAACGACCTCACCGTCACTGTCGCCGCCGAGGCCGGTCAGCTCCAGCTCAACGTCTTCGAACCCGTCATCGCGTTCAACCTCTTCCAGTCCGTCGGCATGCTGACCCAGGCATGTGTCGTGCTGCGCGAACGCTGCGTCGTCGGCATCGAAGCCGACGCTTCCCGCATCCGCGAAATGCTCGAGCGCAGCATCGGCATCGTCACCGCACTCGTGCCCTACATCGGCTACGAACGGGCCACGGCCGTCGCCCGCGAAGCCCTGGAAAGCGGGCGTGGCGTCTATCAGCTCGTGCTCGACAAGCAATGGCTCAGTCAGGCCGACCTCGATGATATCCTCTCGCCCGACGCCATGACGCGCCCCCGTGCAATACGACGGGGGCACGGCGGCTGAACCGCACCGCAGCTCCGATGCGGGTTCCCGGCAGTGGCTCGTTCCATACGAAGATGACAACCGGATCTGGATGCGGGCGATGGCACGAGGATCCGGATGGCACGAGAGCGCGCAGAGGCCCTCTGCAGGCGGTGAAACGCACAACCGATGATCCATCATGTGACGCTTGTGGCATTGACCGCTCTGTAGGCGGCAAACTCCGCGACCGACGATCTGTGATGGGCATGCTTGCGGAATTGACCGCTCCGGGGGCGGTGAGTTCAGCAACCGACAATGCGCGACGCCACGCTTGTGGAAGTGACGGCCTTACCGCGGGCGCAGTGCACGCGGATGGCGGATCACGGATACTCAACGGCGTGGCGCCGCTCACCATGCAGCGTGAACTCCCGACCGGGCCCGGCTCCAGTTTCCATGGCGTTACGAATCACGGTCGTGGTGGATCATGCGTGCTGCCGACGAAGGCAAGTAGCCTGGTTCCGGAGTCTCGACGTTTTCGAATCGGATGATCAGACGGGCTCCTGGCGCGAACCGCCGAGTCGCCGGATACGTTGTCCGTGATCCGTTGTCCGTCAACTCAGGGACACGGATGTCAGCTGCGACGCGCGACTCGTGCATGTCCGGCGGGCGCGCTGATCTTCATTCACGGCGGCGCAAGTGATCGAACGCACGCGGACACACCCTCATTCTGTCGTTCGCGCCGTCCGCATCGGCGTCCGGTCAATGGATGGGTATGGATGGCCGACGCGAGTTCCCGACGAATGACCGACGGGCTCGTTGCATCAGCCCAGGCGCGCGGGCAGTCTGAGCCGGAACGTGGATCCCAGACCGGGTTCGCTGCCAGTGCTGATGTCGCCACCGAGTGCAGCGGCGATTTCGCGGGCGAGTGCGACATCGAGGCTGCGCGCGTGTGCGGTCGTCTCGTGCGCCGGTGCCGGGCCGCCGGCATCAACGCCAAAGCCGAGCACACGTATCGTCCACTCGACCCAGCTGCCGCCCGGATCCTGGGCGGGCGCGACGTAGAGCACGATTTCTCCACGTGCCGTGCGGCGGAATGCGAGACCGAGCAGGGTCGCGAGCGCGCGGACGAGGCGAGGTCCGTCGGTCGTGATGGGAATGATCGCATCGCCCGCATCGATGGTGAAGCTGACACCAGGGGGCACGGGTCCGGCGGCTTCGAGGGCCTGTCGCGCGAGTCGCACACCGTCCTCGGCGGCAGTCTGCACGCGGGTGCGGCCGAGTCGCAGCTCGAGCAGCTCACCGAGGTCGGCGACCGTGCGGGCGGCTGCATTGGCGAGCAGGTCACTGCCATTGCCCGTTTGTGGATCGGCCGTGCGAAGTGTGACGCGCAGTGTTTCCAGTGTGTTGTGCAGATCACCACAGACGGCGAGCAGCAGCTGGTCGTGGACGCGCGCCCGTGCCTGTGCCTTCTCGACCGCGAGTACGAGCCGCTCGCGTTCCCGCTTCATCCGTTCGGACTCGAGACGGATGTCCTCGAACAGACGCGCGCGCATTGTCGTCGCCGCCAGCTGCTCGGCGATCAGTCGAAGCAGCCGCCGCTCGTCATCCGTGAAGCCGTGCGGCTTCGTGAAGTAGAAGCTGACTGCTCCGTTGACGCCGCGACTGGTCGTGAGCGGCAGTGTGATGAGTGCGGCGAATCCCAGCTCGCGCGCCGGCTCCCACCAGTCGGCGAGCAGATCATCGGCGAAGACGTTCTCGACTTCAATGGCTGCATTCTCGGAGACCGCACGGCCGGTCGGCCCGGCACCGACGCGGATGCGCATCTGTCCCAGATACCGTGCCGTCGCCTGGGGCCACCCCTGCACGCAGATCGGACGCAGCAGGTCCCGGTCCGCATCGTCGCGTACGAAGATGGCACCGAAATCGGCGCGCACGACCGGAACCAGTCGCGCCAGTGCCAGCCGATAGACTTCGACGGGGTGTGTGGCGGCCAGGAAGGCCCGTGCGATCTCGTGTACGGCAGCCAGCTCGCGGGCGCTCTGCACAGGGCCATCCGCAAGGCCGGCGCGCGCTTCCGCGGCCGTCGCGTTCGTCGTCATCCGGGTCTTCGGGTTTCCCTTGACGCTGTCGGTCGCGCCGTCTACTCTTGCACTTGGTTTTCGTTCTGCGCGCTGTGGAAGTTGTCTGTGCGCCGCCCCGGGCGCAAGCGCCACCTTGGAAGCGCCAACGTACGAGCCGCGTTGTACGCGTCGCGCGGCTCGTTCCGTTCCGGACGAGTCCGGACCGATTGCCCAGGAGACGACAACATGAACAAGACCGACCTGGTGGCAGCTCTGTCGACACGAGGCAACCTGCAACGCGCGGATGCGGCGCGCATTGTGGACCTGCTCTTCGATCCGGGCGATGGCATTCTGGCGAATGCCATCAAGACTGGCGACAAGGTGCAGATCTCGGGGTTCGGCACGTTCGAGACGCGCAAGCGGAAGGGCCGGTCAGGTCGTAATCCACGAACGGGCGAAGAGATCCACATCCCGCCATCGGTCACGGCTGCCTTCCGGCCGGGCAAGGCGCTGAAGGATGCCGTGAGCGGCTGACACCGCCCACAACAGATCTCCACAGCACGCGAAGCGGGTGCAGACGGCGCGCGCAATCGACGCGCGTCGCCGGCTGCGCTCGTTCACCATTTCATTCTCGGTAGCCTCGGTAGCCTCGGTAGCGCGTCAGTCGCGCGGTGGCCGGCTGGTGCGGAGCGGTCGTGGTGCGATCTTCTTGCGATCGTAATCGACGCGCAATGCACGGCCGCGCAGCGTCGTACCGTTGAGCGCGCGGATGACGCGCTCACCGACGTCGGACGTGACTTCCACGACGGAGAACGTGTCACGGATGTCGATCTTGCCGACCTGTTCGCCCTGGACGCCCGCCTCACCCGTGATCGCGCCCAGCAGGTCGCCCGGCCGGACATTGTCCCTGGAGCCGGAACTGACGAAGAGTCGGACGAAGGCGGGTGGCCGGTCGGCTGGCCGTTCGGGAACGGGCGGTGGTGTGACCGCCGCGCGTGCGCGCACCATCCAGCCGAGCGCGGCTGCGACTTCGGCGGCGGGGAACTCATCGAGCAACGGTCCGAGCAGCTCGATCTGTGCATCCAGGTCCTGCTCGCGGATGACGGTGCGGATGGCTTCGCGGAACGCGGCGACACTGCCTCGCTGAGGGCGGCTGGCCACAGTCTCGAGAGCGACATTCGCTTCGGCTGCGATGCGACGCAGGTGTGCCAGCTCATCGGGTTCGACGAGCACGAGTCCATCGGCCGTGTCCATGCGCACGAGTGTGGCTGCATCGAACGGCACATCGGCGGCAATGCGTGGCGTACCGATTGCACTCGAAGCGGGTGCAATGACGGCATCCACGCCCGTGCGCGCATCATCCGCCTCGGCAATCACGAAGCCGCGCCCGCGCATTTCGTCGGCCAGCATGCTGGCGCGGGCGGTGCTGCGGGTGAGCACGAGTGGCGGCGCCGGCCGCGGCCGGCGCAGCACGCGTGCGAGTGCGGCGGGCTTCTCCGCTGCGGTCACCACAATGTACGAGAGCGGGCCGGCCGGCCCGGCTGCCGGTGTCACGCCGGCGGCTGGATCCGTCGTGCGTGCCGGGATGGTGAGAGCGCGGCGTGCGTGAGCCTCGACGAACTGTTCGATCGGCCGGGTGGCTGCGGCGGCCGTGATGATACGCTGCGCATCGTGCGGCAGCGATGCGGCGAGCCCTTCGAATGCGTCGGCCGCGCCCAGCTCGAGCAGCACGTGCATGTGATCGAACACGACGGCGATCAGCCGGTCGAGCTTGAGCGACGATTCGCGCAGGGCTCTGGTCGCCGTTTCCAGCGGCGCCACCAGTACGCCGCCATCGCCGCGTCCGCTCCATGCGGCGGTCAGCGCACGGACTGCAACGGCCTCTGGTCGGGCGAGCCGGACGAACGTGCGTCCGACGAGTACCGCCCGCTCCTCGGTGGCGGTGAGCACGAGCACGCGTGGTCGCAGTGCGAGATCGGCCGCGTCGTGTGGCGCGGTCGATGTCGATTCGGCGCTGACGTCGTCGCCGGCAGCCACGGATGGCTGTTCGAGGCGGTCGAGCAGCGCGATGGCGTATGCGGCTGTCACACCCGAGCCGGGTGATGTAAGCAGCAGTGCATTGCCGCCTCGCCGCAGGACGGGTATCGCCGCGCGCTGGATCGGTGAGGGCGCATCGAACAGAGCTGCTGCCGATGCGGCGAGTTCGGCGCGCAGCCCGAACTCTGCGAAGTCGCTCACGTGCGGCTCCGCGACAGGCCGCCGGGCGCGTCGTCGCTCAATGCACGAACGTCGCCCGGCTGATACGGCAGCAGTGTGAGCAGATACTGCACCTCGGTATCGAGCCGGGATGTGCGCACCTGATCTGTCCTGGCCTCGACGACGGTGTCCATCCCGTGCCGGTGCGCGTGGATCGTCACGGTGCCATCGCCACCCGTGAACGTGATCGAGTGACCGTCCCCGGCAACCCTGGTCGTCGGTATCCGCTCGGTCAGTACCTGTTCGGCGAGACGCAGTACATCCCGGATCGGCGCGGCAGTGAAGCGTTCGTACGTCATGGTGTCCGGTTCTCCCGAAGGCTCCCGTCGCCGGGTCCCCGCCCGGCGAGCCCGTCAGTCGGGCAGCATAATCTAAAGGGCGGACGCACTTGCACAAAGCGGCGGGCGCCGCCACACTTCCCGCGTAATGGACCGCCGGTGCCGGAACCCCGGCCGGGCAGCGGAGCGATGGACTTCAGCGAAAACGTTCGCAGTCTGGAACCGTCTGCGACCATGGCGGTCGCTGCGCTCTGTCGCACACTGCGCGATCAGGGTCGTGAGGTCATCGACCTGAGCGCTGGCGAACCGGACTTCCGCACACCGGACTTTGCCGCGCAGGCCGGCATTGCCGCGATCGTGCAGGGCTTCACCCATTATACGGCGACGCCCGGCCTGCCCGCACTGCGCCAGCTGATCGCGGAAGACCTCGCGCGCACGAGCGGCAAACCGACCACAGCCGATGGTGTGGTCGCCACGGCCGGCGCCAAGCACGCACTCTTCAATGCGTGCTTCACGTTGTTCGGTCCGAGCGATGAGGTGCTCCTGCCCACGCCGTACTGGACCAGCTATCCGGACCTGATCCGGCTCGCGCGGGCCGAGCCCGTGTTCGTGCCATCGACGCTGGAATCGGCATTCAAGCTGACGCCGGCCGATC
>Ga0302046_10002252_pt1 | contig 17984 bp, 7 predicted proteins | sample RVTome_11_FD_200261 | JGI IMG/M metagenome (GOLD analysis project Ga0302046, IMG submission 200261) | Soil microbial communities from uranium-contaminated site in the Upper Colorado River Basin, Wyoming, United States - RVT147D111 (version 2) ...
CCGCCACTGTCCACCTCCTGATCCCGCAGTCGCGGGACGGCTGCTTCGCGGCGCCGGTCGGGGGGCGGCTACGGGTGCTTCGGGACGCTGCCGTAGTAGGGCGGAGGATCAAAGGTTTCATCCCCGCGACCGAAGGCGCGCGGGTCACCCGTCCGTTTCAACTCCTCCATCAGGCGCGCCTGCAGGCGTTCCCTCGTTTCGAGGTAACCCGTGTCGTAAGCCACGTTGTGCATCTGGCCCGGGTCCTTCTCCAGGTCGTAAAGCTCGAACTCCCGTCGCTTGCCGAAGGCGAGGTCGTACTTGCGCCGGTGCTCCTCGTCCTGGTCCTTGTGCTCCGCCATGTAGATCTTGGTCGGCCCGTTGTCGCAGTCGCCCAGCCAGGCGCCGGGCAGCGTGGCCTTGTCCGAATGAGGCGTGCCAGCGGGCCAGCGTTCGGGATGGAAGTTCTGGATGAAGAGAAAATCGTAGGTGCGAATGGCGCGCATGGGCGTGCCGCCGCGATCAGGCGCCTCCTGCGCAACCGTATGACGTTCCTTGCCGATGAACACCTGGTCGCGGGACGGATCGATGCGGCCGGCGGCACTGGAGCGCAGGATGTCCATCAGGCTGCGGCCGGTCATGTCCGCAAGGGACGGCAGGCCTGCCGCCTCGAGGAAGGTCGGGGCCAGGTCGGTGGTGCTGACGAAATCGTCCACCTTTCGTCCGGGCTTCACGACGTCCGGCCAGCGGATGGCCAGGGGCACCCGAGCGCCCGAGTCATAAACGTTGCCCTTGCCGCGCGGGAACGGCATGCCGTGATCGCCGGTCACGACAACGAGTGTGTTGTCGAGCACGCCCAACGCCTCCAGCTTGTCGAGGAGCTCGCCCAGCTCGCGATCAAAGCGTTGAACCTCCCAGTAGTAGTCCGCCACGTCGCCGCGCACGATTTCGTTGTCAGGGAAATGTTCGAACAGCTTGATGTTGGATGGATCCAGCCCGCTTTCCACGCCGCTGCCTTCCTTGTAGGGCCGATGCGGATCGCTGGCGCCGAACCAGAAACAGAACGGTTGGTCGCGCGGCCAGGCTTCGAGGAACGCGTCCACGCCCTTGAAGTTGGGGCCGGCGGGGTGGTGTCCTTCCCAGCCTGTGAGGCGTCCCGGCCCCCAGGATTTACGCCAGTGCCCGACGAAGTATCCGGCGTCCTGGAGAAGGTGCGGGTAGGTCTGGAGCTTCGTGTCGAGCGTGCTCCAGAGGTTGGCGCCGGTGCCGAGTCGCCAGAAGTGTTGTCCTGTCAGGATGGCATTGCGCGACGGTGTGCACGACGGCGAGGAGACGTAGGCCTGTTGAAAGAGCACTCCCTCCCGCGCGATGCGGTCGAAGGCCGGGGTTTGCACCACGGGATCGCCGTAGGCGCCGGCGTGCGGCCAGCCCCAGTCGTCGGCAATGGCAAACACGATGTTGGGCCGAGCGGCCTTCTCGGCCGCCGACACGGGCGATGGTGTCCACCCCGCCAGGGCGGCCAAAAGGAAAAGGGAAAGTCGTCTCATGACACGGTTCGGAATGGTGAAGGGCTTCCCGCATGAAATCGCGCCCGACCCGCTTTGGGAAGAACAAAGCGCGGCGGGCTTCACCATGGAGGAGGCCGTTGACAAAGTCCGCGGGTCGAAGCGTTGTCGCCCCTCGACATGCCGGCTTCCTCTTGCTCTTGCTCTTGCTCTTACTCTGCGGAGGCGAGTAAGAGTAAGAGTAAGAATACGTCGTTTCCCAGACGCTGCTGGGAAACGAAGGCTGCGCAGCGGGTTGCGTCATAAGGTGAAACAAGGGCAAGGAGAGCACCCTACACCGCACCATATAAAAGGCCCCTCACCCCAACCCTCTCCCGCAGGGAGAGGGAGTATCGTCTTCCGCACGGAGAAAGGCTTTCGATCTGAACCCGCACCCTCCACGGGGTATGCTGTTCCCTCTCCCTGCGGGAGAGGGTCAGGGTGAGGGGCCCGGCAAAACGACAACATATTGGTCGTTCTTTTCGGGTAAAGAGTAGGAGCAAGAACCTGTGCTACAGGAGCCGGCGCCAAGGATGGCGTGGCCATCCTTTACCTGGACGGCAAGCCGCGCGGTGAGATCAAGGGATGGAACCAGACCTTTACCTGGGGCGAGGACGAGGAGAGCCGGCTGCTCATCGGGCTGAACTACATCGGCCTGTTCGATGAACTGTCCTGCTTCGACCGCGCCCTGACGCCGGCGGAGATTGGCTACCTGTCCGGCCGGCGACAGGGGCTGAAACATCTGGTGCCGGAGAAGTAGGGAGGGATGGGGGCGGGAACGATTGGGGACCGAACTGGCTAAAGCCAGAACTACAAACCTGAGCCGTCGCGTTCGTAGTTCTGGCTTTAGCCAGTCTTGCCTGAACACGGACCACCCGCTCTCCGGTCTTGGCCAAGCCCGCCCCGGGCGCTAAAAGCGTTCCATGCACAGCCTCCTTTCCCGCTTGGCCCCACGGCTGGCGGCCATCCTTCTCGCGACGGTTCTCGTTGCCCCTGCCCTTCCGGCGGCGGACGCGCCGCCGAACATTGTCCTGATCGTTTCCGACGACCAAGCCTGGACGGATTACAGCTTCATGGGGCACGAGGCGATCCAAACGCCGCACCTGGATCAACTGGCGAAGGAGGGGATCTTGTTCAAGCGCGGCTATGTGCCCACCGCGCTGTGCCGCCCCTCGCTCATGACGCTGGCCACCGGTCACTACGCCCATCGCCACGGCGTGACGGGCAACGATCCGTCGCCCAGGCGTGCCGAACCGGATTCACCCCTCTACAACGAGCGCCGGGCCGGGCTCATTGCCTGCATTGACCGTTTCGACACCCTGCCCGAGCTGCTTGCCGAACGCGGCTACGTGAGCCACCAGAGCGGCAAGTGGTGGGAGGGGAACTGGAAGCGGGGCGGGTTCACGGCCGGGATGACGCGGGGTTTTCCGGAGAAAGGCGGGCGCCACGGGGACGACGGCCTGGTCATCGGCCGCGATGGCCTGGCGCCAATCGAGGCGTTCGTGGACCAAGCGGTGAAGGAACAGAAGCCGTTCTTTCTCTGGTACGCCCCGTTCCTTCCGCACGCGCCCCATACTCCGCCCGAGCGGATCCTGAAGAAGCACCAGGCGCCCGGTCGGCCGGAACCGGTCGCGAAGTATTTCGCCATGTGTGAGTGGTTCGACGAGACGTGCGGCCAGCTCCTGGAGCTGCTCCGCAGGCGCGACCTGCGGGACAACACGCTGGTGATCTATGTCACGGACAACGGGTGGATCCAGAATCCGGACGTGCCCAACCGGTATGCGCCGCGTTCCAAGCAGACCTGCTACGAGGGAGGCATTCGCACGCCCATCATCTTTTCCTGGCCGGGTCATCTGAAGCCGGCCGAGCGCGCTGAGCTGGTCAGCAGCATCGACTTGTTCCCCACCATCCTCGCGGCGGCGGAGGCGCGCGTCCCGGACGACCGTCCCGGGCTCAACCTATGGCCCCACCTCACACAGGGGACGCCGATCGAGCGCGAGGCCATCCTGGGCGAGGGTTTTGCCCACGACATCGCCGACATCGAGAAGCCGGAGGCGTCGCTGCTTTATCGCTGGTGCATCGAGGGCCGCTGGAAGCTCCTGCTGACCTACGACGGCGAGGTCGGCCGTTATCAGTCCACGCATCCCCGCACGGATTCGCGTCCGCAACTCTACGACCTGTTCAAGGACCCGCATGAGACCACCAATGTGGCCGGAGAGCATCCGGACGTGGTGGCCCGCCTGGCCCGGCGCATTGCCGGCTGGTATCCGGTGCAGGAGCGCTTTGAGTAGGTCCTATTTCCGCACCCGGAAGAACTGCATGCCGGTGGCGCCGACGGGGACGCGGTAGGGGCTGCTGTTGAAGTTGAACCAATCGGTCCAGGGCCCTTCCACGGAGGGCGCGGCTTCGAGGCGTCCGCCGCCGTCCCAGCTCACGATCGCGTCGGCGCCGTCCAGTTCGATGCTTAGGATGGGGCCGGGCTCGTCCACGGCGGTGTTGATCTCGATCTCGTCGATGGCCGTGCCGCCGGCGATGCCGGCCACCGGCACGATCAGCCGCATGCCTGTGGCGAAGATGGGGCCGCCGCCTTCCGACACCTCGAAGCGATGCCGCAGGTAGGAGGTGAACAAACCGGGCGCCTCGCCCTGGTAGTCGATGGTCCCCACCGTCACCCAGCCGGTGGCGGCGTCGCCCGTATCGACGGTGGTTTCGTCGGGGGACGGCACCTGGGTGACCTGGAGGGTGTACAGGCCCAGGGCGCGATCCGTGCAAGTCCCGCCGCACGCGTCGGTGACGGTGTTCCCGTTGTCCCGGCCCCAGGCGAGGTTGGTCACGGCGACGGACCCGCCAAAGTTGAGCCCCACGAAGGGCAGCGGGTCGCCGTCCCCGGAGATCCAGCTATTGGCGTTGCCGTAGAAGCCGTCGTTGATGGCCACGATCAGGTGCACGCCCAAGTCGAGCTGGGAACTGCCGAAGGGCGTGCTGGTCAGGGCGGCATTGTCGGGAGGCGCGGCGCCCAATTGCGGGTTGTTGAAGTCGCCGTCATTGCCGTCATAGCTGATCTCGTAGCCGAACTGGGGGGTGAGCACGATGGGAGCCGTGGGCTCTTGCGGTTCCGCAGGGGGCGGTGCGGCCTGGGGATTCACCTCGATCTCATCGATGTCGGTCAAGCCATTGGCCACCTTGATGCGCAGGCCGGTGGCGGAAATGGGGGAGCCGGCCTGATCCACCTCGAACCGGTGACGCAGGTAGCTGATGAACGAACCATCCGCCGCATCGGCGGTGTATTGGACCGTGCCGAAGGTCTGCCAGCCCGTGGCGGCATCGCCGGTATCGACGGTGTTGGTATCGGGCGACGGCACCTGTGTGTATTGCAGCGTGTAGGTGTCAATGCCGCGGTCGGTGAAGGTGCCCTCGGTGGTGGTGTCGCCGTTGTCGCGGCCCCACGCGATGCTGGAGATGTCCACGGTGGAGGCGAAGCCAAGCATGGCCCAGGGATCGGGGTCGGTGGTGCCCCCAACGCCGTTGGCGGAGATCCAGCTGAAGGAGTTGCCATAGAAGCCGTCATTGAGATTCGCGGCGACATGGAAGGGGATGCTGAGCAGCGGCCCCAGCTCGCTGCTGGCGTAAGGCACGGTGCCGTTGCTGGCCAGGGCCACGTTGTTGGAGGGGCCGGCTCCGGTGTCCGGGCTGAAGAACTCGCCCTCGTTGCCATCCCAACTGATGTTGAACCCGGGTTCCGGCGTGAGCAGCACGAGGTTGTCCTCGAGGACCTGCGCCACGTTGACCTCGATTTCATCAATGGCAATGCCCGGGTCGGACACCTTGATCCGCAGGGCCGTGGCCAGGATCGGGCCGTCCGCCGCGGCGACATCAAACCGGTGCCGGAGATGGGAGATGAAGACCTCCGGATCATTGGCCTTGTATTCGACGGTCCCGATGGTGACCCAGCCGCTGGCGGGGCTTCCGGTTTCGAGCGTGGTCGCATCGGCGTCGGCCACGCTGGTGACTTGAATGGTGTAAACACCGAAGGTGCGGTCCACGCCCATGAACTCGGCGTCATCGCCGTTGTCGCGCGACCAGGCGATGTTCCGGATCTCGATGCAGTCCCCGAAGTTCATGCCGATGAAAGGGTCCGGATCGGGCACGGTGAAGGCGGAGATCCAACTGTAGCTGTTGCCGTACTGTCCGTCGTTGATGTGGCTGATCAGGTGCACGCCGGCGCCGAACTCGGAGCTGCCGAAGGCGGTTGCGGCGGAGGCGGCGCTGGGCGGGGCCAGGGCGGGTGAATCCGGGGTGGAAAAATTGCCCTCGTTGCCATCCCACTCGATCATGAATCCGGGGGCGCTGGTGATCTCGATGTAGTTGTCGATCACGGGAGGCGGTTCGGGGATCGGGTTGACCTCGATCTCGTCCATGGCGGTGCCGGGATTGGCAACCTTGAAGCGCAGCCCGGTGGCGGCGATCGGCGCTCCCCCCTGGTCCACTTCAAAGCGGTGGCGGAGGTGGCCGATGAAACTGGCGTCGCTGGCCACGTACTGGATGGTGCCGAGGGTTTCCCAACCGGTCGTGGCATCACCGGTATCGGCCGTGGCCGCGTCGGGCGCCGCGATCTGGGTGAACTGGATCGTGTAGGTGTCCATGAAGCGGTCGGTGCAGGCCGCCCCGCAGGCGTCGGTGGTGGCATTGCCGTTGTCGCGCCCCCAGGCGATGCTCGACACATCCACGCTGGAGGCAAAGGCGATGCCGATGAAGGGGTCCGGATCGGGAACGGTGAACGCGGAGATCCAACTGTGGGAGTTGCCATAGAGGCCGTCGTTGATGTTGGCGATGAGGTGGACGCCGCCGCCATCAAACTCCGAACTTCCGAAGGCCACCGTCCCGTTGCTGGCCAGGGCCACGTTGTTGGAGGGACCGGCATCTGGACTGGGACTGAAAAACTCGCCGTTGTTGCCATCCCAAGTGATGTTGAAGCCGGAGGCCGGCGACAAGATCACCTGGGCTGAGGCTGTTCCGGCCAGAAGAAGGACGGCCAGGAGGGCCGCCAGCCGGGTGGGCCAGGATACACCGGAATGCGCCGGGTCTCCGTCGTTGTGAACAAGGACTCTCGTCTTCATGGTTGCCTTTCTGCTCATTGGGTTGCCCCGGCCGGCGTCCTGATGGAATCCGTGTCCCCAGATCCAAGCACACCGCCCGGAAACTCATGGTTGTCGTTGTGTTCCCCTGGCCGACCGGGCGCGAAGGTCACCACCTTCAGTGCATGCCCGGCCTGCCTGCCTTGCTACTCCCCGCTTACTCGGGGACTGACCAATTGGAAAAAGCGCATGGGCATCCCTGCCTCCTCGGGCACGGACAGTTCGATCCATTCGTCCTGTAGCCCGGCCGGCACGTGCATCCAGGGCAGCCAAGTGCCGCCCTCGACGCGGTCGTTCTGCAGGATGGAATAGGTGCGGCCCGCCCGGGCATCGAAAAACAACATGAGGCCGTCCGGATCCACCCAGGCGGCGTCGAGGCGGAGGTAGCTGTTGGGATCGGCCGGGTTGGTCCCGACCTGGTACTCCTCCAGGTTGGTCAGGCCATCTATGTCCGAGTCCAGGAAATCGTCCGGCACCATTGGATTGAGCCCGCGCAGGAGTTCCCATTCGTCCGGCATGCCGTCCCCGTCGGTGTCGAGTCCCCCCTCGGCGGAGGTGCTGGTCACGGTGATGCTGTCGGTGGCGAGGATGTTGCCCGAACGGTCCCGGGCCACCAGGGTGATGAGATTGGTGCCCAGCAGCAGCGGTATGTCGGTGCTCCAGGTGGTGGTGCTGGGAAAGGTCATCGCCAGGGCGGCGTCGGGCGTGGCGCGTTCGATCTCCCAGATGTCGATCCAGGCGGTGCCGGTCAGCGTGACGAAGCCGTTGGTGGTCAGGAAATCCTGTCCGCCGTTGCTGGTGATGGCAAACGGCACCTGTCCCGGCAGCTGGCTGAGCGCCGAGTTATAGCGGCTGCTGATGTAGGCGGTATTGTAGTTCTGTCCCACCACGCCGCCGTAGTGCGCGACCCAGGGCCCCATATAGGCGGGGTTGAAAACGGTCTGGAGCAGGTCCTGGACATGACTGAGGTAACGCCGCCGCGTGCCCTGGTGGTTCATGAACTTGCCGATGTTGGCGCTGGAGGTGGGGTAGATGGACGACGTTGCGCCCTGCGTGCCGACGAAGTCCATGTCCCAGGGCAGGAACTGCGCCGGCCCGCCATCTGTCGGCGTGTAGAGGCGGCAGTTGTGGGGCAGGCTGGGGGAGGAGCTGAAGTAGATGTCGCCGATGCCGTTGAGGATGGTCAGGGCGGTGACGCGCAGCGCCTCATCCACATCGAGCACCTCGGCGATCCTGGCATCGAACTCGGCCTGGGGCGCGCCCATGACCTTGCAGAGCCGCATGACACCGCTGAAGTCATCCATGCGCTCGCCGGTGCGCAGGCTGAAGGGGGCGCGGTACTGCTCCGGGTCGTCGCCCAGGTCGGTGAAGTCGGTGCTGATGTGTCCCTGGTGCGGCACGGGCAGCTTGATGCCCTCGACGCTGCCATCCAAGGTGGTGCTGGGCTCGTAGGTGATGTCGAAGTTGAAGGTGCTGCCCTCCTCGTCGAACTGTTCGCGCACGAACAGCGCGTTGTAGCCGCCAAGCTGGAGGATGGCCGTGCCGGTATGGACCGTCTTGGGGGCGATGAACCAGCATAGATCGCTGTGATGCACGGGCAGGCCGGCCCGCTGGAACATGTGCAGCACATAGATCTCATGCTGCTGCCGGACCGCCGGAGCGCGCCCGGAACGGTCGATGCCGATCGTGCGATGCACGCCGCGGAAGAGATGGCCGGCCGGAAACCGGATGTCATACCCCGGGTAATTGTCCCCGTCCCGGATGCGGCCGGCCGCCGATCCCTTGAGCCGCACCTCGACGTCGTAGAACACCTCGTCCCCGTTGTAGATCAGCGTGCCCCCCAGGCGGCCCTGGCTCATCACGTTGGTCGGCTGGTTCATGAAGTCGCGGTCGGCATTGAGCTGGATCAGGCGCAGCTCGTGCGCCGCCACCGGAGAGCCCTGCGCGTCGGCCACCTGGAAGAGGGCGCGCGAATCCGGACCGAGCGGCGGCGCCGTGGCGGTAACCGCCAGGCCATCCTCGGCGCTGACATAGAACTGCACCACCGCACCGACCGACTGCCCCGGGATCTGGCCGGTCCAGAGGCCGCCCACCTCCGACATCGCGACGCTGGAAAAGACCGTCGAGGGATTGACGCGGTAGTGGAGGGTGGCGGACGCCACGTCGTCGGGGTCCCAGGCGGCGACCGAGACGGTGACCGTTTCGCCCGCGGCGGGGATGACCGGTTCGTGCCGCAGGCTGTCGAAGGTCGGGCCCGCGTTGGGAACTCGCGAGCGGTTCTCCTGGCCGGGCGTGCCCAGGCGGAGCGGCAACGGGAGCAGCGTGACCCTGGCCAGACGCTGGTGATAGCTGCTGGTGTGAAGCTGCGGCGTGCCGCGGAGCCAGCGGGCGCGGAAGCTGACCTCGTATTCCTGTCCATCCGCGAGCGCCGTGTTGCCGACGTAAGTGGATTCGACATGGTTGTGGCTGGTCCGCGCCGGGGCGACGGAGACGACATGCAGCACATGGTTCCCGGGGACGTCGGGGTCGGGCACGATGCGGGTGTCCTGGTGGGAACCGAGCCAGCGCCAGTGCACGTTGCCGGCGGTCGTTTCGAAGGCGCCGTTCTGGATGAGCTCCTGCCTCGCGCCGTCGGGGTCGCGCACGACGCTCACGTCGTCGATGAGCACCTCACCCCGGTCCAGCAGCCCGATCCGGAATTCACGCCACTGGCTCGACCCGTAGCGCTGTCCGGCGATGGCGCGATAGGTGACGGTCTCCCAGGGCGCCTCCGCCTCGCCGTCGCGCCAGACGCCGGGGTTCCCGTTGTCGGCCCAGGGATCGATCAACTCCAGGCTTGTGCCCTGCCCGTCGGTGTAGCCCACGTCGTGGACGCGGATCCGGTCCACGAGATTCCCGGCCGCATCGCGCAGGATGATGATTTCCTCCTCGCTCATGCGGCCGGAGACATCGCCGAAGATCTGAGCGGCCACCTCGGGCCATTTGGCCTGGAGGGCGGCGGCATCCCGGGCGGCCACCACGAACCCACCGGCGGGGATGGTGACGCCGATGGGAAACTCGAACTCGATGCCCCCATCCAGGGTCCAGCCGCTCAGGTTCACAGGGATGGTGCCGCGGTTATGGAGCTCGATCCATTCCTCATCGGATTCGGTGAATGGCGTGGCCGGCACCAGTGTGGTGGTGAGGGCGAGCTGGGCGCCGAAGGCGATGTCTCCGCTGGTGTCGGGAGGATTGATCTCAAGCTCGTCGATGCAGGTTCCCCCGCCGAGACCGGTGCCGGGCACGATCAGGCGGATGCCGGTGGCCTCGACGGGATCGAAGGTGAACCGGTGCCGGCGCGAGGGGTTGGTGAACAGTCCCGAGCCGGTTCCCTGGTAATTGAGCGTGCCGACGGTGGCCCAGCCGGTCAGCGGGTTGCCCGTGTCCGGGGTGGAGGCACTGGGCACGCCGACCTGCGTGTATTGGAGCGTATAGGTGCCCAGGGTCCGGTCGGTGTAGGTGCCGAGGTTGTCGCGGCCGAAGGCGATGCCGGAAACGGTGTGGCTCCCGACGAGGCGGACGCCGGCAAAGCCGGGACTGCCACTGTTGCCGATCCAACTGTTGTTGTTTCCGTAAATGCCGTCGTTGAGATTGGCGATATCGTGGATGGGATACCCGGCCAGCGAATTGAGCGCAAAGGCGGCGGCGCCCGGCTCGGTGGCGAGGTTTGGCGCAGGCGCGCCGTCGAACGGGCCTTCCTCGACCAGCGTGAGGCCGCCACCGGAGAGCACGACGCCGCTCGAGGTGGTGCCGGAGCTGAGCTGATGCACCTCCACGGCCAGCACGTTCTGCCCCGGGACCAACGCCGAAGCGGGCAGGTCCAGCGTGTCCACGAACGCCGCATCCGACACGGCCGTCGTGGGGGCCGTGGCGTGGGTGACGGGGCCGGTCGGCATGTTCTGGCGCAGGATCTCCACTCCGTTCAGGTAGAAGACGGCCCCGTCATCCACGACCGTCCGGAGGCTGAGGGTGAGGTTGCTGAGGACGCCGCTCACGTCGAAGGCGGTCCTGAAATAGTAGGTGGAGGCGCCGGGGTTGAGCGCGGTGTTGACGGGCGCGGGGAGATTCGCGGCACTGACCGCCAGCAGGCCCTCGCCGACGGACCATGTCGCATCGTCGTATCCCGGCTGCCGCCAGGCGGCGCCCAGGTCGGTGTCCGAATCGTCGTAGCGCCACGATCCCGCCAACGCGACAGCCGTCAGGTTGCTGGCGACGGCGGGCGTTGGGTCGGTGGGCGGGTGGTGGTACATCACCTCATTGATCGCGACGTTCTGCAAGGTGAGGAAGATGTTCGAGGACCCGGCCGTGGGCAGGGCGGGGAACTGCCAGTCACCGTCGCCATCCGGAGAACGGCCCCGCAGCCGGTCGTTGACCACCACCGCGTCCAGCAGGAAGAACTCGCCGGGCAGAAAGAGGAAGAGCAGTTCCCCCGCCTCGACATCGAATCCGAGCGGCGCCTCGCTGAAGGCCGCAAACCCGCCCGGGCCCAGCATCTGCGAAGGCAGCGAGAAGCTGGCGCCGCCCCGCCCGGTCCGCACGATGCGGTAGTCCGCCACGTCCACCGCGGACTCGCCGTGGTTGATGACTTCGAGAAAGAACGTGCCCCCGGCCGCCCCGTTGACCTCATTGAAGCTGACGCGCGGCAGGACCGAGAGGATTTCCGACACGCCCAGCGAGGCACCGAAGGCGGCGTCGGCGCTGACCATCACAGGCGGGTTGACTTCGATCTCGTCCAGTCGCACCTGCACCGGCAGGCGGATGCGGATGCCGGTGGCCTGAAGCGGCATGCCGTCGGTGCGCGCCACATCGAAGCGATGGCGGAGCGGCGGGGAAAAGCCGGGTTGCTGGCTCAGGTATTGCACGGTGGCGATGGTCGCCCAGCCGGTGGCGGCGTTCCCGGTGTTGGGTGTCGAGGGGCCGGGATTCTCCACGAGCGTGAACTGGACGCTGAAATTGCCCAGGGTAGCATTGGTGCACCCGCCCGCGCAGCCGGGTTCGTCCTCGACGCCGTTGTCGCGGCTCCACGCAACGCCCTGCAGGGTCACAGCGCCGCCGAAGGCCACCCCGGCGTGGGAACCAAAGTCCCCCGCCGCCGGTCCCCAGGCATGGCTGTCGCCGTAGAGCCCGTCGTTGAGGTTTGTGATGAATAGTCCGTTCCCGGCTTCCGTGCTGGCAAAGGCCACGGCCCCATTGCCGGCCTGGGCGAGATTGTCCGGGGCCAGGGCCGGTTCGGTGGGGGAGGAATACTCGCCCTCGTTGCCATCCCACGAGACGTTGTAGCCGGAGGCGGAAATGACGCGGAGCCCGGCGTTGGTCTGATTGAGGGGCGCCTGGTGCACCTCGACGGCGAGAAGATTCGGACCCTGCTCCAGCAGCGCGGAGGGAAGCTCGATCAAACCTGACTGGATGGCCGTGCCCACGCCCGAATCCGCCTGCGTGGCATGGCCGATCGGACCGGCCGGCATGTTGTGACGATGCACCTCGGTGCCGTTGAGGTAGAACACCGCCCCGTCATCCACCACGTGATTCAGCGTGAGTTGCGTGCGCACGGGATCCCCGCTGAACGTGAAGGTGCCGCGGAAATAATAGGTGGCCCGCTCCCCGGCCAGTGCGGTGTTCTTGGCGGCGGGGAGGTTGCCGGCATTGACGTGAAACAGCCCCGCTCCGGAAGGCCACGCCGCGTCATCAAAGGTCGAATCGCGCCAGGCCGAACCCAGGTCGGCGCCGCTGTCCTCGTATCGCCAGGTGTCCACCAGGCTCATCACCTCCACCCGATCCCCGGTCAGCGGGGCGTCGGGAAAGTTCGGGGCTCCCGGAGTCCCGCCGCGTTGAAGGCTGATGGCCCAGCTTTCCGCGGGCGCGCTGCCCAGGTTGGGATGACGCTTGGCCAGGGACACGCCCGACCCGTCCGGCCCGACCGGCCAGTCGCCGTCCACCTCATAGTCCAATTCATCCATGAGGCGGTTGCCAATGTCACGCAGCCGGAGATCCTCGCCGTTGTTCGAAAGGCGGCCGTCGAAGGGCCCCACCACGTTGGTCACGCCCTGGACCATGAGATGGGCCGGGGAGATGGCCACGACCAGGAATCCTCCGGCGGCAATGACAGTGCCGTCAGGGAAGAGGTAGTCGATGCCCTCCGAGAAGCGCCAGCCGGACATGTCCACGTCCGTCGCGTTCTGGTTGTACAACTCCACCCACTCCAACGCCGACTCGTTGGTGGCCGGGTGGTACATGACCTCATTGAACACCACCAGGCTGTCGGCGCGGACCATGGGAGTCAGAAAAAGAGCCAGGAGAACCAGCCAGGAGGGACAAGCGTGGCTACACGGCGACAACTTCCGCCGACACGGGACACTCGGGCAGGCGCAGGCCAGCCCGGGCTTCACCTTGACTGGGGACATAGCCCCGAAATTGACAGGTCCACCCGCAAAAAACAATCCCCCCAAATGGGGGGAAGGCAGAAGGTAGAAGGTGGAACGGGTCCCGTCCCCGTAGCCGCCGCCGTGAGGCGGTGGACTCACTCATGATTCTGGGCGTCAGGATCCACGCCCTCACGGGCGTGGCTACGTGCCGGGCGCACCCGTAGCCGCCGCCGTGAGGCGGCGGACCCAGTTGTGATGAAATAGAGAAACGTTCAACGCTCAACGGTTGGAATCGGGGTCATCCCCGTCCCGCTTCTCGTGGAACTTCATGGCGGCCTCGGTGCGGGAACGCACCTGCAGCTTGCGATAAATGGTCTTGAGGTAGCCGCGCACCGTTTCGGTGGTCAAACCGAGCGCCTCGGCGATCTCCTTGTTCGCGTAACCCCGGGCCACGTAGCCGAGCACGTCGGTCTCCCGGCTGGTCAGGCTTTCGGTGGACTGACCCGAGGGCATGGGACGCATGAACGACTGCACCACCTTGCGGGCGATGTAGCTGGACATGGGGGCCCCGCCACGGTGGACCTCCTCGATGGCGCGCAGGATCTCCTCCGGCGTGGAACGCTTGAGCAGATAACCCGAAGCCCCCATCTGCAGGGCCTGAAAGATCCGCTCGCTGTCGTCATAGACCGTCAGCATCACCACGTTCACATCCGGCACCTCCTGCTTGAGCCGGCGCACGCATTCCACGCCCGACATGCCCTGCAGGTTGATGTCCATCAGGACCACGTCCGGCGCGCGCCGCGGCAGCGCTTCGAGAAGCTGCTCGCCGGAGGGACAGGTGCCGACGCAGGCGAAGCCGTCGGTTCCGTTGATCAGCTCGGCCAGGTTCTCGGCCAACTGCGGGTCGTCCTCGACGATAAAGACGTTGATGGTCATGGCTTGAACCCGGCGGGCAGCGGCAGGCGGAGAACGAGGCGTGTCCCCCGGCCGGGCTCGCCCTGCACCTGGCACTGTCCGCCCAGGCGCTCGAGGCGGCTGCGGATGTTGACGAGGCCGTCGTGACCCGAACCCGGTTCCCCGTCCGGAAGCCCGCGGCCGTTGTCTTCCACCACCAGCTCAAGCCAGCCGTCTGCGCAACGCAGGCGCAGCCAGACCTCGCTGGCGCCGGAGTGACGGACCACATTGTTGAGCGATTCCTTGAGCGCCATCAAGAGTTGATGGCGCGCGTCCATCGTCAGGGCGTGCTCGGGCAGGACGGTCGGGAGATCCAGGCGGCATCGGATCGAGGTGAGCCGGAACAGCTCCTCCGCAAACTGGGCGATGTAGTTGGCGAAATGATCCAGCGAATCGTTGCGCGGGTTGACCGCCCAGACGATGGCGTCCATGGCGCGGACGCTTTCCCGGGCCGTGTTGGAGATCTTTTCCAGGGAAACGGCCAGTTGATCGGGGCGTTCGCGCTGTTTCCTTCCCAGTTCGGAGAGCAGGGTGATGCGCGTCAGGCTGGCTCCGAGTTCATCGTGGATGTCGCGTGCAATGCGGGCGCGTTCCTGTTCGAGTCCGTGCTTTTCCTCAAGGGCGCTCAGGGTGCGATGCAGACGGCGCACGGACGCCTGGCGCACTGCCCAGGCGCCCAGGCCCAGGCCGGCCACCAGCAAGGCGGCCCGAAACCACCAGGTCTGCCAGAAGGCCGGCACCACCGTCACGGCCAGCACGGCGGGGCTGGCGTTCCACACCCCGTCGTTGTTGCAGGCCAGGACCTGGAACTGATACCGCCCCGGCGCCAGGCGCGGGTAGGTGGCCACGCGCCGCGTCCCCGCCTCCACCCAGTCCGTCTCCAGCCCGGCCAGCCGGTAGCGGAACCGGTTCCGCTGGGGCTGGACCAGGCTCAGGGCGGTGTAGTGAAACTCCACGCGCTGCACGCCGGACTCCAGGCGCATGCGATTCGCCGCGGCCTGTTCCTCTCCATCCACCACCACCTCCTCCAGCCGCACCGGCGGGGGCAGGTCGTTCACGCGGAGATGGGCGGGATCGACGCGCACCAGGCCCTTGACCGTCGAGAACCAAAGCAGGCCGTCGCGCGTGCGCAGTCCGGCCGGATGAAACCCGCCCGTGCATTCCAGGCTTTCCATCCCGTCGGCCAGGCCGAGCAGGATGGGATTCACCTGCTTCTGCGCACCGGCCGCGACCGCCTCGAATTCCTCCTTCGCCACGCGGAAGATCCCCTGGTTGCTTCCAAACCAAAGGTGCCCGGCATCATCGCCCACGATCTGGGAGATGACCTTGTCCGGCAAACCCTGTTCACCGGTGAAGGCGTCGATGCGTTGCCCCTGGATCCGGGCCAGGCCACTGCGCGTGCCCACCCACAGGACACCCTGTTCATCGCGATGCAGGGTCCGGACAAAGTCACCCGGCAACCCATCCTTGCGCGTCAGGGTCCGGACCTGTCCGTGATCAAGCCGGACCAGTCCCGCACCCCCGGTGGCGATCCAGAGCGGGCCGCCTTCCTCCTGGATCAGGGCGGTCACGGGAACCTTCTTCATGTCGGGCCGCGGGGTGTGATCGGTGAACGCATCCGCTTCGAACAACCGCAGGCCCCCTTCCACCACGCCGACCCAGAGCCCGCCTCCGGGTCGCTCAGAGAGCGCCACGATGGGGGTGTCGTTGGAGGGCTGTTCCACGCGGAAGTTGTCCACCTCGCGCCCGCGAAGCCGGAACAAACCCCCGCCCCACGTCCCGACCCACAGGGAGCCGTCCCCGGTGGCCAGCAACGACCAGATGCATTCGTTGTCGAGCAGGTAGCTGGCGTGGTGCGGCGCCAGCACACCGTCGCGAAGCGTGCTCAACCCCCCGCAGTTGGAAGCGATCCAAAGCGTCCCCTCGGCATCCTCGGCGAGTGACATGACCACGTTGTGCGCCAGGCCATCGCGCGTGGTGAGGGTGGTGACCCGCCGTGCGCGCAGGCGGTTGAGCCCGCCGCTCACCGTGCCGACCCAGAGGCTGCCCTCGCGATCCTCGAAGAGGCACTGCACGGAGTTGTCCGACAACCCCTCCTGGGTGGTGATGGATTCAAACCGCCCGTCCCGCAGGCGCCGCAGGCCATCCGCGGCGGTGCCGACCCAGAGATCGCCCTGGCGTGTCTCGCACAGCGCCCAGATCGCCCCCAGCAACTGGCCGGGTTGCTCGTGATACACATGCACGGTGTCCTCCTCCAACGCCCCCACGTAGCTGTTCGCACCCCCGAACCAGACCCGGCCCGAGGCCCCGGCCGCCGCGGCAAAGACGGAGGTGAACGAGCTGGGATCACCCAGTTCGGGACGGATCAGCCACCCCTCCTCGTTGAACCGCATGAGCTGGTCATCGACCAGCGTCCACAGCTCATCGCGCTCGTCGATCAGCACGGCGGAGACGCGCGTGCCCTGGGCCACCCCGCCGGGCGGCGTGCGGAAGCGGGCGCCGTCCCAACGGGCCAGGCCACCCAATGTGGCCACCCACACCTCGCCGTTCCCGTCCTCGACCAGACCGGTCACGGTGTCGTGGGGCAATCCGGACTCGGAGGTCCAGGCGCGAAACACGCCGTCTCGCAGACTCAACAAGCCTCCCCCCATGCCGGCCCAGAGCGTGCCGTCGGCAGCGGCCAGCAGGCAGGATACGCGCCGGCTCGGGAGGGGCAGGTCCTCGTCGTAAACCTTGAACCGCACGCCATCGAAGCGAACCAGCCCGTTGATGGTGCCGATCCACAGGTAGCCATCCACGGTCTGGGCGATGGCGGTCACGGTGTTGCCCGGCAGGCCGTCGGAGGTTTGCCACACGTCGATGCGGTATTCGGATAGTCCCTCCGTGATGTTGGGCGAAAGCGTGCTGCTGACCGGCGCGAACCGGTTGACCAGCGGCCGCGCCAAAGAGGGCACACCGGACAGGTCGGCGCCCAGGGCCAGCGCTTCGCGGTCGTCCGAGGAAGCCACCGTCCGCCAATGGTGGGTGTCCTGCGCCACCTGGATTTCATACTGCGTCACCAACCGGTCGAGGAACTTGCTCTCGCGATCGCGGCTCCACACGACGCGGTGGATCCGGGCCGCCTGCGGCAGTTCGATCTGCACCCAGGCCCCCTCGATGCGCTCGGCGATCCAGCTCTGGCCGTTGCCGTAGAGTCCGTCATTGATGCCCACCAACTGGTGAATCGGAAATCCCTCGAGCGATCCCGACGAGGTGGCGCGCGCGCCGTTGGCGGCCAGGGCCAGGTTGCGCGTGTCGTCCACGCCGTAAATCTCCAGCTCATCCAGGCACGGCTCACCGCGGTTGGTGGCATGAATGACGAACCGCACATGGCGGGCCTCGACCGGCGCAAACTCCTCGACATTGCGGCGCGGGTGGACCGGGGAACGCAGGGCCGCCTCCAGCGCGGGCGCAAACAGTATGGGAAGCAGCAGCCATGGAAGGCGGCGGGAGAGGAGCTGCTTCATGCGTCGCAAGGTAACCAATCCACCCGGCTGTAGCCATCGGTTTCAATACGACCTGAACCCGCTTGTTTGAATCACTGTACAAGAGGCCCCTCACCCCTGCCCTCTCCCGGCGGGAGAGGGAGAATCGTCTTCCGCGCGGAGAGAGGCTTCCGATCTGAACCCGTACCCTCCACGGGGCTTGCGGCTCCCTCTCCCGCCGGGAGAGGGTTGGGGTGAGGGGCTTGCATCAGCATGGTTCATTGGGCCGTGAGCAGCTCCACAAGGATTAGGGAGCTCCCCGTAAATCCGCTTGTTTGAATCACTGTACAAGGGGCCCCTCACCCCTGCCCTCTCCCGGTGGGAGAGGGAGAATCGTCTTCCGCGCGGAGAGAGGCTTCCGATCTGAACCCGTACCCTCCACGGGGCTTGCGGCTCCCTCTCCCGCCGGGAGAGGGTTGGGGTGAGGGGCTTGCATCAGCATGGTTC
>Ga0302046_10002253_pt1 | contig 17983 bp, 13 predicted proteins | sample RVTome_11_FD_200261 | JGI IMG/M metagenome (GOLD analysis project Ga0302046, IMG submission 200261) | Soil microbial communities from uranium-contaminated site in the Upper Colorado River Basin, Wyoming, United States - RVT147D111 (version 2) ...
TCACCGGCTGATCGAGAGTATTGACGCGCTGCACCCGGCCCGGGGAGCCGTGACTTCCAATCGCCTGACAGGGAAGGATGCGACGGCTGCGGTCATCGCGGAGTTGCGTGGGCGGTTCGCAGCCAAACTTCGCGATCGTGACGGACTTCCACCGGCGGCAGGTGCCAGCGCCCGGCTGTTGGAAAAGACACCAAAGAACGCGCTGCGTGTGCCGTTCCTCCTCCAAGTATTTCCTGATGCAAGTTTCATTTTCCTGCACCGCGAACTGCGCGCCAACCTCAGCAGCATGATGGAAGCCTGGCGCTCTCGGGGGTGGGTTACCTATCGCAAGCTGCAGGGCTGGAATGGTCCCTGGTCGCTGTTGCTGCCTCCCGGATACGAACGGCTCCGAGATCGGCCGCTCGAGGAAGTCGTGGCATATCAATGGCAGGCGGCGAACGAAACAATCCTTGACGACCTCCAGAGCGTTCCTCGCGACCGCTGGATGACCGTGCGATACGAGGACCTGATTCGGGATCCCAGGCTGGAAGTTGCGAGGCTGCTGGAATTTGCCGGGCTTTCCATGGATCCCAGGCTCGCTGAATACCTGTCGAAACCGCTGCCGCTTTCCCGTCATACGAAGACCGCTCCCGCCCCTGACAAGTGGCGACAGGATGAGGCCGAGATCAATCGTGTGCTGCCGGCCCTTTCGGCCATCGGCGCACGGGTGCTCGGTGCGGATTCGCTATCGCTGTGACGTCCGCCAGTTCGGCGCTACGTAGTAACTCTCCGCGGCGGGCGGCAAGAGCGGCTTGCCGAGGATATGGTCCGCGGCCTTCTCGGCCAGCATGATGGTCGGCGCGTTCAGATTGCCTGTCGTGATCGACGGCATGATCGAGGAATCCACGACGCGCAGGCCGTCGATGCCGATCACCCGCGCTTCGGAGTCCACGACCGCCGTCGGATCATCCTGCCTGCCCATCCTGCAGGAGCAGGACGGGTGAAAGGCGCTCTCGACCTTGTCGCGGACGAAGGCATCGATCTGTTCGTCGGTCTCGACACCCGCTCCCGGCTGGATCTCACGGCCGCGGTAAGGCTCGAATGCCGCTTGCGCGAAGATTTCGCGCGTCAGGCGCACGCAGGCGCGCATTTCGGTCCAGTCGTCGGTGTGGCTCAGGTAGTTGAAGCGGATCTTCGGGTGGTCGAGCGGATTCGCCGACGCGAGGCGAACCGAGCCGCGGCTTCGTGAGCGCATCGGACCGGCGTGCGCCTGGAACCCATGCTCCCGCGCCTGGGAGGAACCATCGTACGTGACCGCGAGCGGCAGGAAATGAAACTGGATGTCGGGATAGGGCACGCCGGCGCGGCTTCGGATGAAGCCGCCGGTCTCGAAATGATTGGTGGCGCCGAGCCCGTCCTTGAACAGCAGCCAGCGTGCGCCGATGAGTGCACGCGACCACAGGTTCATCGACGAGTAGAGCGTGACCGGCTCCTTGCAGGCCACCTGGAAATAGAGCTCGAGGTGATCCTGCAGATTCTCGCCGACACCCGGCAGGTCGCGGACGACGGCGATGCCGTGTTCCCTGAGCTCGGCGGCCGGTCCGAGTCCTGACAGTTTCAGCAATTGCGGTGAGTTGATCGACCCGGCGCAGACCAGCAATTCGCGTCGCACGCGCAGCTCCTGCGGCGCGCCGCCCCCGAGATAGCAAAGGCCAACCGCTCGCCCGCCCTCGAACAGAATGCGGGTCGCGAGTGAGTGCGTGCGCACGACCAGATTCGGGCGCTTCATCGCCGGATGCAGATAGGCGTTGGCCGCGCTCGAGCGGACTCCGGCCCCGACGGTCATGTCCAGCCGTCCGAATCCTTCCTGCTGAAATCCGTTGATGTCGGCCGTCTGCGAATAGCCGGCCTGGCTCCCCGCCGCGAGCCATGCGGCGTGCAGTGGATTCTTCAACGTGCCGTAGCAGGTCCGCAACTTGCCCTCGCCGCCACGATAGCGGTCGCCGCCCTCGGCGCGCGTCTCGGCGCGGCGGAAGTACGGCAACACGGCGGCATAGTTCCACCCTGTCGCGCCTTCGGCCTCCCATCGGTCGAAGTCCTGCGCATTGCCGCGTACGTAGACGAGCCCGTTGATCGAGGACGAACCGCCCAGCACCTTGCCGCGCGGCGTGTGCAGGCGCCGGCCGCCGAGGCCGGGCTCGGGCTCCGTGTAATAGCGCCAGTCGTACTTATCCATGCCCATCGGGATTGAAAAGGCCGAGGGCATCTGCACGAAGATCGAGCGGTCCGAGCCGCCGTATTCAAGCACCAGAACAGTGTGCTTGCCGTCCTCGGTCAGCCGGTCGGCCAGCACGCAGCCGGCGGAGCCGGCGCCGACGATCACGTAGTCGAAGACTTCCTGGCTCACGGCCCGCGCCTCAGTACGGCGCATCGATGTCGCCTTTCGCGACGTACACGCTCTTCAGCTGGGTGTAATGCTCCATCGCGGCGCGGCCGTTCTCGCGCCCGAGACCCGAGAGCTTGACGCCGCCGAACGGCAGCTCGATCGGGGTGACGTTGTAGTGATTGATCCAGCAGGTGCCGGCCTGGAGCCTCGCGATCACGCGATGCGCGCGATTGAGGTCGTTAGTGAATACGCCGGCCGACAGGCCGAACTCGGTGGCATTCGCGCGCCCGATGACTTCCTCTTCGCCCTCGAACTCGAGCACCGACATCACGGGGCCGAAGATCTCCTCGCGCACGATGCTCATGTCGTCGCGACAGCCGTCGAAGACCGTCGGCTCGACGAAGAATCCCCTGGCGAGCGCGCCGTCCGTGCGGCGCGAGCCACCCACCAGCACGCGCGCACCCTCCGCGCGCCCGCGGGCGATGTAGCCGAGGACCATTTGCATGTGCTCCTCGGAGATGAGCGAGCCCACCTGTGTCGCGGGGTCCATCGGGTCGCCGATGCGCATGGCGCCGACGCGCGCGACGAGACGGCGCAGGAACTCCTGCCGCACCGAGCGCTGCACGAAGACGCGCGTGCCGTTCGAGCACACTTCGCCGGCGGAGTAGAAATTTCCGAGCAGCGCGCCCGAGACGGCCTGATCAAGCTTCGCATCCTCGAACACGATAAGCGGCGACTTGCCGCCGAGCTCGAGCGTCACGGCCTTGACCGTGCTCGAGGCGTCGTTCATCACCGCCTTGCCGGTGCCGACTGAACCCGTGAGCGAAACCTTGCGGATCTCCGGGTGGCGCGTCAGCAGCCGGCCGGTCTCGGAGCGGCCTTGAACGACCCGGAAAATGCCGGGCGGGACGCCGGCCTCGCGGTAGATTTTCTCGAGCTCGACAGCAGACAGCGGCGTGAGCCCTGCCGGCTTGAAGATCATCGCGTTGCCGAACGCGAGCGCAGGGGCGGATTTCCAGCAGGCGATCTGCAGCGGATAGTTCCACGCGCCGATGCCGGCGACGATCCCGAGCGGCTCGCGGCGCGTGTAGCCGAAGGCCTGCGGGCCGAGGTCGATGTGTTCGCCCGCCGCGCTCTGCGCGAGCGCGGCAAAGTACTCGATGCACTCGGCGCCCGAGATGACATCGACGACGCGCGTCTCCTGGATCGGCTTGCCGGTGTCGCGGGTTTCGAGTTCCGCGAGCGCATCGTTGCGGGCTCGCAGCAATTCGGCGGCACGGCGCAGGATGCGGGCACGCTCGCTGCCTGCGAGCGCGGCCCAGGCCGGCTGCGCCTCGCGCGCGGCGCGGACGGCGTCCTCGATCTCGCGGGGTCCGGCTACCGGTACGTCGCCGAGCCGTTCACCGGTCGCGGGATTGAACGAGGCGAGGCGGGAACTTGCCGGTTCTGCGAGACTATCGAAGGTTGCCACAAATTCTTTGTCTGCAAAGAGTTACGGGAACACGAACGTGCCCAACCAATCCCCTGTTGAACGATCATTCGATAGCCGGTGGGACAGGTCAAGTTCGGCCCGGGCCGTCCTGTCCGCTTGCCTGGCGTTATTTGCCACGCTTTCGCTCCACTCGTCAGCCGTTCTGGCAGGCGCCGGGCCCGAGCCTGCCACTTGCCGGACCGTGCGGTTCTCCGACATCGGCTGGACCGATGTCACAGCGACCACGGGGCTCGCGAGCCACCTGGCGCGCAGGCTCGGCTACGAGCCGCAGGTCACGGTGCTTTCCGTCCCGGTGACCTTTGCGTCGCTGAAGAACAAGGATATCGACGTTTTCCTGGGCAATTGGATGCCGGCGATGGAGGCCGACATTCGACCCTACGTGGCCGACGGTTCGGTCGAAGTCGTGGGCGCCAATCTCACGGGCGCGAAGTACACGCTCGCCGTGCCGGCCTATCTGCACGAGGCGGGCCTTCGGGATTTCTCCGACATCAAGCGCTTCGCGCCGGAACTGAAACACCAGATCTACGGCATCGAGCCAGGCAATGATGGCAATCGCCTGGTGCTCGGGCTGATCAAGTCCAACCAGTTCGGCCTCGGCGACTTCAAGCTCGTCGAATCGAGCGAGCAGGGCATGCTTGCACAAGTCGAGCGCGCCATTGCCGCGCGGCAACCCATCGTGTTCTTCGGTTGGGAACCGCATCCTATGAACACGCGCTTCGACATGCGCTATCTCAGCGGCGGCGATACGAGCTTTGGGCCCGACTTCGGCGGGGCGACCGTCTTTACGAATGTCCGCGCCGGTTATCTGCAGGGGTGCCCGAACGTTGGCCGCTTGCTCAGGAACCTCCGATTCACGCTGCGGGGCGAAAGCGAGGTCATGGCCGGCATCCTGGATCGCAAGCTTCAACCCGAGGCCGCGGCGGCGGAATGGCTCGAAGCGAATCCGGCTGCGCTCAACACTTGGTACGAAGACGTGCTGACATTCGATGGCAGGCCTGCCCTTCAGGAATCTGCGGCAACGCCCGCGGCGCGTGACGCGCGCGGCTTCGAGCCCTGGGTGACCCGTCATAAGATACCGCTCGGCCGCGCAATCGCTGCGTCCATCGATTACATCAAGACGCATGGGAAAGCATTTTTCGCCGGCACCTCGATCGTCGTCGGCGGCTCCGTCAACGCCGTAAACACCTTGCTGGCGGGCACTCCCGCCTGGCTGCTGATCCTGCTCGTCGCGGCGCTGGCCTGGCTTCTGCATCGCTCGATAGGACTCGCGATATTCATCGTCGCGGCGCTGCTGTTCATCATGAATCAGGGCTACTGGGCCGCGACGCTCGAGACCTTGGCGCTAGTGTTCGTTTCCGCCCTGTTCTCGACGCTAATCGGGGTCCCGACAGGCATTGCGGCGGCGCATCGGCCGCGCCTGTATGCGGCACTGCGTCCGGTGCTCGATCTGATGCAGACGCTGCCGACCTTTGTCTACCTCATCCCGACGCTGGTTCTGTTCGGGCTCGGCGTCGTGCCGGGTTTGATCTCGACGGTCATCTTCGCGCTGCCGGCGCCGATCCGCCTCACGCACCTCGGTATCTTTTCGGTGCCGAAGCCGCTCCTCGAAGCGGGTGACGCATTCGGTGCGACGCCGATGCAACGGCTGTGGAAGATCGAGTTGCCGAGTGCCATGCCGACGATCCTGGCCGGAATTACCCAGTGCATCATGCTGAGCCTGTCGATGGTCGTGATCGCGGCACTCGTCGGTGCCGGCGGTCTCGGAGTGCCCGTCGTGCGCGCCCTGAACAGCGTGCAGGTCGATGTCGGGTTCGAAGCAGGCATCGCCATCGTGCTTCTCGCGATCATCCTCGACCGGGTCAGCCGGCCCAGGCACAGCAGCGTATCCCGATGAACGCCGCGCTCGAGTTCCGGAATGTCGACATCCTGTTCTCCCGCGAGCAGGGGCGACAAGGCGCGCGGGCGATCCGGGACGCTCTCGCGCGGCTTGACGCGGGCGCGGCGCGAGAGGAAATCGCTGCTGCCTGCGGGGTCGTGGTGGGCGTCGCCGGCGCAAGCCTCGGCATCGCTCCGGGCGAGATCTGCGTGATGATGGGGCTGTCCGGGTCCGGAAAATCGACGTTGATGCGGGCCGCCAACGGCCTGACGGCCGTCACGCGCGGCAGCGTGCTCGTGGACGACGCGAACGGGCCGATCGATGTTGGTCATTGCGGGACAGAAAACCTGCGAAGACTGCGGCGCGAACGCATCGCCATGGTGTTTCAGCAGTTCGCGCTGCTTCCCTGGCGCACGGTCGCGGACAATGTCGGGCTCGGTCTCGAGTTGCGCGGCGAGCCGGCGGCCGCGCGGAAGAGGATCGTCGCGGAACAGCTCGAGCTGGTCGGTTTGTCGCAGTGGGCGGACCGGGATGTCGGTGAGCTGTCGGGCGGCATGCAGCAGCGCGTGGGCCTCGCGCGCGCGTTTGCGACGAAGGCGGACATCCTGTTGATGGACGAACCTTTTTCGGCCCTCGATCCCCTGATCCGCGACAAACTGCAGGACGAACTGCTGGCGCTGCAGGAACGCGTCAAGAAGACAATCCTGTTCGTGAGCCACGATCTCGACGAGGCCCTCCGGCTCGGCGACCGGATCTCGATCATGCATCACGGCCGCATCGTGCAGACGGGCGCAGCGCAGGATATCGTCCTGCGCCCGGTCAACGAATACGTCGCCGAGTTTGTGCGGCACATGAACCCGCTGACGGTGCTCACCGGTGCGATGATCATGCGCAAGCGCGAGCAGATGGATCAGGCGGATGGCGGGGTTTGCCTCGACGACGCGCGAAGATACCAGTTGAGGCTCGACTCGCATTACGCGCCGATCGAATTGCGCCTCAACGGGCAGCCGCACCCCCTGCGCGTCGTGGGAGAGGACGCGGACTGTGCCGAGGACGAACGCGCGGTGATCGTTGCGCCCGCGTCGCTGTCGCTTCAGCGGTTGATACACCTGCGCCGCAGGACCGGGCATCCGGTGCTGCTGGCGGAAGGCGGGCAGGTGCTGGGCGTCTGCGGCGAGACGGAAATCATCGGCGCCCTCGCGATGCGCGCCTTTGCCACGACCTGAAGAATGAGGAAGCTTCCATGATGCAGTTGAAATCGGGGTTCGCGGCATGCGCGCTGGCGCTTACCTGCGCATGCGCGCCGGTCATGCCGACGAGCGCGGAGGCAGAAGTCACCACCGTGTTCGATCTGCAGGGACACCGCGGCGCACGCGGACTGCGTCCCGAGAACACTCTGGCGGGCTTCGCCTGGACGCTCGAGCTCGGGGTCCGCACATTGGAACTCGACTGCGGATTGACCCGGGACGGTGTTGTGGTCGTGAGTCACGATTCGTCGCTCAACCCCGACATTACGCGCGACTCCAGCGGAAAATTTCTCGAGGCGGCGGGCCCGCCGCTCCACACGCTCACTTTCGCCGAGTTGCAGCAGTACGACGTGGGGCGCATCCGGCCCGGCAGCGACTACGCCGCCCGATTCCCGGAACAGCAGCCCGTGGATGGTCAACGCATCCCGCGTCTCGCCGACGTCTACGCGCTCGTGCGCGAGAGCGGCAATCGCGAAGTGCGCTTCAACATAGAAACCAAGCTCGATCCGCTACAGCCGGAGCTGACGGCTTCACCCGAGGCCTTCGTGAAGGCGTTGGTCGAGGTCGTGCGGGAAGCGCGCATGGAGACGCGCACGACGATCCAGTCTTTCGACTGGCGGACGCTCGCGCTCGTGCGTCGGCTCGCACCGGAGATCGTGACGGTCGCCCTGACCGACCAGCAACCCGGCGAGGACACGATGGAGATCGGCAAGCCCGGTGCGTCGCCCTGGCTCGGGGGCCTCGACGTCGATGATTACGAAGGCTCGGTGCCAAAGACCGTCAAGGCAATCGGCGCAAAGGTCTGGTCACCGCACGCACTCGACCTCGACGAGCGGCTCATCGCGGAGGCTCATGCGCTCGGCCTCGCAGTCGTCCCCTGGACCGTCAACGATCCGAAGGACATGGAGCGGGTCCTTGCGGTCGGCGTGGACGGCTTGATCAGCGACCGCCCGGACCTGCTGCGCTCGCTGCTCCAGTCGAAAGGCATTGCAGTGCCGTCGCCGACGCCGATGCAATGATCGGGTGGCTGAAGCCGGCGGCGTTTGTCGCCGACTTGCCCGCCGATCAGGTGGATCCGGAATACCGGCGTCTTCGTCGGCGGGTGTATGCCGGAATCTTCGTCGGCTATGCGGGCTATTACCTCGTCCGCAACAACCTCGCGCTCGCGATCCCCGACCTCCTCGCGGAGCATCCGGAATACAGCAAGGCGGAGCTCGGCACTGCGTTGACCGGCCTGTCCGTCGCCTACGGTCTGTCGAAGTTCCTCATGGGCTCGATCTCCGACCGGAGCAACCCGAAATATTTCCTGCCGCTCGGGCTGCTCCTTTCGAGCGCGATCATGGCGGTGTTCGGCCTGGTCGATGCCATCTACACCTCGCTCGCCGCCATCATCGCAATCATGGCGATCAACGGCTGGGTCCAGGGCATGGGCTGGCCGCCCTGCGGCAAGACCATGGTGCACTGGTTCAGCGTGAAGGAACGCGGACTCACCGTTTCGACGTGGAACATCGCGCACAACATCGGCGGCGCGCTCGTCGCGAATCTCGCGCTGGTCGGCGTGATTCTGTTCCACGACTGGGGCGCAAAGTTCTATTTCAATGCGCTCATCGCCGCGATCATCGCAATCGGCGTCTGGTTCCTGCTGGAGGACATGCCGCAATCGCGCGGACTGCCGGCCGTGGAGCGATACCGGAACGACTATCCGCCGGGGTACAGCGAGGCCCACGAGCAGACGCTCGCATTCCGGGAAATCTTCCTCATGTACGTGCTGCCCAACCGCTACCTGTGGGCGATTGCAATCGCGAATGCTTTCTGCTACTTCGTCCGCTATGGCGTCGTGAACTGGATTCCGACCTATCTCGAGACCTCGAAGGGATTCTCGTTCACGGAGTCGAGCATCGCCTGGTCGCTCTATGAATACGCGGCCATCCCGGGGACGATCGTGTGCGGCCTGTTGTCGGATCGCTGGTTCAAGGGCAGGCGTGCTCCCGCGACCCTGCTTTTCATGGCGCTGACACTCATCGCCGTGGTCGTGTACTGGCTCAACATGAAGGGGCCGCTCTGGATCGATTACGCGGCATTGATAGCGATCGGTTTCCTGGTCTACGGACCGATCATGATGATCGGGCTGCATTCGCTCGATCTCGTGCCCAAGAAGGCGGCCGGCACGGCCGCAGGGTTTACCGGTTTCTTCGGCTACGTGTTCGGCTCGGCGATCGCGGGAACCGGCGTCGGCTGGATCGCCGATCACTGGGGCTGGGGCGGCGTGTTCACGACGATGGTCGCGTGCTGCCTGCTGACGATTTTCTTCGTTTCGCTGACCCTTGGTCACACGACGGTGAGTGCGGGCCGGGATCCGCGTTGAATCGCGGTTCCTGACGGCGGCTAGACGCCGCGGCTTCGCTCGAATCGGGCGAGCAGGCCGGTGGCGACAGTCGTCGCGAGCACGACACCCACCAGCAGCAGGAAAACCGCGTCGAGGCCCTGGGTGTGCTTCAGCCAGCCGATCGCCGGCTCCTGGAGTATCGGGCCGATCGATCCAAAACCGTTGATGACACCGGCAGCGAGCGCAGCCTGGCGCCGGCTTCCCACATCCATCGCGCAGGCCCCGGAAAGCAGCGAATCCGGCCCCATGGCCATGAATCCGATCAGGCCGAGCAGCGCAATGAACAGGATCGGCGACGACAGACCGATGAGCCACATCGCGACCGTGAACATGAAGCAGCCAGTCGTCATCCAGAAGATCACGGGCGTGCGCCGTGAACCCGGGATGCGGTCGGACCAGATGCCGGCGGTGAGCACGCCGAGGAAGCCGATCCAGTCGAAGGCGGTCGACCAGTAGGCGGCGATCGACGTCGTCATCCCGAAATGCTCGCCGAGGATCAGCACGGACCAGCTATCGAGTGCGTAGCGGAGGAACTTGAAACCAAAGTAGATCAGGCCCATCGCGACGATCGACGCGATGAATCCCGGCGGCAGCGCGGGCTCGCGGGCCGCCGCCTCGCGCGGACCCGGTTCGGCGACGTCGGGCTCCGCATCGTCTACGAGCGAGAGGCCGACCGACTGCGGCCGCTCGCGCGCGTACAGGACGAAGTACGCGGTAAATGCGAGCAGCAGGATGCTCGAGCCGAAGAAAGACCACGACATTCCCAGCCAGCCGAGCAGGAATCCAGCCAGGGCTTTCCCGGCGATTCCTCCGAACTGGTAGCAGGTGCCCCAGATCCCGAACAGCGTTCCGCGCTCGGAACGGCGCGTCCAGTTCGCGAACAGGGCAACGTTGTGCGGCCAGCCCATGGCCTGCGCAAGTCCGTGGATCCCCATGGTCACGCACATCCACAGGAGCACGCTCGCGACATTCGAGTCGACGAGGAATCCCAGCACGATGTTGCAGGCGGCTGCGACGCACATACCCCAGGCGAGCACGCGCCGGCTCTCCATGTGCCGGCCGAGCCAGGCCGCGATGAACTGGCCGAGCATGTAGGTGATGAGATAGATCGTCCACGGATACGCGATCTGGATGTCATCGAGTCCGAACTGCTCCTTCAGCGGGTGCTTCAGGACCGCGTAGACCTTCCGCGCGAGGTAGAAACCGGCATAGGAAAGCCAGGTCGCCGTAAAGAGCTGCGCGCGATAGCGGCGCAACAGCTCGGGATTCGCCGCATTCATGTGAACGACCTGCCGGCGAGATCCAGACTGCCGTCGGCCACCTGTTCCCAGAAACGGGGCGGCAAGGTCCGGTAATGCGTGCAGCTCGCCGTGGCAAGCAGGGTATTCGCGGGGATGTCCGACGCGCAGCAGGTGACGAACATGGATCGCATGCCGGCGGCCCTTGCCGCCAGCAGGCCTGCCTGGCTGTCCTCGAACACCAGGGAGTCGGCAGGATCGACGCCGAGCGCGCGCGCTGCGAGCAGGAAACCCTCCGCGTCGGGCTTGCCGTTCTCGACGGCATCGCCGCCGATGCGCGCGCGCGGGTCGATGCAGTCGCCGACGCCGAGCTTGTCGAGGAATGTGTCGATCACCGAGCGCGGGCTGGATGACACGACGCCGAGTTTCAGCTTGCACGCGGCCGCGGCGCGCACGGCTTTCGGCGCGCCGGGAATGGGCTTCACGTCCGTGGTGGCGGCGTTCCAGTGCTCCAGCAATTCCGCTGCGAGGGCCTCCTTCGCGAGGCCGATGCCGGTGCGCGCCCGGATGGTGTTGGCGATGTGGATCCACGTGCGACCACGCGTCTCGGAATGCGGAAGCGCGAAGTTCGCGATTCCGCGGCGCACGACCACAGCGTCGATCGCCTGGTCCGTCTGCGTCTCGCTGTCGACCAGCGTGCCGTCCAGGTCGAAGAACACGGCGCGCACCAGCCTCGTTCCGGTCATGCGCTACCGGAAAGGCTCGCGAGTTCGATTTGCCAGGACATCCGCGTCCTGCCCGCAGCATCGACGATTCCGAGCGTGAGCTTCGTCGCCGGCCCCTGCCAGTCGATGTCGATGAATCCGAAATTCGCATCGGACAGCACGTCGCTCACGCGATTGGCATTCGGCGTCGGCACCCGCCATTCCTCCGTGAGGCCGCTCGCGGTCAGGTCCCACAGCACGTAGGGGACGTTGACGTCGAGTTTCGACATCTCCGCATAGTGAATGTCGCCGCTCAGGAACACGACGCCATTCGCCTTCTTGCGGCGGATCAGGTCGAACAGGCGCTGTTGATCCCGTGCGAAACCGGCCCATGATTCCCAGCCCGTGAAATCGGCGAGCACTTGCAGGCTCGAGCCGAACAGGCGCACTTCGGCGGGCACTTCGAGTTGCCGTTCGAGCCAATGCCACTGCCGCTCGCCGAGCAAGGTCGCCTTCGGGTCCGGATTGCGCGCGTGCGGCCCCGGCACCTCGAGCCCCGCGGCCAGCCTGGCTCCGGCCCAGGTCTCGAAGTCGGCACCGCCGAGGTCGGCCTCGACGAGCGGTGTGCGGTTGTAACGCAGGTCCGGCAGGATCACCTGCACGCGCTTGTCCGGCGGGCCGAAGACATAGGATGCATACACGCCATCCCGGTCCCGGCGCGGTGATCCGGCGGGCTCGTCCCAGAAATCGAGGAAGATCCGCCGGGACTCGTCCTTCATCGGGTACTCGCTGCCGGCGTCGTTCTCGCCGAAGTCGTGGTCGTCCCAGATCGCGACGACTGGAGTCTCCGCGCGCAAACGGGCAAAGCCAGGTTGCGCCGCGAGTTGCGCGTACTTCGCGCGCAGCACCGCCATGTCGCGCGTATCCCCGTATATGTTGTCGCCGAGGAATATGAACAGGTCGTTTCGCCGCGCGAGTATCGGATCCCAGACCGGCTGGGGCTTCGATGCCTCTGCGCACGACCCGAATGCGATGCGCGTGAGTGTGCGCCCGAGCGCCGGGTGCGGATCCGACAAAGGCACAGCCGTCGCGGCATCGCGGGCGGCAGTCGACGCCCGCCCCGGCGCGCCAGCGAGTGCCGCCGCGCCGGCGAGCGCGAGCGATTGGCGGAGCAACATTCGCCGTGCTGGATCGTGCTGCGGCTTGCTGACCATCAGATTCCGGATCTCTTCTTCTACTGATACGTGCGGCCGCGATGCCGCAGCCAGCCGGCCTCATGTTGCCCTTGCGGGTCATGGTGAGTCCAGTGCACGACGCCACCCTTGTCGTTCCATTCGTACTCGCCGCTGAATGATACCGAGTCGCCTTCCCGCAGCGATTCGATGCGCTGCGCGACATCGATGTTGTGGGCGATCAGGAGCGTCTGGCCTGAATCGAGCATCAGGATGAATCGCTGGTGACGGTCGCCCACGATGTCGTCGCCAAGAATCCTGGTGACCACACCGTCGCCTGCGACCTGGACTCCGCTCTGCTGGCCGGCGTAGGCGTTCGCAAGCCTGTCCGTCTTCGCAGCCGGCGCATGGGCTACGGTCGGCTCCGCGATCTCGCGCGGAATATCGTCCGGCTGCCGGCTGAGATAAATGGCCGCGGCGGCGGCGATTGCGAGCAAGAGCAGTTTCTTCATCTATTCCGTCCCGTTGTAAGCGGGCTGGCGCCGCGGCAATGGCCGCCAGTAGCCTGTCACCAGCGCGATCCCCAGCAGGATCACCGCCATCCCCGTGATCTGTATCCAGGAGAGTGTTTCGCCGAGCGCGAGCCACCCGATCAGCGCCGCCACGGCCGGACACACATAACCATAGGAGCCGACGACGACCGGCGACGTGTGGACGGTGAGCCAGGCATAGGCGGAGTAGGCGAGGCAGGAGCTCATCAGCGTCAGCCACAGGAAGGCGGAGAGCCCGCGCGGCGTCCAGTGAAACGCGAACGACTCGCCTGCGACCATGGCGGCTGCCAGCAGGCCGAGTCCTCCCGCCAGCATCTGCAGAGCGGCAAACATCAGCGGCGGATTCGCGGCGCCGGAGTTGCGGTAGTAAATGGTGCCGAGCGACCAGCTCAGGCAGCCGAGCAGGATCAGCAGTTGCCAGCCGAAACCCACGAGATGGAGTCCCCCCTTCGGTGCGAGCACGAGCAGCACGCCGGCAAGTCCAACGAGGAGCCCGAGCTGCGCCGTGACAGAGAGAGGCTTGCGCCGTTGGCCGAAGGTGCCGAGCCATGCGATCCAGAGCGAGGGCGTCGCATTCAACAGCGCCGCCGTATTGGACTGCACATACTGCATTGCGATCACATGGCAGGCATTGCTGAAGAGAACCGAGAGGAAAGCCATAGCGAGCACATGCCGCAATTCGATGCGCGCAAGCACCGGTGGTCCGCCGCGCCACCAGGCAAAGGCCATCAGGAAGATGCCCGCGGTGGAGAAGCGCAGGCCTGCAGCGACGAGCGGCGGCTCGTCGGTCACCATAATCTTGGTTGCGAAGTAGCTCGATCCCCAGACGTGGTTGGTGATCGCGAGCGCGAGCGCGACCCGGCCCCGCAGTGAATGTGATTCACTCATTCGCGGCAAGCGTACCGCAAAGTGGACGTTTCACTTTGAAGGGAAGTGTCCCCTTTATTTATCCCCTCTGTTTGCGCGCGCGTTGTGCGGCAACCGAATACAGCCACCAGCCGACGAGAGCGAGCGCGGCAAGGCCGGCCCACTGCCCCGGCCGCATCGAGGCGGCGACTGCGAGCGCATCCGCATCCTCGGTCAGCACGATCGGGATCGCGATCAGCACTCCGATGATCGCTTCGCCCGCGATCAAGCCGGCCGCGAACAGCAATCCGGTCTGCTTCAGCAATTCGGGATCGCCGCCGGGATTCCGCCGGCGGTGCCAGCGCGTCGCGAGCTCGGCGATCAATCCGCCTGCGAAGATGGGCGTCGTCAGCTCGAGCGGAAGGTAGATCCCCACGGCAACGGCGAGTACGGGCGCGCGCCAGCTCGCGCCACGCGCCTTGAGCCGCTCATCGAGCACGATCACGATCACGCCGACGACGGCGCCGATTGCCACCATGTTCCACGGCAGGCCGCTGCCGAAGATACCGCTCGCCACCGAGGCCATCAGCGTCGCCTGCGGCGCGGCGAGCGCATTGACGCCTTCGCGCGCCGGCGTGCCGATGCCGTAGGCGTCGAGCAGCAAGTTGAGCACCGGCGCCATGACCGCGGCACAAGCAAGCGCGCCGATGGCGAGCATCACCTGCTGGCGCCACGGGGTTGCGCCCACGAGTTGCCCTGCCTTCAGGTCCTGGAGATTGTCGCCGGCGACGGCGGCCGAGCTGCAGATGACGGCGCCGATCATGATCGCGGCCACCGGCCCGACGGTCGAGCCGCTGCCCATGATCGCGAGCAGGATCAGCGAAGCGAACAGGATGGTCGAGATCGTGATGCCCGAGACTGGGTTGTTCGACGATCCGACGAGGCCCGCCATGTAGCCGCTCACCGAGGAGAACACGAAGCCCGCAATCACCATGATCACGGCCATCGTGAACGCGATGCCGAGACTGTCGACGACCACGTAATAAAGCGCGAAGAGCGGCAGCACGAAGAGCACGATGCCCGTGAGAATCGCCTTCATCGGCAGATCGCGCTCGGTATGCGGCACGTTGGCGGCCGAGCCGCCCTTGAGCGTCATGCCCGTGCGGATGCCGGACAGCAGGGATTTCCTGAGCGACCACAGCGACCAGAGCCCACCGACCAGCATCGCGCCGACCCCGATGTAGCGGATCTGCCGGCTCCAGATGAGGCCCGCGGCATCCGCCGCGGACAAGCCGACGAGTTCTGCGGCGAGCGCCGGATTCTGGTCGATCATGAAGTTGTTGTAGAACGGGATGAACACCCACCACGACAGGGCGCCGCCCGACAGCATCAGAGTGCCGATGTTGAATCCGACGATGAAGCCGACGCCGAGGAGCGCGGGCGAAAGGTTGATGCCGAAGAAACCGATCGTGCGCTCGCCGAAATAGCGCGCAACGGCGAAGGTTTCCGGCGAGAACCTGAATCCCGCGAGCGCGAGTTTGAACAGCGCGCCGGTCGCGGCGGCGAGCGACAAGGCCTTGAGCCCTCGGCCGGGATCCTGGCCGACCTTCAGCACTTCCGCGGTCGCGACGCCCTCGGGAAACTGGAGCTTCTGGTCGAGGATCAGCGTGCGGCGGAGCGGCACGGAGAACAACACGCCGAGCAGGCCGCCGAGTCCCGCGATGGCGAGCACCCACCAGTAGTCGAATCGCGTCCAGTGACCCATGATCACCAACGCCGGGATCGTGAAAATCGTGCCGGCCGCGATCGAGGAAGCCGCGGAGGCACCGGTCGCGACGATGTTGTTCTCGAGGATGCTCGATCGGCCGAGCAGGCGCAGCACTCCCATCGAGATCACTGCCGCCGGAATGGCTGTCGCGACAGTCAGTCCAGCGAACAGGCCGAGATAGGCGTTCGCCGCGGCGAGCAGCACCGCCAGGATCAGCGAAAGCACGATGGCGCGTACGGTCAGTTGCGCCGGGTCATGGGCGTTCATGCTGTCTCCCCCTCGTCAATCCCTTCTTGTTCTTACCAGCCGCACTCGCGGCCGCGATTCTGCTCTTCGAGCCAGCCCATCAGCGGCTCGAAATAATCCACGATGGCGGTCGCATCCATCTGCCGCGTGCCGGTGAGTTTTTCGAGCGCATCCTGCCAGGGCTTGCTGCGGCCGAGCGCGAGCATTTCCTGGAATCCGCGGCCGGCATCGGCGCTGCCGAACACCGAGCATTCATGCAGCGGTCCCTTGAACCCCGCCTTCTCGCAGAGCGCGCGGTGGAACTGGAACTGCAGCACGAACGACAGGAAATAGCGCGTGTATGGCGTGTTGCCCGGAACATGGTACTTCGCGCCGGGGTCGAAGTCGCTTTCGGACCGGGCGACCGGCGCCTCCATACCCTGGTACTTCCGACGGAGGTCCCACCACGCCTGGTTGTACTTCTCCGGTGGAATCGCGCCCGAGAACACGCCCCAGCGCCACTGGTCGACGAGCTTGCCGAATGGCAGGAAGGCGATCTTCTCGCTCGCGACTTTCATCTGCCGGTTGATCAGTGCCTCGCGGCTCGATTTCGCGCCCTTGGGCATCAGCCCGACATTCGCGAGATAACCCTCGGTCATCGAAAGATTGATGGTGTCGCCAACTGCCTCGTGGAAGCCGTCGTGCGCGCCGTCCTGGAACAGGTACGGCTGGTCCAGGTAGCTCAGGTAGTAATAGATGTGGCCGAGCTCGTGGTAGATCGTGTAGAGCTCTTCTTCGGTCGGCTGGATGCACTGCTTGATGCGCACGTCACCCGCGCCATCCATGTTGTGGGCGCTCGCGTGGCAGACGACGTCGCGATCCGCGGGGCGCACCAGCATTGAGCGCTCCCAGAAGGTATTCGGGAGCGCCGGGAAACCGAGCGAGGTGTAGAAGGATTCCGCCGAGCGCGTCATGCGCACCGCGTCATAGCCCTGCTTCTTCAATGCCGACGTGACGTTCAGGTTCGACACGCCGGGATACGGCTCGAGCAGGTCGTAAATGTTGTTCCACTGCTGCGCCCAGAGGTTGCCGAAGAGGTGCGCGGGCACGGGCTTGCCGTCGGGCACGCGCCCATTGCCATATTTTTCCTGGAGCTGGCCGCGCGCGTAGCAATGCAGGCCGTCGTACAGCGGCTTGACCTGCGTCCATAGCCGTTCGGTCTCCGACTCGAACTCGGCCGGGCCCATGTCGTAGCCGGCGCGCCACAACTGGCCGAGATCGCCGAAGCCGAGGCCGTGCGCGCCTTCGTTGGCCAGCTCGACGAAGCGCCGGTAGTCCTTTCGCATCGGCGGCGAGATCGTGTGCCAGCCGGTCCAGGCTTCGAGCTGCTCGTCCCAGTCGCGACTGGTTGCAAGCGTTTCGGAGATTTGATCGATGTTACGGCAGCTTTCAGGGCCCTTCGGGCAGTATTTGCCCGCGCCGTACATCGAGGTCATGCGCGTTTCGAGCGCCGCAAGCTCGGCGCGCTTCGCGGGATCATCGGGTGCAGGCGCATCCAGGCCGAACTTCAACAGCTCGATCGCGCGCGCGGATTCCGCCGACATCGCTTCGCCGTCGTGGGCCTTCGATTCGGCGATGCTCTTCGCGAAGGCCGCCTGGAGCCGTTCGGAAGCCTTTGCGGCCAGCGCTTCGGTGTCGGGCGTGATGTAGGTGAGCTGCACCCAGGAGGCCTGCGCGTTCTCCTTGCCGGAGTTCAGAAGTTCCTGGTTCGCGCGGGCGACGAATTCGTCGGCCGTTTCCTTCTTTTCGCCAACTTTACCGCAGGCGGCCAGAATGCCGGCCATGCATAACGCAACTGCGACGCGATGCACCTGGCTTCTCACTTGGTGGTGTTCTCGGCGCCGTGCATCCACTGGACGATGCGGCCCGATATCGCCCACAGCAGCAGGCTGAATGCGAGAAGAACGGCCGCGAGACCGCCGAAGACGCCGAGCAGGCCCGCGTGCTCCGTGCGCACGCCGAAGTCGGCCGCGAGCGCGACCATCCAAGCGTACTGGCCCATGTTCTCGGTAAACGCGCCGATGTATCCGGCGAGCGTGTTTCCGAAGAAATT
>Ga0302046_10002254_pt1 | contig 17980 bp, 12 predicted proteins | sample RVTome_11_FD_200261 | JGI IMG/M metagenome (GOLD analysis project Ga0302046, IMG submission 200261) | Soil microbial communities from uranium-contaminated site in the Upper Colorado River Basin, Wyoming, United States - RVT147D111 (version 2) ...
CCCTGCCGGGATCGCCGCCGCCCGGGCGGGTGCGGCGGTGCTCCACTTCCACGCGCGCAACGCCGACGGCTCACAGGACTGGACCGGCCACGAGATCTACCGCGAGGCCATCGAGGGGATCCGGGCCGAGGTCGATGCCTTCTGCTACCCGAGCTATGTCGACGCCGACCTGTCGCACGTGTTCGCGCTCTCGGACGTGCTCGAGTTCGCACCGTTCGACGTGGTCCAGCACGTTCGGCGCGTGCAGTGGAACCATGCCGCGGGTCGGCTGGAGTCGGTGACTTCGCTGGGAGGCCCTCCGCGGCCGCCCTACCCGCCCGAGCTCGACCAGTTCGCGGAGGCCGGGATGCTGCCGACGATCGCAGCGTTCGAGATCGGCGAGCTGAAGTGGTCGATCCTGGCCGCACGGTCCGGCGTCATTCCCCAGCCGCTGAGCCTGAAGGTGTTCCTCAACGACACCTGGGTGAAGGGGCCGTTCGCGGACGTCACGGGGCTGGATGCGTTCATGTCCCAGATCCCCGACGACGTCGACATCGAGTTCATGGCCGTGCCGTACGAGATGCAGGACCGCGGCCGAACCGAACAGCTGCTGCTGGCCGCCCTCGACCGGGGCATGCACATCCGCGTGGGCATCGGCGACAACCCCACGGCATTCCCAACGCAGACGACCGCCGAGCTGGTCGAGTGGGCAACCGAACTCGCGGAAAGCCGCGACCTCAAACCCGCCAGCCATGCCGACATCCGCACCCGCTACGGCCTCGACAGGACATGATCATGGCAACCGAGACGGTCCACACGTACTGCCGGATCTGCCTGTGCTCATGCGGAGTGTCCGTCGACGTCGACCGCAACACCAACCGCGTGCTGAAGATCGCGCCCGACAAGGAGAACCCGTACACGTGGCGCGACTTCTGCTCCCGCGGCCGCACGTCGAACCAGCTCGTCGAACACCCCCAGCGGATCCTCCGCCCGATGAAGCGCGTGGGCGACGGCTATGTGGAGACGACCTACGACGACGCGGTCGGCGAGATTTCCGCGGGACTCAACCGCATCATCGACCGCCATGGTCCCGATGCCGTCGCCTCGTACTTCGGCAATCCCGCGGTCTTCAGCACGGCGAACGCGGTGTTCTTCCCCGGGCTGCTCGACGCGATCGGTACGGGCAACCGCTACTGGTTCGGCTCGATCGACACGAACAACCTGCACGTTGTGGGCGAGGAGATGTTCGGCACGCCAATCGTCATCCTGACAATGGACATCGAGGAGTGCGACTACTTCCTGCTCGTCGGCACGAATCCTGCGGTCAGCGGCATGAACTGGGCGCACAACTCGCCCGCCGGCTGGAGCCGGATCCAACGGCGCCGTTCCGGAGGCGCCAACGTGATCGTGGTCGATCCACGCCGGACCCGGACTGCGGACGACGCCGACCAGCACCTGCGCGTGCGCAGCGGACAGGACTGGGCGCTCCTGCTCGGCCTGGTCAAGGTGATCCTCGACAACGGCTGGGATCGTCCGGCGACCGTGCCGGAGCGCGGCCGCGACGAGCTTCGGAAGCTCGTCGCGGCCCTCGACCTTGCACGACTCGCGCAGCAGTGCGCCATCGACGTCGAGGTGATCATGGACGTCGCTCGCGGATTCGCCAAGGCGCGGACCGCCATGTGCTTCTCGGCGACCGGCGTCTCCCAGACCGTCCACGGAACCCTTGGCGAATGGCTGGCAACCGTGCTCAACGCGGTCTGCGGTCGGCTGGACGCGCCCGGCGGCCGGCGGTTCGAGCGCGGCTACGTCGACACGATCCGCATCCTCGAGATGGTCGCCCCGGGCTCGGAACATGTCAGCCGCCTCGCGCAGCGACCGGCCATTGCCGGGTACCACTCGCTCGGCGAGCTCCCGGACGAGATCCTGACTCCAGGACCCGGCCAGGTGCGGGCCATGCTCCTGAACGCCGGCAACCCCGTGGTGACGGGGCCTGACGGCGCGCGTCTTGACGAGGCACTCGCCACGCTGGAGCTCTTCGTTTCCTTCGACCTCGTCCAGCGCGAGAGCCATCGGCACGCACACTGGCTGATCCCCGGGCTCCACTGGCTCGAACGCGACGACATCAACATCGCCTTCGGCGGGATCCAGGAGGAGCCCTTCGTCCAGTTCGGCGCGCACGCCGTTGACGCGCCTGAGGGCCTCAAGCCCGAGTGGGAGGTCATGACCGACCTGTGCCTCGCGATGGGCCGCAACCTGTTCGGCAAGCCGGGCGTCAACGGGTTTGTCCGTGCATCGCGGTGGCTCGCTCGACGGACGGGGAGGGCGTCACTCGCGTTCGGACCCCACATGGTCGAGGCGATGCTGTTGCGCATGGGCAGGCGGATCACGGCAAAGCAGGTTCGTGCACATCCGCACGGCTGGCGGTTTGCCCAGAAGCGGTACGGCGACTTGGCGTCAGCCGTGCGAACCGACGATGGCCGGGTCCACCTGGACGTGCCGATCTTCATCGACGAAGTGCGGCGACTGCTGGACGAGGCCCCGCCCGCCGCGCCTCCGGACCGGCCGTTCGTGCTCGGCAATCGCCGGCACAAGGACCAGATGAACAGCCACCTCGTCGAACTGCCTGGTCTGCACACGCGGCGACGCCACAACGTTCTCGAGATCCACCCCGACGATGCGGCCGCCCTCGGCATCAGTGAGGGTGATCGTGTGATGGTCAGCAGCGACGTGGCCCGCATCGAGTTGCCCGCGACCATCACTGACAAGGTGTCACCGGGCCTCGTGGCAACCCATCACGGATGGGGCTCACGCGTCTTCGACCCCACGACCGGGCAGGCCACGCAGGTGCACGGCGCCAACCGCAACCTGCTGATCCACGGCGACCACGTCGACCGATTCTCCCAGACGTCCGGCCTCAACGACACGTTCGTCAGCGTGGAGCGCGCCGAAGCGTGAGCGCCGAAGCATGGAAGCTGGGGCAGCCAGGACGGATCAGGCGGCCCAGGCACGGATGCGGCGGGAGTACAGCTGGCAGTTCTCCTCGATGGCAAAGCCGTAGCCGCCCATCACCTGGTGGACGTGAGTGGCGGTGAGCCGTCCTGCCTGGGTTGCCTTCCAGCGGGCCATGGCCGCGAGCGTCGTCGCGTCGTCGCCGTCGCGGGCGAGCCACGCGGCCTTCTTGACCAGCAGGCCGGCGCCGTCGACGGCGATCGCGCAGTCGACGAGCTTGTGGGCGACCGCCTGGAAGGCGCCGATCGGCTGACCGAACTGCTCGCGTTCCTTCGCGTAGGCCACGCCGACGTCCAACAAGGCTTCCGACGCGCCGACCAGCCTGGCGGACGCGAGGATTCGGCGCTCGACCCCGGAAACCTCGACACGGGACATCGAGACAGGTGTGAGCGCCCGGCCGAGCTCCCACCACGCAACCGTGAGAAGACCCACGTCGTCGCCGAGATCCCACAGGCCGAAGTTCTCCAGCGCCGCCTCCAGCGACTCGAGCGGCCCGGTGGCCTCAGACTCGCGGACGTGCTCGGGTGTGCACTCCTTGGCCAGCACTGTCCTCAGGCCGTCCGCCAGCTGCCGCTCCTGCTCGTCCCAACGCTCGTCCAGCATGTCAGCTCCTCGGCAGTCCGAGGCGGCGGCTGGCGATCACGTTGCGCTGCACCTCGCTCGTCCCGCCGATGACCGTGAGGACCGTCGACGCGCGCAGGAACTCCTCCACCTCGGCGCCCAGCGGGTCGTCGTGCGCGACCGAGCCGACCGGCCCGAGGACATCGGAATCCCCGAACACCGTGGCGCCACCAAGCACGTCGACGGCCCACTCCGCGACCCGCTGCGCGGTCTCGGAGCCGACGATCTTGCCCATCGAGGCCTCGGCATCGGCGACCTCGCCACGGGCCGACATGGCGGCGGCCCGCATCACGAGCAGCCGCTCGACCTCCAGTTCGGTCGTCAGCTCGAAGAGTCGCTGGCGGTCGACCTCGGACCACGAGCGCCCCTCGGCCTCGAACCGGTCCACGATCCGGCCGAGCAGCAGGCGGCTCTCCCGGCCCCCGAAGCTCATGGCCCGCTCGGTGTTCAGCGCTTCGGACAGGACCTTCCAGCCCTGGCCGGGCTCGCCGACGGTGCTCGACACCGGCACCTGGACGCCGTCGAAGAAGCACGCGTTCACCCGCCAGCCACCCAGCACGGGCACTGGGCGGATCTCCACACCGGGAGCGTCCGTGGGGATGAGGATGATCGACAGGCCGTGGTGGCGCTGCGAAGCCGGGTCGGTGCGAACCACCGCGAAGATGAAGTCGGCCAGGTGCGCGGCCGAGGTCCACATCTTCGCGCCGTCGATGACCCACGTGTCGCCTTCGCGTCGGGCACGGGTGCTGATGTTCAGCAGGTCGCTGCCGGCCTCTGGCTCGGAGTAGCCGCCGGCGTACGACCAGGTGCCGTCGATGATGTTCGGCAGGTGCTCGCCGGCCAGCGACGCCGGTCCGTTGCGCACGAGCATCCAGCCGATCGCCTCCGAGATCTCGACGCCGTACAGCAGCCCGAGCCCGGCCGCCGCGAGCTCCTCGTGGAGGATGAACCGTTCGGTGTCCGGGGCGCCCAGACCCCACGGCTCGGGAAACTGCAACCCGACCCAACCGCGCTCGCACAACATCCGGAAGAACGTGGGCGAGTGCCGCTCGACCCCGAGCTCGCGCATCTCCTGTCCGAACTGCTCGCGCTGGTCATCAGTGATCGAGTCGATGAATGACCGAACCTCGTCACGCCAGGCCCGCTCCCGCTCGTCGAGTCCGAAGAACACGCCGGCTCAGGATTTCAGGTCGAAGGCGCGAACGCAGTTGTCGTGCAGGAACTTCTGTCGCACCTCGTCGCTCATGCCCAGGTGTTCGAGGCCGGCCAGTGCCCGGTCGAAATCCAGCATGGGCCAGTCGCTGGCCCAGATCGCCTTGTCCTGGCCGTACGTGGTCAGGAACTTCACGAAGGCCTCGGGGTACCGCTTGGGTGGGTAGACGCTCGTGTCGATCCACACGTTGGGATGCTTCCAGGCGATGGCCATCATCTCGTCTGCCCAGGGCGAGCCGATGTGGCCGGCGACGATCCGCAGCTCGGGAAACTCGACCGCGACCTGGTCGACGTACAGCGGCCGGCCAGTCTCGGAACGGTAGGTCGGCGGCCCAGAGTTGCCGACCTGGGTCTGCAGGGTGATGTCGAGGTCGACGCACGCGGCGTACAGCGGGTACCAGCGCGCCTCGGTCAGGACCTTGTCGTTGATGAACGGCTCGAGCTTGAGAGCAACGAAGCCCTTGTCGGTGACCAGGCGGCGCAACTCACGGACCGCACCCATGACGCCGTCTTCGCCCCACGGGTCGACGGAGGCCACGCCGATCAGCCGGTCGGGGTACCGCTCGACGGCCTCCTCGACATACTCGTTGGGAATGAGCGGGCCGGCAGACAGCAGCGCCTTGTCGATTCCGGCGGCGTCCATCTCGGCGACCATCTCGTCGGTGGAGATGCCGCCGCGAAGCCGCTCGTAATTGCCATAGCCGCGGGCCAGCTCCCAGTTGCGCTCGGGCCAGTCGGCGATGACCTCCGTTGACCACGGGTTGATCCATGCGTCGATGATCTTCGTCACATCACCCCTTCTGCGGTCCGGAGGAGCACATCATGCAACCCCGGGCAGCTGCTCGTCGCGGATGCGTTGCGAGAAGCACTCCAGCCACGTGAAGTCCTCCACCAACGCTCGGTCGTCACCGCGACGCTGGGTGTGGCCGACCTGGGCGCGATAGCCGCCCCAGCGGGCCGTCGAGAACTGGCGCAGCTTGCCGTTGGGATCCTCGACCCACTCCCAGGTGTCGTCGCCGAGCCTGAACGTCGCATGCGGCACGAACTCCTCGTCATCGAGATCCATTGCGACGTCGATCCCGGTGGCGGACTCGACCAGCCCGTCCTGGTTCAGCAGGGCACCGAACGTGAAGCCCTTCCTGCCGCAGCACAGGTGGCCCCACTCGATCGAACCGTCGTCGTACTCGTTGCCGAACACCTCCCAGCCGACCTGGAGCTCCTCGAAGAACACGAACTCCTTCCACTCGCGCCCGTGCGGCCAGTAGCCGTGGTCGAGCCAGAAGAACCCGCGCACCTCGGAGCCCAGCACCTGCCCCGTGCAGTGGTAGCCATGCGAGAGGTAGAGGAACGACTCGTCGGCCTTGGGGCAGTGGATCTGGAGCCCGGGACCGATCCGCTGGGCCTCGAGCGACAACAGGCTGCCCTCGTCCCACGTGATGGCGTCGTCACGGACGGTCAGCGACAGCGGCTGCTCGCCCTCGGGCGCCAGCTCCGGGCCGAGCCGTGCCATCAGCTGGTCCGCCCAGGTCTGCTCCTCCTTGTCGAAGTGGCGGCGCACCTCGCCGCGAGTCGACTTGGTCGTGCCGGGGTCCATCTCGAGGTCGCCGTTGCGGTTGTGCATCAACCACAGTCCGGCGGTCATGGGGCCGATGAACTTCCGCTCGACGCAGTACAGGTTCCCGTCGGCGTCGTGGAACCCGCCGTAGAGGTAGACGACCTGCTGGGTGAGGCCACCCTTGATCTCCCACGGGACGGTGGCCTGGACGGACACCTCCCAGTCGGTGAGGTTCGGGGCGAAGTCGTCGCCGGTTGTGGTCGCCATGGCGGTCTCCTCGGCCGGTCTCGTCCGACCTTTGGCGGTCAGCTGACAGGAGTCAGCAGGATTTCGGTGCGATCGCCGACGGTCACGTCCACGTGCGAGCGACCGTTCTGCCCGACCTCGATGAGCTCTTCGGGCGCGCTGGTGGCCTGGAGTCGGTACCGGCCGTGGGGACGGAGCCGCTCGAGGCCCAGCGTGTGTCGGCCCGCGGGTGCACCCCGCCGCAGCACGAGCTCCAGTGCGGTGCCGTCCGTCACGGCCCGAGCGACCAGCACGTCCGGGTAGGGCGCCTCGGACAGGCGCGGACCCTCGTCCCATGCCGCGGGGTTGCCGCGGGCGAACAGGTCGTACCAGCCGTCGGCGCGCCCGAGCCGGCCCAGCCCGGCCATCACGTTCGCGATCGTGGAGGCATCGTGATACCAGTGCACACCCTCCTCGATCCGGCCATCGCAGGCTTCGTCGAGCCGCTCGAGCAGGCGGACGTGCACGTCCGTGTCGCCAAGCTCCTGGGCCATCGCCGACAGGAACGCCAGGGCGATCACTGGTGACCGCTTGCCGGTCCCAAAGTCGTTGGCCATCCACCCGAAGTCATCAGGGATGCCTTTGGCAAGCTCCTCGGCCTTGACGATCTCCCACAGCCGGGCCGTCAGGTCCGGTGCGAGGGGCCGAATGAAGAAGGCCGTCCCGGCAACGGCCATGACGCCACCGAGCATCCGCCACGAGTAGCCGAACCGGTTCGAGATGATCGGGATGATCTCGCCATCGGCGGTCATGAACTCCTCGTCGAGGGCACGCCGGAAATGGGGCAGCAGGCGCTCCATGTGGTTGGTCCCGACCCGGCGGTCCCATGCCTGGATGCCGAGCAGCGCCAGCGTGTTGCACACCGGGAAGTTCAGCGAGGGCTCACACGGGAACAGCCCCCACGGCGTGGTGTCGATGTTGTGCAGCAGGGCGTCGATGATCCGACGGTGGTCGTACTCGAAGACGGTGGACGCGTCCTCGCGCAGGGCCAGCGCTCCGGGCTCGGCGAGGCTCATGTCGCCGGTGGTCGAGGCGTAGGACCCCAGCGCGGCGGCCCAGTAGCCCGAATACATGATGTTCTCGCGGCGGACGGGGTCCGGATTCCGTTCGAGGTTCCCGAAGAGGTTCTCGTGCCGCCAGTAGGTCCAGACCCGCTTGTCGGTCATGCGCGTGAGGTAGCTGCGTTGCGCCTGGGCGAGGTAGCCGGTGAACGCCGGGGTGGCCGAGTGGTTGGCGAGGCCGACGCCGTACTGGAGCCAGGCCAGCTGGTAGCGCATCGCCTCCATGCTGTACTGGTTGCCCCACTCGAGGCCATCCCATTGGTCGTCGGGTTGCAGACCGATGTTGAGGAAGCCGCTCAGGGTGGCCAGCTGGCGCTCGCTGAGCTCGATCACGGTGCGGTCCTCGAGCCCTGGCTGGCGAGCGACCACGTCGGCGAGCACGGCGTTGCGGGCGAGTCGGCGTTGGCCGTCGCGGACGAACACGATTCGCCGTCCGGTCTTGAACCCGATGATGAGGAGGAGCAACGCCGACGGCACGGACCAGCGCGCCCAGTCCCAGGTCCCCGTCCCGGATCGAAGCGCCGCACCCACGGCCGACAGGACCCAGTAGGCCACGGGCACGACGATGTCGCCGCGATACTGCGCCCGAAACGCGACCCAGGGCACGAGCGCCAGTGCCAGGAGGACGAGGAGCGGGTCGGAGGTGTAGAGGAACCCGCCGGGCGGGATCAGCAAGCTGATCCCTGCCGCCTGGAGCCACGGCGAGGCGTCCAGGACAACCGGCGTCAGCCCAGTGACCCAGAGGCACGCGAACAACACGAGCGTGCGGCGAAGCGTGCGGCGGGTGAGAGGACCGTGGATGCGTGGACGCTCCGGAATCAGCACGTCGAGCGTGGCGGGCGGGGTGTCGGTGGCCGTCATGTGTGCTCCGAGTTCCTGGACCAGACCGTCTCGGGACGGGCCTGGAGGAGGTAGAGGCGACGGGTTCCATCGCCGTTGCGGCCGATGGCCCACTCGATGTCCATCGGCTTGCCGAGTCGCTCGTCGATCTCGATGCCGAGGCGGGCGATGTCGGCCAGCTCGTCGTCGCTGACCGAGGGCTCGCGCTGGCGCGCGGCGGGCACGTCGAAGAGTCGTACGCGCCCCGTTGCGGCGTCGAGGGCGTACTGCCTGGCCTTGGGCACAACCATCCGCACGCCCACCTTGTACGTGGCTCGCGACAGCTCGAAATGGTCGGGAGTGAGGTGCCCGTCGACCACGCCAAGGCCGAGTCCCAGGGCCGACTCGATGACGATCGTGTCTCGAGCACCCGTGACCGGGTTCAGGGTCATCATGACCCCAGCGGCCTCGGCCGGAACCATGACCTGCACGACGACGGCCATTGCCACGTCCGTCGGGGCCACGCCAACGTGATCGAGGTAGGCCAGCGCGTGCGGGTTGAAGAGGCTCGCCCAGCACCTGGCGACCGAAGCGCACACTTCGTCGGCGCCGCGGATCCACAGCTCGGATTCGTACTCGCCGGCAAAGCTCGCCTCGGCGGTGTCCTCGGCCGTCGCCGAGGATCGCACCGCGACCGCGACCGGGTGCTCGTCCATCTGGGCGTCAAGAACGTCGTACACGGTGCGGACCAGGTCCCACACGCGCGATTTCATCCCGGCTGCGGCGCGGAACACCTCGCTGATCTGGCGGTGCGCGGCCTCGCGGGAAGGACCGTCGTTGGCGCCCTCCAACAGCTCGGGAAGCACGTCGGCGATGCCGCTGCGCTCGAGGAACGCGCGGTAGGCGTCGGTGGTGACGATGAACGCCGGCGGCACCTGCATGCCGGCCTGCCAGAGCTCGACCAATCCGGCACCCTTGCCGCCGATCAGGGGCGTGTCCCGGGCGTCGCAGTCGTCGAGGAACAGGACCCCCGTCACGCGTCGTCCTCCCGAGTGCGAGGTCCGCCTGCCGGCGGCTGCTCGACCGAGACGATCCTGACGGTGCCGGCGCCGCCGTCGACCTCGATGGTCATGCCCGTCTTGATGATCCGGGTGGCGTCCTGGGTGCCAACGGTGGCGGGAATGCCGAACTCACGGGCGACCACTGCGGCGTGGGACATGGCGCCGCCGAGGTCGGTCACGACGGCTGCTGCCGAAGCGAACAGGGCCGTCCATCCGATGTCGGTCACCTCGGTCACGAGGATCTCGCCGGGCTCCAGCCCGATCGCCTCGCTCAGCACCCGTGCCCTGCCCCGAACGACGCCCGGTGAGGCGGCCAGGCCAGTCAGCTCGGAGGTGTCTGGCGCAGTTTCGTCGTCGGGGGACCAGCCGACGCGGATGAACCCGGGTGGACGTCGATCCGCGAGTTGCTTGCGCTCCTTGCGGCGACGCGCAACCAGGCCCCGGGCGTCGGACGGTGCGGCACGGATCTCGTCGTAGCCCAGGTACACGACGTCCTTGGCATCTTCGAGCACGCCGTGGCGCTCCAGCCGTCGTCCCCACTCGCGCACCGACGTGCGCAGCTCGTGGGTGAAGCGCATGGCAGCGTCGCGAGCATGCTCTCGTGCCTGGAGCTGCTTGGCCGTCACGTCCACCAGCTTCTTCTTCACCCCCGTGACCGCCACGGAGGCCGCGCGGGCACTGCGTGCGGGACGTGCAGCGGCCTGGCGGATGGCGTCCAGCAGCAGCGCTGGACGGTCGGCGAACATCTCGTTGTCGAGCTCGGTCTCACCCGGCCCGCGGTGGCCGACCTGGTCCAGCAGCTCGCCGAACGCCTTGGCGAAGCGTGGCGCCCTGTCGGGCAGGTCCGTGACCGTGACGTCGCCGGCTGCCAGCAACTCGCCGACCTCGGGCGACGTGCGGGCCTCGTCGGCGAGCCGCTCGACGCCAACGAGCGTGCGGGCCGAGGCGAGCTTGTCCTGGCTGTTGCGGATGTTGGCGGCCCGGTCGGCGCCGATGGTGCGCTCGACCACGCCCCAGGCTCCCCCGCTGACCATGTTGAGGATCACGGCGACGTTCCACGCCTGGACGAGCTCGTCATGGAGAATCGTGATGTGGGCGACCAGCTGCTCGTCGGTCATGTCGGCAAGCTGCTCGTCTGTGCGGTGCAGTGCGTCGGCGCGGTCGTGGCAAAGGTCCGCCTCGCGTGAGAGGCCGGACATCTTCGGCCCTGCCCGGACGCCCAGCCGCACCGCCTTGAGCGCGTCCTTGAACGTCATCGAGTCGCGCTTGTCGGGCAGGTCCATCCCCAGGTACTGGCGATCGATGTCGCCACTGGTCATCCCCGGGACTGTTTCGGCCATCTGTCGCGTGGCAGAGATGTTGACGTACAGGCGATGTCCGAACAGGACCGGGCCGCGATGGATCAGCTCGTCCTGGACGGGGCCGTCGAATCCAAAGATCTGGGCGATGCCCTTGGCGCCGGCGGTCATGATGTTGCGGCAGATCGTGGCGGTCAACGGCGTCATCGGTCCGGGGAACGCCTCGGACATGTTGGTCGACGTGTACTCGGCGAATCGCGGGTCGATGGGCGTGTCGAACTCGCCGGCCCAGCCGTCCGGGAGCATCTGGACGAGCTCACCACCGTCGACGGGCGGCTGCCAGGGGATCTCGGTGTCGATCCACGGCAACCGCCGCGGGAAGGACACGACCTTGGTGCCGAGCGCCACGTAGCGCGACGCCGAACGCATCATGTCCTCGAACGTCTCGATCGACGAGTAGCCGGGCCGGAAGCCGAAGTCCTCGCGCAGGCGACTCGTGTCCACCACCGGCAGGTTGTTCACGGCGGCAAGGGCCTCGGGGTCGACCTCGCTGGCCCCGACGGCGAACATGGCCTTGACCGCCCGCTCGGCGGTCTTCTCGGACACCTCGACCATCCGCCGCCCGGAGATCGCGGCCATCTGCTCGTTGGTGATCGTGTCGTCCGCCGCCAGGTTGACCGGCCCGGTGGGCCCCTCCAGGACGGCATGGGCGAAGAACCGGCCGGCGTCGTCCTGGTGGATGAACTGGAGGTTCATGTCCACGCCCTTGATGCCCAGCACGGCCGGGCCGGTGAACACGTGCGACGGGCCGTTGTCGACGCCACGGCCGAGCAGCACGGCCATGCGCACGCGAACGTCGTCGATGGGCGCATCGGCAACGAGCTGCTCGCAGGCACCCTTGTCGGCCGCGTACTTCAGGGGCGAGTCGAGCGCGAGGGGGTCGCTCTCGTGGTAGCGGCCGTCATGGTCGGGGTTGGCCCCGTACGCGGTCACGGACGAGCAGAACACGAAGCGTTTCACGCCGGCGTCGACCGCCGCCTCGAGCAGGTTGGTGGTGCCGCCGACATTGATGGCGTCCTGCTCCTCGACGGGCAGGTGCGCCGTGACTGCCCAGGCCAGGTGGATGACGGCGTCGCAGCCAACAACGGCCTTTCGAACGGCGTCGGCGTCACGAATGTCGGCACTCACGAACCCGACGCCCGTCGGCAGCGAGGCGGGCCTGCGGCGAGCCATGGCCACGACATCCACGCGGTGGCGCAGGTGGCGGATCGTGCCCGTGCCGAGCGCACCGGTCCCGCCGGTGACGAGCACACGTCGAGCAGCGGCCGAACGGCCGACCTCGCGATCGTGCAGTCGCTTGGTGGCCATGCTCACTGCTCCCAGGGAAGGACGGGAGCGGTGCCGACGAACTCGGTGGTGCCGTTGACGGCGCGGCGCAGGACGAGGAAGTCTGCGCCCTTGAAGCCGCGGTGGTCCTGGGGTCCGAAGGTGATGATGGTCCCAGGCCCGCCCGTGCACGCCGGGAGTCGCCGAATGGTCTCCATGGCGTCACGCAGTCCTGCCGATGTCGCGACGCGCATTCGCCCGAGCCCGTGCGCAAAGACGTGGCCGAGGTCGTAGCCGGTCGAGGCGCCCGAGCTCGCGGGTCGGTAGCCGCGACCCGCCTCGAACCGGTCGAGTACTCGGGCAAAGACCTCGTTGCGCTCGTCGTACTGGTCGACACCGACCCACCCCTCGAGCCGGTGGGCCTTGTCCTCGCTGTATGCGGCGGACACGAACGCGGTCGTCTGGATGCGGGGCGGATCCCAGCCGATGTCCTCGAGGGCCGGCCGGAACACCTGGTTGAGGCCGCCGAGCCCCAGGTAGACGAGTGCGTCGGGCTTGGCCTCACGACACGCGGCCAGCCCACGGGCGAGATCGTCCCGGGACTCGACCGTGTAGACGGACAGCTCGTGCACGGTCTCGATGCCGAGCTCGCGGCACGCAGGGGCGAAGAACCGGTGGTACTCCTCGCCGATCGCTGTCGTCTCACGGACGACGGCGATGCGTGTGTGGCCATTGCTGGCGAGCCAGTTCGCGATGACGGGTGGTTCGTCGGCCAGCCCGCCGTTGGCGAGGTTGAAGGCGAAGTCGCCGACGAAGTCGACGCTGCCACAGATCGTCCCGGTGGGCACGCCCAGCCGCTCGGCCTCCGGGAGGATCGACATGCAGTTGTCGGTCGTGAACGGGCCGATGACCCCGAGCACGCCTTCCTCCTCGACCAGTTCCCGATAGGCCTGGATGAGCGGACGGGCGTCGGTCCATGGCTGGGCACGGACCTCCTTGACGAGGAGATCGACCTCGCGCTCGATCACGCCGCGGGCAGTCGCCTCCTCGAGAGCAAAGGCCGCCATGTCGGGGAAGGCGTCGGACAGGCCCGGGTAGTCGGGCAGATCGACCAGGACACCGAGGCGGTACGGCTCCAGCCGACGCCCGTGGTAGATCCGCTCGCCGTTCGACGTGAGCTTGCGACGTCGCTCGTTGGCCGACATGGGAGAATCCTTACAGACGCGGCGTGATCCCGCCGTCGACGAGCAGGGTCTGGCCCGTCACCCAGGCAGCGCCGTCCGAGACGAGGTGGCGCAGCGTGCCCAGGAGCACCTCGGGGCCCGCCTTCATGTTGATCGGTGCTGCGGCGAGCATCTTCTCGAGGCGCTCGGCAGGGACGGTGACCTCTGTGGCCTCGGTCCAGATGGGGCCGGGAGCGATGGCGTTGACGGTGATGCCATGGGGGCCGAGCTCGCGCGCCTGCGATCGGGTCAGCGAGATGAGCGCCAGCTTGGTGGCCGAGTACGCCCCCGACGCCCCGTACGCGGCCACCGACGTCTGGTTGACCACGCGGCCCCAGCCGCCCTCGATCATCATGGGCGCGATCGCCTGGGTCACCAACAGTGCGCCGTCGACGTTGACGGCGAACAGCCTGCGCCAGTAGTCGACGTCGACCTCGAGCACGGGGTCCATCCGCATCGAGTGGTAGATCGCCGCGTTGTTGACAAGGATGTGGGCGGTGCCGTGCTGGGTTCTGACCGCTTCCGCCAGTGCAAGCGTCGAGTCCCGGTCGGACACGTCGACCGTCACGGCACTGGCCGCCCCGCCGTTCTTCGAGATCAGCTCGGCGGTCTCCTCGGCCCCCTCGGCGTTGAGGTCGGCCGCGACGACGGCAGCGCCATCCTCGGCCAGCGCGAGGCAGTATTCGCGCCCGATGCCCTGCGCGCCTCCCGTCACGATCGCGACACGCCCGTCCAGCGTCATGTCAACCTCCCGACCAAAAAGTCTAACTAATTCAACTGATTGGGTTCATCCCGCGTGGAACTTGATCGCCTTGAGCTCGCAATACTCGTCCAGGCCCTCCTGGCCGAACTCGCGGCCGATGCCCGACCGCTTGTAGCCACCGAACGGCACACGTGCGTCGAATCCTCCGTCGCCCCCGTTGATCGACACCGCCCCGGTCCGCAGCTGGAGCGCCAGCTGGAAGGCGCCACCCGGATCGCCCGACCAGATCCCGCCGGACAGGCCGTAGCGAGAGTCGTTGGCGATCGCGACGGCTTCCTCGGGCGTGTCGAAATCAAGGACGACGCCCACGGGTCCGAAGATCTCGTCCTGGGCGACCGACATCTTCGCCGTGACGCCGGCCAGCAGCGTCGGCTCGTAGAACCAGCCAGTGTCGAGGCCGTCGGGTCGCTTGCCACCGACGGCGACGGTGGCGCCGTCGGCAATGCCCTCAGCCACGTAGCGCTCGACGCGGTCGCGCTGGGCCTCGCGGATCAGCGGGCCGACCATGGTGTCCGGCTGGCTCGGATCGCCCACCTTGATGCGTTGGAGGACGGCGCGGGCCGCGTCCAGGTAGTCGTCACGGATGGAGCGGTGGACGATGTGCCGAGTCCACAGCGCGCATCCCTGACCGGCCTGGATGATGATTTGCCGGACGCCCTCGGCGGCTGCCGCGCCGACATCAGCGTCGGGCATCACGATCATGGCCGACTTCCCGCCGAGCTCGAGCAGCACCTTCTTGAGGCTCGGTGCCGCCTGGCCCATGACCGCGGCACCGACGATGTCCGAGCCGGTGAACGTGACCAGGTCGACACGTTCGTCGGTCGTCAGCTGCTCGCCGACCTCGACCCCACCAGTGACGACGTTCAGGACGCCCTTCGGGAGCCCAGCCTCGGTCGCGATGTCACCAAGCAGCAGCGCCTGCAACGGCGTCAGAGGCGAGGGCTTGAGGACCATCGTGCAGCCGACGACCATTGCGGGTGCGACCTTTGCGATGTTGAGGAAGAACGGGAAGTTGAACGGCGTGATGGCACTGACGACCCCGATGGGTTCGCGAACCTTCACGACCGCACCCAGCGTTGTCCCGTCGCCGTGACGGTTCGGCACGAGCCGCGGCGGGAGCGTCTGCCAGGATTCACGCTGGCGGCCAAGGTCGATGCAGGTCTGGAGGATGTCCAACGGCGTGTCGACGTGCATCCGCCGGGCGATGGCCTTCGCCGAGCCGATCTCGGCGATGACCAGGTCTTCGAGCTCGTCGGCGCGGGCGGCGAGCAGGTCGTGGAAGCGCTGCATGGCGTCGCAGCGTTCGGCCATCGACATCTGCGGCCACGGCCCCTCGTCGAATGCGCGTCGGGCGGCGGCGATCGCGGCGTCGACCTCCTTCTCACCGCCGACAGCCACGGTCGCGATCGACAGCTCGGTCGCCGGATTGATGATCGACTCGGTCACGCCCTCGGCGGGCTCGAGCCACCCACCGTCGACGTACAGGGCCGGCCGATCGAGGATGAAGCCACTCATTCGCCGTCCCCGCTGACGTCTGCAATCTTGCCTGCCAGGTCCGCCTTCGGCGGCTGCTCGACCGTGATCGTCCGTGGTTCCTCGCCGCTGCGCAACAGCTCGGCGTGGCGGGCGAGGAATCCGGCCGCCAGCTGCTGCTCCTCGGTGGGCGCCGGCGGGTACAAGGGCAGGGCGCCGTCGCGGCTCGGCAGGGCCACCGTGACCTCGCCCCGCAGCGCCTGGATGCCGCGCTGGTTGGTCATGGTGACCTGGAGGTCGACAAGGTGGTGGCCATCCTCGACGCGCTTGTCGATGACCTCGCCCTCCACGAACTGGGCGTCGCCGTGGTAGTTGAAGGCACGCAGCTCGTCGTGCTGGCGCAGGATGATCGCGTCGTCGCCCATCCAGTCAGTGACGTAGTGGTGCAGCCAGCACTCACGCAGCGCGCCGTAGTCGTAGGAGCCTTTCGCGCCGATGGCCTGTGCCCACTCGGGATCCCAGTGCACGCGCTGGGCGACGTCCGGAACACCCAGCTCGTTCGGCACGTAGAAGGCAGGGATGCGCTCGCGGTTCCTCCAGTCGAGCTTGGCCTGCCACAGCCCAAAGGGGGTGAAGCCGTAGCCACCCGCGTGGAAAGCGATGATGTCGGTGGTCCGCAGCGGACCCTTGGCGCGGCGCGGCAGGGTCTCGCCCTCCTTGACGTCGTCGAACCACCGGGGTTCGCGGCCACGGCGGCCGACGTCCTCCTCGCGGTACAGGGCGTCGAGCTCCTCCAGCGCCTCCTCGGTCCAGCCGTTCCAGTCGTCGTCGGGCGAGGACTGCTCCTTGCCCTTCTTGCGCGCGGAGCCCCTCTCCGCGTTGATGACCAGGTTGTGGTGGATGCCGATGACCTCGCCGTGCTGGTTGAACTTCACGGTGCGCAGACGGCGGATCACGGTGCGGCCGGCGAACTCGGACTTCTTGACCTCGACCGAGTGCACGCCCTCGAAGCTGTGCAGGGTGTCGCCAGGGCGCACGGGCCGGAACCACTCCCACGTCCCGCCCGAAACGAACGAGTGGATGCCGCGGTAGCTGCCGCCGCGCAGCTCCTTGGCCGGGATGTCTCCGAGCAGCGGCTCGTTGAGGACGTAGGCCATGATGTTGGGAGCGACCTGCCCACCCCAGCGGGTCGTGCGGCCGTAGGCGGGATCGCACCAAAGGGGGTTGTCGTCGCCGTAGCTGTTCGCGAAATTGCGGATCGTCTCAGGCGTGGCGGTCCCGCGGTATTCGGCGACACGGTTGATGAACCAGTGGCCGGCTGCGATCTGGTCGCGCTCGATGTCCGCGTCCTGGATCGTGTGGCCGGTGGCCTCCTCCACGGCGTCGGGTTGCTCGTCGCTCACGGCATCCTCATCGGCTTCTGGGCAGACCGAGCACACGCTCGGCGATGATCTCGCGCTGGATCTGGCTGGTGCCACCACCAATGGTGGCAGCAAGCTCGTACAGGTACCGGCGGGGCCACCCATCGGACCGATCGGCGTCGAGCCCGGCCGGGCCGAGGACGTCCATCGCCAGGGCATGGACCCGCTGCGACAGCTCGGCGTACATGACGCGGATCATCGAGCCCTCCGCGCCCGGAGAGCCGGTGCGTTCGGTGCGTGAGACGCCGGCCCACGTCATGGCCCGCAGCGCCGTCACCTCGGCCTGGGCGCGCCCGAGCCGGTCGGCGATCGCACCATCCTCGATCGCGGGGCGGCCGCCGGGCCTGGGCGTCCGCCGGGCGAGCTCGACCAGGTCATCGACGAACCGGGCCAACCGCACCTGCGAGGCGGCGAAGGCGGTCCCTCGCTCGAACGACAGCGTCGACATCGCGACCGTCCAGCCGTCGCCCATCGCGCCCACGACGTTGGCCACCGGGATCCGGACGTCGTCGTAGAAGACCTCGCAGAACTCGTTGTCGCCGGCCATGTTGCGGATGGGCCGTACCTCGATGCCGGGTGTGTCCATGTCGCAGACGATCCAGGTCAGCCCCTTGTGCCGTTCGCTGTCGGGGTCGCTGCGGACGAGCAGCTCCTGGAAGTCGGCCACGTCGGCGTAGCTCGACCAGATCTTGCTGCCGTTGACGACGAGGTGGTCACCGTCGACCTCGCCTCGGGTGCGCAAGGACGCGAGGTCCGAGCCGGCACCTGGCTCAGAGAAGCCCTGGCACCAGACGACCTCGCCCCTGAGGATTGCCGGCAGGTGGATGGCCTTCTGCTCGTCGGTGCCGTGGAGGATGAGCGTCGGCCCGCCGTG
>Ga0302046_10002255_pt1 | contig 17980 bp, 14 predicted proteins | sample RVTome_11_FD_200261 | JGI IMG/M metagenome (GOLD analysis project Ga0302046, IMG submission 200261) | Soil microbial communities from uranium-contaminated site in the Upper Colorado River Basin, Wyoming, United States - RVT147D111 (version 2) ...
ACCCGGATGCAGATGATTTCGCGATCTACATCGGCAAGCGCAATGTTGAAGGCGGCCCGCGTACCGCCATCATCGACCACAGTGCGTGGCGAGTCGTGGGCGGCGTCCGTGGCGCGATCAACGACAGCTGGGATTACGACGTGTCATACCAGTACGCATCGACCAGTGCGAGCTATACCTACATCAACGACTTCTACGCACCCTACATTGCGGATGCAGTGGATGGCAACGTGTGCACGGGTGTTGGATGTTACAACGTGTTCACTTTCGGGGGTGTAACGCCTGAATCCGCCGCTGGGCTCAGCGAAACCGGTATTTTCACCGTCGAAACCTCGACCACGGTGATCAACGGCTACGTGACCGGTGACCTCGGCTTCGGCCTGCCCGCGGGCGACATCGCCCTGGTTGCGGGTTACGAGTACCGTGAAGAGTTCTACGATCGAGTCTCCGACCTGGTGTTCGAGCAGGGGCTGCTGCTGGGCCAGGGCGGCCCGACGCCGAGTCTTGGTGGCAGGTACTCCGTGGACGAGCTGTTCACCGAGGCCAACATCCCGCTGCTCTCGGATGCGCCGTTCGCCCAGAACCTGACGCTGGACCTCGCCTATCGCTGGTCGGATTACACGACGTCAGGCAGCGAAAGCACCTACCGCGTGGGGTTTGACTGGCAGGCGGCCGACCGGCTGCGTTTCCGCGCCGGCTTCAACCGCGCGGTGCGCGCGCCCAACGTCGGCGAGCTGTTCGCGGCCCAGAGCCTGGGCCTGTGGAACGGCGTCGACAACTGCGCCGGCCCCACCCCGCTTTACAGCCAGGCACAGTGCGCCAACACGGGTCTGTCGGCGGCGCAGTATGGCAACATCGGGACCAGCCCGGCCGACCAGTACAACGGCTTTTTCGGCGGTAACCCGAACCTCGATCCCGAGGTGGCCGACACCATCACCTTCGGTGTGGTTGTCGACATTACTGACAGCATGCAGGCGTCGGTCGACTACTGGGATATCGATATCGAAAGCACGATCGGCATTATCCAGCCCCAGTTGATCATCGACCAGTGCGCCGAGACCGGCAACCCTTCGTTTTGCAACCTCATTACCCGTGCCCCCAACGGCAGCCTGTGGCAGGGCCAGCAGGGCTTTGTCTCGGCAACCAACGTCAACCTGGGTAACCAGCACTGGGAGGGTATCGACCTGGCCTGGGCGTATACCTTTGATGCCCTGGGCGGAACCTGGCGGACGAACCTGATCGGCACGTACCTGCTGACCAAGGAGACCGACTCGCTGGAGGGTGTTCCAAGCGCGATCTACGATTGTGTTGGTCTGATCCACCCCGATTGCTTCCCGGCACCGGAGTGGCGGCATGTTGCGACGGCCACCTATGACTCCAACGAGTGGTGGGCGGTCACCGGCCGCTGGCGTTATTACGACGACGTGTTCCATGACGGCACGGTTGACACGATTGTCAATGACGAGATCGGCAACGAGCAGTACTTCGACGTCAGCGCCGTCTTCCGCTTCATGGATACCCATGACCTGGTCGTCGGCGTAAACAACGTCTTCGACAAGGAACCGCCGTTAATGGGTGGCGGTACTTTCTTCACCCAAGGCAATACTGTGGCCGGTTTCTGGGATATGCTGGGTCGTTACATGTTCGCCAACGTCACGTTCCGTTGGTGATTTCATAACGAAACAGGCCGGTTGACGGTCGTGTAAGATTGAAGGCGGGCCCTTGGGCCCGCCTTCTTTTTGAGAGTAAGGGGTCAGACCCCTTTTTTTCGACTGGGCGCGAGGACGAAATCTCGACGCACCAAAAAAAAAGGGCTCTGACCCCGTTTATCTGTGAAGCAGATGGCGACAAGACACGTGATCCAGAAAGCCGTGGAGGCCGCCCGTGAGAGGCAGTTCGAGGAGGCCGTGGAGATCCTCGGCGGCGTGCTGTCCGGCCAGCCCGGAAACGCGCAGGCGAGATGGATGATGATCCAGTGCCTGGAGCAGCTTCGAGCCTTCGACGAAGTGCGGACGCAGCTGCGGGAGCTCCTCAGGCACGGGGCACGCGACCTGGAGAAAATTACCCCGATCGCGCTCTTCGTCCGACAGCGTGGTTACCCGCTGGAGGACGTGATTGGCGCCTATCGCAAATTCCTGGAACGCACGCCCAATTCATCCGTAGCGGCCTACAACTACGCCTTCTATCTCGACAAGGACGGACAGTTCGAGAAATCAATCGAGCAATATCAGCGAGCACTGGACCTCGGCATCAGGGACCCGGAAGAAGTTCATCTCAACCTGGCCAATCTGTACATGGACCACCTCGGGGACGAGGAACAGGCGAGGCATCACCTCGAAGCCGCGCTCGCGGCAAACCCGAACTACGTGCAGGCGCACTTCAACCTCGGCAACCTGGCAGAGCGCCAGGGGCGCCGCGAGGAAGCCCAGGCCTGTTTCGAGAGGTGCCTGCAAATCGAGCCGGACAACGAGTACGCCCTTGCGCGGCTGGCGGACGCTCACCCATTCAGTGGGCACGACGACCCCCTGCTGGCCCGACTCGCCGAGCGGGCTCCCGACAGCAAGAACGTGGACCTGCACTTTGCGCTGGGCCGCGCGTACGATCAGCTCGAGGCCTACGACGAGGCCTGGCCGCATTTCGTGCGGGCCAACGATCTCGACAGGGCGTCCCACCCGGAATACCGCCAGTCGCGCAGCGAAGCGCTGGTTCGCAGGATCATCGCCCGCTGCGACGCCGGCTGGCTTTCGCAGTTCGGTGGAGAATCACACGACCCGGTGTTCGTCTGCGGCATGTTCCGCAGCGGCTCGACGCTTTTGGAGCAGATTCTCGCCGCGCACCCGGGCTTCACCGCAGGTGGCGAAAGCGAGTTTTTCCCGCGCCTCGTGGCCAAGAACTTTCCGGCGTATCCGGACGGCCTGGAGGCACTCCAGTTCGATTCGGTCACGGAATGGAAAGCGGCACATGCCGCCCTGTGCGAAGAGCGCACCGGCGGGCGCACCCGCATGATCGACAAGCGTCCCGATAATTTTCTTTACGTGGGATTGATCAGGGCCGTCTTGCCCAACGCGAAAATCGTGGTGACCGAGCGCGACTGGTGCGACGTCGCCATTTCCATTTTCAGCACCCGGCTGGGGCCCGGCCAGGGCTACGCCACCCGCCTGCAGGACATCCGCCATTACCTCGACCTGCACCGGGAGCTGATCGATCACTGGGCCGGACTTCTGGGCGATGATCTGATCCGCGTTTCCTACGAGGAGCTGGTGAATTCGCCCAGGCAAACCATTTCCATCCTGCTGGAGCGACTCGGGGCGTCGTGGGACGATGCCTGCCTGGAATTCGACAGGCAAGAGACATCGGTCGCAACCGCCAGCGTGTGGCAGGTCCGCCAGCCACTCAATCCAAAGTCAATCGGGCGCTGGAAGAATTACGAGAAATACATCGCCTTCGGCTAGACCCTCGAGGAGCCGGCTGGCGTCGCGTGGTCCAAACGGGAGTTGCTCAGCCCCGGTCTTCGGCTTCCGACTCCGGCTGGCTACCGTCGGGATTGGCCGGCACCTGGTCCGCCTCTGCTTCATCAGCGGGCTTGTCGACCGGACTGGCGGCTGCTTTATCCAAGTCTTCGGTCGTGGGCATGCGGGCTATCGCGTCCCGCCTCACGCGCGAAAAATCCGGGTTCTCGGCAAGCGCCGAAACCCCGTCCATGGTGAAATTCGTGGAAACCGTGGTACCCGGCACCGAACCGGCCTGCTGGGACTGCGTGGCGCCCAGAATTCCCGCCGCATTCCGTGCGAAGCTCTGGCTGACCTGTTGCTCGCCGCCGTCAAGGTCCGTAACGGACCAGTCGTCGATGTCCGCCACCAGTTGCTCTGCTTCCTGCAATTGCTGGCGTTGCGTGCCTTCGATGTACTGAATCAGGTGCGCCCTGAGCTCAGTCTCCGAGTTGCCAAAGTAACCCCGGTTGCGGGCGTAGAAACTGGAGACGTGGAAGACGTTGCCACCCCTAGAAAAGGTGCCCCGGTTGGAGTTGATAAACTCCTCGGCGTTGTCCCTGAGGTCGTCGTAAACGCTTTCTCCCGTATATGGCCACCTGCGCAGGTTCGGGCCGCCGATGATTCCCTGGTAGAGGCCGTAGATCACCAGGGGGTTGTTGTCGTAATTCCAACGAAGGATGGTGTACTGGATGTCGTTGAGGCTCAGCGGCACGCCTGCCACCTCGAGGATCTTCTCGGAAAAGAAAGAATTCCTGCCGACTATTTCCTGCTTCAGCTTGCTCTCCGGGTAGCGCTGGACGATCTCGTCCAGTACGGTGATGTTGTAGAGATTGAGCCAATAAGCCAGTTGTTCCTCACGGGAAAACTCCTCGAGCGGAACCTGGCCGGGAATCTGCTCCAGGTTCCGACGCACGTTCCGCAGAATCTGCTTGTACTCCTCGTTGTTCTCGAACACCTCGAAATGAAAGCGGTTGCCTTCGCTGGCCGTGCTGCGCCGGACCTTGGCCTGCAAACGGGTGCCGGTGCTGGCACGCATCGGCGGCAGTTTCTCGCGTGTCGAGCGGCCGACGTCCACGACCATGGCATTCAGCACAGCCTCGACGTCGGCATAGTTGATGGTGTAGTTTGATTCGGGGCTGAAGTCCCAGAAAGGCTCCGGTACATCCTGGCTGGTGACTTCGGCCGCGGGTGGCGGTTCCCCGGCCGGCGGGGTCGCGCAGGAAACCAGCGCGGCCGCCATGACGGCAGCAAAGGGAGCTGCGAATTTCCTGATCATGATTGCTCCGGTTTCAATTGTCGCCGCCATCAGGACGTCTCCTTTCCCATCAGGAGATCCAGCTTGCGGCTGTAGCGTTGCCTGTCCTCCGTGGCCTTGGCCACGTCCTGAGCCTGTTTCATCCAGCGCTGTGCCTTCGGCTTGTCGCCGGCCATGAGATAGCTGAGGCTCAAGAGGTAATAGAACTGGTCTTCGTCGTTTTTCTGGCGGATGGCGTACTTGAGGTTCTTGATCGCGGACTTATAATCGCCTTCGTCAAAGGCCACGTTGGCCAGACGATAGCGGTAGAAGGGGTTGCCCATGCGGTGCTCGCGGACCCGCGACAGATAATGCCGGGCCTCTTCCGTCCTGCCCTGCTCCTGGTAGAGATTGGCGAGGTTGCTCATCGCCATGAGATTGTTCCGGTCGCGCTCCAGCGCGGCCAGGTAGGACGCTTCTGCGTAAGCGGGGTAACCCTCCCTTCGGTGCAGGATTCCCAGGTTCACCCAGGCGGAGGCGAAAGTGTTGTCCTCGCGCACGCCTTGACGCAGGTTGGCAAAAGCCAGGACGACGTCGCCTTCGAGCATTCGCTCCACGCCGATGTTATTGAAATAGTGGGCGCGTGCGCGTGCGTCCGATATCACGACGCTGTCGTGTTCGACGTCGACGACGATATCGTAGGAATTGAAATCCACCACGCGGCTGAGCGCGTTGCTGACCTTGACCAGGACGTTGACGTGCTCGCTGATCAGGAACGTCTGGCCCGAAATCGACCAGTTGGGTGGGATTTCCACTTCCTGGTACCTCGCCTCGAGACCCAGATCCCTCGCCATGGCAATGAACATGCTGGTGAAGGAAATGCAGTTCCCGCGCCGGTTTGCGAATGTACTCGCCGCCGTTCGCGTCGAGTCGTCGTAGGCAAGATCGAAACGGTCGCCTCCCAGCACGGCCATCAGCAGTTGCGTCAGCCTGTCTGCTTCCCTGCTGTTCCGGTCGACATGCTCATCGATGAAGGCCCTCATCTCGGGGCTCACCACAAGGATTTCGACGCTGGACAATTCGATCCCGGCCGCGGCGTCCTGCAGCGGGCTGGCGTTCACGACATCGTCCGGCGATATCCCGGCTGCCGCCTCCTCCACATTTCTCGGAGCAGGGGTGGTGCATGCGGCAGCCCATACAGCGGCAAGCACGGCCACGCCGGCCGTGCGAAGGGCAAGTCCGCCGGCGTCGGCCTCGGGCTTACTGCTCATCATCCTCCTGTTGGCCGTCTTGCGGGGTGGTCGGCACTTCACCCAGCTCTTCCACGGTGACACGGCCTTGCCGAATCAGGTTTGCAGCCTCCTCCTTGGTCTTGATGGCGGTCAGCAGTTCCAGCTGTTCGGGGCTGAGCGCGCCCAGTGGCTCGGTCTTGGCGATGTAGCTCGAGCTTGCAACCGAGAAATTGGTCGATATGAGGCCGCCCTGGCCGTCCGGTTGCGACGACATGACGGAATCCAGCATCGCCGCCTGGCTCGTGGCGAAACTTCCGCCGACCTCCTGGTACGTTCCGTAGACATCGGCGATGGTCCAGTCATCGATGTCGGCGTGAAGCGCGTTCGCTGCCTGCAGGTCGCTGCGCTCGCGACCCTCGATGTAACTCATCAGGTGCTTCTTGAGGTCGGCATCGAAATTGGGGAAGTAATGACTGTTGCGCTCGTAAATGGTCGATACTTCGAAATCGCCATCGCGTGAATACGTACCGCGATTTGAATTGACGAACTCCCTGGCGTTGTCCTCCAGGAAGCGATACACGTTCTCACCCGTGTACGCCCGCTTGCGGATGTTGGGCCCGCCGATCACGCCCTGAAAAAGGCCATACATGACCCGTGGGTCACCTGCATAATTGTTGGCCAGGATGGTGAACTGAATGTCGTCGAGGCTGAGCGGGACACCCGCCACGTTCAGTATCTTTTGGTCCAGGATGGACTTCCTGCCGATGAGTTCCTTCTCGAGATCCTTTTCGGGATAGATCCGGATCAGTTCGTCGAGCAAGGTGATGTTGTAGAGGTTCAGCAAGTACGCAAGTTGCTCGGTACGGCTGAAGTGCTCCAGCGCCATCTTTCCCGGGATGGCTTCCAGCGCGAGCCGGACGTTGTGCAACGCGGTGCGGTATTCCTCGTTGTTCTTGAATTCCTCGAAAAAAAAGCGATTGCCTTCGGTGGAGGTCGTGCGGCTGACCTGGGCTCTCATGCGTGTGCCTGTCTGAGCCCGGGTGGGCTCCGCCACCTTACGGGTCGAACGACCGACGTCCACTACCATGTATCTCAGGATGGCGTCGACATCGGCGTAACCGATGGAAAATTTCGAATCGGGGTTGTGACCCCGGAACGGTTCCGGCACCTCGGCGGCCAGGCCGCTGACCGCCCACATGCCGGCCAGAACCAACGAAACTGAAATCGCTTTTTTGAACATGATTACTCCTTGGAACGAGAATTCTGCACTTCGGCCCATTCAGGCCGGATCGATGTCACAGGGGACCGTCATCCGGGGTCGCTCGCTTTCAAAAGGATACGTCCCGTGCCAGAAATAGCTCGGGAAGAAGACGCACTTGCCGGCTTCGGGCCGGATCGCGCGTGCGACCTGCTCCCGCTTGCCCAGCTGCAGCGAAGTTTCGCCGAACTTGATCCAACCGCTACGGTCGCGCCCCTTCCCATTCTTGAGTGGGGGCAGCGCGATATAGTTGCAACACGACAGCCAGCCATAGGGATGAATATGGTTGGTGTGGTGCCCGCCCGAGCGCAAAATGATCGACCAGTCTCCCGTGAACCGGGTGGCATTCCCCATCCTGCAATAGAACGGATGCTTCTCGTCGCGTGGCATCGCAGCCAAGTACTCGGCGAGCACCGTTTCGACCCCGCTCTTGAGCGCCGCGATCAGTGGGTGGGGGGTGTCAAACAGGGTATCGAAGGTTTGTGTGCCGTTGCGGACGCTCTGGTCGAGGGGTTGGCGTCTTGCGGTGTGAAGCGTCGGCAGGTATGCCGCGAGCTCGTCCATGAATGACCCGATGCCGTGGAATCCGGCCGGCGTCGGCAGCTCGTAGGTTCTGAGCAGGGTGTCGTAGGCATTGAGCCAGTCGTGGCGCGGGTCGCCCGACAGGCGCCAGACCACGCCCTGATAGGCCCATACTTCCTGGTGATAAGGCTGGATTGCCAGCGCCCGCGCGAGGTGCTCGGAAGCCCGGTCATAGCGCTCCGTGGTAATCAGCAGATTGGCGCAGTCGATCAGGTAGCGCAGATTGTCCGGGTCGGCCTGCAGCACCTCGTAAAGGAGCTGCTCGGAGATATCGAACTCCTTTTTCCTGAGTTTTCGGGTTGCCAGCGCGTGCACCAGGCGTGGGTCACGCTTGGCCCTGGACAGGCCCTCGATCAGCACGTCGACGGCCGACTCATCGTCCCCGGATGAGATGTGGGCCGCGGCGAGGTTGTGATAGAGCGGCGCGAAATCCGGCGCCTGCTCGATGGCCGTACGGTACGATTGCAGGAACCGCTCATCTTCCTGCTGCCAATAGACTTCATTCAGGGAACGGTGGGCCTCGATCATGGTGGGCCGGTTCCGGAGCGCAGCCTCGAAGTGTTCGATGGCCTGCTTGAAATCCTTACGGTCGGAATGGATCAGCCCGATCTCGTAGTGGATCGTGGCCGGGTCCGCAGTGCGGCCGAGTTCGGCCTGCAGCAATGCCAGCGCGGCTTCGGGTTGGCTCTTGCGGCGCACTGAAGCGGGGGCGACGGCCGCGCTGATGTCACCGGGATAGTGGGCCTGCATGGAGTCGGCCAGTTCAAGTGCTTTTGCCTGCTCACCCCCCTCCTGGTAAGCCTTGATCAACGCCAGGTATATGCCGATGCCCGTGCCCAGGCTTCGCGCGCGCTCCAGGTATTCAATCGCTTTCTGCCACCGGCTTTGCGCCGATGCCATCAGGCCGCGGTTGTACCAGGCGTCGCTGAGGTTCGGGTCGTATTTGAGGGCCCGCGCATAGGCCCGGTCGGCTTCGGCGTAGCGGCGGTTCCGCTGGAGCAGATTGCCCAGGTTGGACAATACCGCCGGCTGTTTCGGCTTGGACCGGAGGCTCGCGTTGAAATACTTTTCCGCCTGGCTGATCTGTCCCTGGCGCTTGCACACCAGCGCCATCAGGTGCAATACGTCGGGGTGGCCCGGTGCGCGCTTGATCATGTCGTCGCATACGCGCGAAGCGGTCCACAGATCGCCGCCTTGGAAGGCGTTTTGAGCCCGCTGGAAGCTCTGTGCCAGATTCATGCCAATTTGGTACCCAGTCAGATCGTGCAAAAAGCGTGTGCAGTTATTATACTTTCTGGCCGCCACCGAGCGCAGCGATTCAATAGGTTCTTCAAGCTTGAAAACAGTCATTTTGTCTATTCTGGCACTGATTTTCTGCCTGGTCGCGGTTCCGGCCGCCGCCCAGGACGACTCCGAGGCGCCCAATGTCGAATTCCTGATGACACCGGAGGATTTTCGTGCATCGGGGCTGGACAAGCTGAGCGACGCCGAGCGCGCGCACCTGAGCGAGTGGCTGGAGCGCTACCGCGAGGGCGCGTTCGTCGGCCCCGAGGTCAACAAGCCTCCGTCCGAGTGGACCGAGGCGGAGAAGAGCGCCGAAAGGAACTTCCAGATCGTCGCCAAGGTGGTGCCCAGTTTCCGCGGCTGGTCCGGAAAGACGACGTTTCGCCTCGACAACGGACAAGTCTGGCAGCAGCGGATGCCCGGCAGGCTGAGCTATAGCGGCGGTGACTCGGAAGTCGTCGTCACGAAGAATCTGATGGGCGGATACATCCTCGAGCATGTCGAAAGCGGGCGCTCCGTGCTCGTGAAGCGCGTCGATTGAGGGTGAGCGGCCTGGCCCGTCTGGCCAGATGGTTGCCTGCGGCCTTGCTCGGGCTCCTATCCCCTTGTATCCCGGCCGAGACCGCCCAGGTGGCGGTGGCGAGCAATTTCAGGCCCGCCATGGCCGTTCTGGCACGCGAATTCCAGCGACATTCCGGGCACGAACTCGCCCTCAGCTACGGCTCAACCGGAAAGCACTACGCGCAGATCGTGAACGGCGCGCCGTTCCACGTGTTGCTGGCCGCCGACGCCGAGCGCCCACGCCGGCTGGAGGCCAAAGGCCTTGCCGTGGCTGGCAGCCGGTTTACCTACGCCGTTGGAACGCTCGTGCTGTGGAGCCCGGATCCATCCCGCTTCGAAGACGGCGCGCGAGCATTGGCCGGGGGTGACTTCCGCTTCCTGGCCATCGCCAACCCACAGACAGCGCCTTACGGCTTGGCGGCGGAACAGGTGATGCGCAGGCTTGGCGTATGGGAGGCCTGGCAGGGCCGCATCGTGCGCGGTGAGAACGTCGGCCAGGCTTTCGCGTACGTGAAGAGCGGCAATGCGGAACTCGGCTTTGTTGCCCTGTCCCAGGTTACCGGCCTGGAGGCGATCGGGCGGGGCGCGCTCTGGGTGGTGCCGGCAGAGCTTCACGAGCCGATCGAGCAGCAGGCGGTGCTGCTGATCGACGGGGAGGCCGCGCGCGCTTTCCTCGCATTCCTGCGCGGCGAGCAGGCCGCGGCAGTGATCCAGGCACACGGATATGCGGTGCCGTGATGCTCGACCAGGCCGACCTCACGGCGCTCGCCATTACCTTCAAGCTTGCCGCGGCCAGCACCCTGGTCCTGCTCGTGCTGGGCACTCCTCTTGCCTGGTGGCTGGCGCACACGCGCTGGCGGATGAAGTTCCTCCTCGAGGCTCTCGTCGCCATGCCGCTGGTACTGCCGCCGACCGTGCTGGGCTTCTACCTGTTGATCCTGCTCGGCCCCCGGGGCCCGGTGGGCGGGCTGATGGAAGCGCTCGGGGGAGAGTCCCTGGCCTTCACGTTCGAGGGCCTTGTAATCGGCTCCGTCGTCTACTCGCTGCCGTTCGTGGTCCAGCCCCTGCAAAACGCATTCACCGCAATCGGCCGCCGGCCGCTGGAAGTCGCCGCCACGTTGCGGGCCGCGCCCCTGGACCGCTTCTTCACGGTGGCCGTACCGTTGGCCCGGCCGGGAATCATCACCGCCGCGGTGCTGGGATTCGCCCATACCGTCGGCGAATTCGGCGTGGTGCTGATGATCGGCGGCAACATTGCCGGAGAAACCCAGGTGGTTTCGATCGCGATCTACGACCACGTTGAAAACCTGCAGTATGCCAACGCCCACGTCCTGTCTCTGGGCCTGCTGGCGCTTTCCTTCCTGCTTCTGGCCTTCGTGTATGCCGTGAATCGGAAGCTGCGGGTGCTGCCCGCATGAACATCGAGGTGGGGTTCAAGGCGGCTGTCGGCGACTTTCATCTCGATGCCGAATTCGCCATTCCTGCAAGAGGAGTCACGGCCCTGTTCGGCCCGTCGGGCGCGGGCAAGACCACGATCCTGCGGGCCATGGCGGGCCTCGTCCGCTTCCCGGGCGGCCGGCTCCGGGTCGGGGAGTCGGTGTGGCAGGAAGGCGAGACCTTCCTGCCACCGCATCGCCGGCCGCTCGGCTACGTGTTCCAGGAGCCGAGCCTGTTCGACCACTTGGACGTGCGCGGCAATCTCAGCTACGGATCGAGGCGCGTCGCCGCGGACCAGCGTCGCATCGACCTCGACCGCGCCATTGAGTTGCTCGGCATCGTCCACGTTCTGGACCGCAAGGTGCAGACCCTCTCGGGCGGGGAACGACAGCGCGTTGCGATGGCGCGCGCCCTGGCCGTCAGCCCGCGGCTGCTGCTGATGGACGAGCCCCTGGCATCGTTGGATGCGCCGCGCAAGGCCGAGATCCTGCCGTACCTGGAGGGGCTGGTGCGTGAGCTGGACATTCCCGTGATCTACGTCAGCCACTCCGCCGACGAAGTGGCCCGCTTGGCGGATCACCTGGTGCTGCTCGACGCCGGCCGGGCGGTGGGCAGCGGCCCCATCGCCGAGATGCTCACCCGGCCGGATCTGCCGCTGGCGCGAACTCCGCAGGCCGAGGCGCTCATCGAGGCGCGCGTGCGCGGTTTCGACGAGGATTTTGCGTTGAATCTCCTGGAGTTCGCGGGCGGCACAGTGACCATCCCCGGAACGCCCCTGCCGCGTGGCGCCATCCTGCGCTTGCGCGTGGCCGCCCGGGATGTCAGCCTGACCCTCGACGTGCAGCCGTACACCAGCATCCTGAATATTTTCGAGGCCAGGGTCGAAAGCCTGTCGCCGGAAGGCCCCGCCCAGTCGGTTGTGCGGCTCGACGTGGGCGGAGTCCTGCTGCTCGCGCACGTGACCCGCAAATCAGTGGCGGCGCTCAGGCTTGAGCCCGGCAGGCGCGTCTATGCGCAGGTCAAAAGCGTGGCGGTTCTGTCGTAATGAGTCGATTGAGCGCCGATCAAGCGCTGCAGCGTCTCAAGGAAGGAAACCGCCGTTTCGTCGCGGGCGCGGAGGGCGATGCGCGCCGCTATGGGCCGCCGGACCAGCGGGGAGCGGTCCGCCAGCAGGAGCCCATTGCCATCGTGCTGGGTTGTTCGGATGCGCGGGTTCCCGCGGAGATGGTTTTCGACCAGGGTGTCGGCGACCTGTTCGTCATCCGGGTGGCCGGGAACATCGTCGCCCCATCGCAGATCGACAGCGTGGAGTTCGCGGCCTCCCGGTTCGGCACTCGCCTGGTGGTGGTTCTTGGTCACAGCCAGTGCGGCGCAGTCCTGGCGACGATCGACGAGATGCAGCGCGACGAGGCCGACCGCTCGCAAAGCCTGCGCTCCATCGTGGACCGGGTGAGACCCGCGATCGAGGCGCTGGCCGCGCAGTCGTCCGGCGATCGTCCTGAAGACTTGATCGAAAGGGCCGTGCGGGCGAATATCTTCGCCTCCGTGCGCCAACTTCGCCAGGGTTCCGAGGGCATTCGGCGCCTGATCGCCGGCGGCGGGCTCGAGATCGTCGGCGCCGAGTACTCCCTCGAGACCGGCCTTGTCGAGTTCCTGGAGTTGCAGGGATGATCGCTAGCGACAATCCTGGCGCCTCCCCGGCGCACGCCATAGTTTTGACTGAAGAGAAGAAGTTGAAAAATACATGAGCAGCCTGACAAGCAGCGAGCTCGTCCAGGCGGGCATGGCGGCGCTGAAGAGCGGAAACCGCCATGGCGCGCGTGACTGCTTTGCCCGCGTCATTGCCTCCGGGCAGGCCAATGCCGCGGTCTGGTTATCCTACGCGCAATCCTGCGACGACGAAGCAGAGCAGCTGCGGGCCATCGACTCCGCCCTCGGGCTCGAGCCACGCAACCTGCGCGCGCTGCTGTTGAAGGCCGATCACCTCGCCCGGCAGGGCGATTCACTCGCGGCGTCCACGTACTACAATGCGGCAATAGAAATGGCGCCCGCCAGTCTGCCGGCCGACCTGGCCCGCGAGGTGGAACGGGCCCGTCAGGCCGCAGCGCGATACGCCGCGCAGTTCGAGGCCTACCTCGTCGACAAGACCGCCGCCGGCGTCCAGGCTTCGCGCCGTTTCGCACAATCCATCGATCTGGTGCTTGGCAAGAAGCAGTTGTTCATGCAGCAGCCCCAGCACTATTACTTCCCGGAGCTGCCGCAGATCCAGTTCTACGAACGCGCGGCGGTGCCGTTCCTGGACGACGTGGAGGACGCCTTCGAGGACATTCGCGGCGAACTCTTCGAGTTGCTGCGTGAGGGCGATGAGTTCAAACCCTATGTCGAGCCCAGGACCGCGCGGCCGACGACGCGCGAAATGGCCGGCATGGTCAATAACCCGAAGTGGGGGGCGTTCTACCTGTGCAAGAACGGCGTCATGGTGCCCGGGAACGCCGAGCGTTGCCCGAAGACCATGGCCGCGATGGAGAAATGCCCGCTGACGCGGATCACGGGGCGTGCACCGTCCATCCTGTTCTCACTGTTGCGCCCGCACTCGCGCATTCCCCCTCACACCGGCTTCATCAATGCCCGGTTGATCTGCCACCTGCCCCTGATCGTGCCGGGCAACTGTGGCTTGCGGGTGGGCAACGACTCGCGCCCGGTGGTGGAAGGACAGGCCTGGGTTTTCGACGACTCTTTCGAGCACGAAGCCTGGAACGACAGCGACGAGCCGCGCGTGATCCTGCTGTTCGAAGTGTGGCGGCCGGAACTCAATGACATCGAGCGGGCCAGCGTGGCCGCGATGTTCGAAGCCATCGACGCCTATGGTGGCGGCCGGGAGTGGCAGTAGTCGCCCTGCAACACACCGTCAGTCGGCGGCTCTCGTGGCGTACAGGAATCTCGCATATCCCAGTTCCGAGGCGTTCTTGGTCAGTTCGATGTTGACCCAGGCCGCGACGTCTCCAAATGGGCGGTGTTCGAAGGGCCATTTTGTGCGCTTGGTCGAACGCAGGTCATCGTCGGTTAGCCCTCCCAGGCATTCCTGCCATTTTTCATGCAGTGAAGCCAGCCACGACCGGATGGCATCGGAAGTGTCCGGGCATGCAACTTCGGATTGATCCGGGGATGCGTCTCCAAAGGAACGTTCGATTACCGTGGTCCACCAGTAGACCATGTGCCACATCAACCAGGCAATGCTGGGTGGGCCCAGATCGTAGCCTTCGTGGTCCGGCCACTCGCCTTCCCAGTGGCCAGCATCCGACACGGTGACGTGAAGGCCGCGTGGCGAGGGGCGCCACAGGCACTCCTCCGTGCTCAGGGTTTCGAGATGGTGGGAGGCGAGCCTCCATGCCAGGTCATGCTGGCGCAGCAATAAGGCAACGATCTCTCTGGGCATTCTTTGGTCGCCCCGTCTCCGTCGACGGTTGTGTACCGGTTACCCAAGCGGGTCTTGACAGCATCTTCCGCCCTCGTCTGATCGCTGACAAGCAACCCGGCGCCGGGGTGGGGGCGATGCGGCCTGTTCCAGCGTCACGGCCCGCGGAAGATGGCCTTGTGGACTTCATTTATCGTAAGCTTCGGGAGTCCACCAAAGCGGGTCAGACTCATGAGTAAACCGGCAGCGCAGCGGAAATCCGGCTTGCGGCGGCAGATCGCGCAGGGGCTCCAACTGCTGCAGCAGGGCCGGCTCCAGGCGGCGGCCCAATTGGCGGAGCGCATACTTCAGTCGTTTGGCGACGATGCCGCTGCACTGAACTTTGCGAGCGAGGTGAGGACCGTGAGTGGGGACACCACCGGCGCGCTGGATTTGATCGAGCGGGCGATCGCCACGGCCCCGGAAAATCTGCAGCTCCAGCTCAGGAAGGCCCGCCTGCTGCTGATGCTGCGGCGGCGCGCAGAGGCCCGCGCAACGCTCGAGATGCTCGCGGAGCGTGTTGGTGACGATGCGCAGGCTCTCTGGGCGATCGGAAGGCAGTACCACCAGGCCAACGATCCGGCAAGGGCAGTGGGCTACCTGGAGCGCGCACGCACCCGGCTCGGCACACCGCCGCAACTGCTGTACGATCTGGCCTCGAGCCAATTCTTTACCGGCGATTTCGCGGCTGCAGAAGACACGCTCGACAGCATGCTGGCCGAAGCGCCGGCATCCGGCGCAGCTCATTATCTTCGGGCCACCCTGCGCCAGCAGACGGCCGAGCGGAATCACCTGGCGAGCCTGCGTGATGCGATCGCTCATGTCATCACAAAGCCGGTCGACCGCGCTGCCTGCCTGTACGCGCTGGGCAAGGAACTCGAAGACCTGGGCGAGTACCAGCAGTCGATTACGGCACTGCTGGAAGGCGCTGAATTGATGCGCAGCACCCTGAAGTACGACCCTGGAGCCGAGCTCGCCAACATCGGGGCCATCTCGCAGACGTTCACGACGGATGCGCTCGCGGCGGCGAGTACGGGGCATGGCGAGCCGGGGGCGATCTTCATCGTGGGCATGCCCCGTTCCGGGACGACCCTGGTAGAGAGCATTCTCGCCCGTCATCCAGGCGTTGGTGCCGCCGGTGAGCTGTCGGATGTCGGCCTGGTCCTTGCCGCAGCCAGTCGCGAACTCGTCATTGCAAGTCCCGGCCTTACGCAGATGCAAGCCGCCACGCGCGTCGACTTTCAGGCGGTGGGTGCCGAGTACATGCGCGGGGCACGCGAGGCGGCACCGGGAAGCCCGATTTTCATCGACAAGCTGCCCGTCAATTACCTGTATTGCGGCGCGATCCACCGGGCGCTTCCACAGGCGCGCATCATTCACCTGGTCCGCGATCCGATGGACAGCTGCTATGCCATGCTCAAGACGTTTTTTGCGCAGGCCTATTTCTTCTCCTACGACCTTCGCGAAATCGCCGACTATTACGCCGCCTACCGGGCGCTGATGCGGCATTGGCACGGGCTGCTCCCCGGCGTCATCCTGGACGTGAACTACGAAGATCTCGTCGCCAGGCCGGAATCCGAGGCGCGGCGAATCGTCGAGTGGTGCGGGTTGGATTGGCGGCCCGGGCTCCTGCAGTCCAGCGCCGCGGACACACCGGTCGCCACCGCCAGCGCCGCACAGGTTCGGCAGCCGATCCACACGCGATCGGTGCACAAGTGGAAGCATTACGCGGCATGGCTGGCGCCGCTACAGGCGCGATTGACCGAGAAGGGCGTGATCGCCGCTGGGTAAGCCGCGTGCTCAGCCGTCGGCCGGCGCCCAGATTGAGCGGTAGACTTTCCAGCCCCCGTCCGATTGCCTCCTCAGCACGCGCATTACATGGTAGCTCGACCGCGCCGTCTGACCCGTGGCGATTTCCCTCGTGGTTCCGTGAATCGCACCCCATTCGACGGCCATGTCGCCGAGAACCTCCACCTCCTCGAACTCGAGCTTGTACTCCACGACCTCATGCGTCCGAGGCGCCTGTTTCATTTTCGCAAAGGAGGCATTGATCTGGGCTGCGCCACGTTGCATTCTGCCACCAGGCGGCAGCATCACTGCCTCATCGTCGATCAGCGCCCTGAGTGCATCAAAGTCGCCTGCTGCCGCTGCCCTCATGTCGCGACGGTGCAGTTCGTCGATGGCCTTGCGGTCGCGGTTGGTGGCGGTCATGTTCTATTGGCGGCTGACGGTGAGCACAGGTCAAGGCACTCAAGCGGGGATCAATGAGTGGTGGCTCGGCGGAAATTTATGGTCAGATGCTCTCCAAATTTGTCGAAAAGGTGCCGTATACTTCCGATCCGCACCTTATTTTTAATCCACCAGCAAATATCGCCGGGATGCTGAATTGATCGGTCACAATAGTCTTAAGACTACTCTAATGTTTGACAATCGCTCAACCTACGAAATTTCAGCTAAACAGATTGCCGATTATGTGCAACCTCTAAGCCTTGGCGCCAATGCACTTCCGTTTGAATTGAGGGACGAATTCGGCAGGATGCTCAGTCTCAATGAAGATTATTTGTCCGGTAAGCATCTGGTTCTGATATTTCTCAATAGTACCAACCAGCAATTGAACACCGATACGCTCAGGCAAGTTGCAAACGCGCAAGAGAAGCTTCACGACAACAACATAACGGTTATCGCCATCACGGCTCGTTACGACGACCGCGAGAATTTCCACGTAAAGCACGAGTCAGGTTTCGTGTGGCCAGTCACAAACGATCCCGGCGGTTCAGTATTCGCTGCATTTGGTCTACATAAGCTGCATGGTGAACCCATCCGATTGATCTTGTTGACGCCACAAAGACAAGTACGAGCGTGGTTTGATTCGCCGGCAGACATCGAAGCAACCTTAAAGGACATCACTGCCATGACGACTTCCCTTGCTGCCTTCGAAGATGCTCGATGGTCAGCCTGCCATGCGCCCGTATTGCACGTGCCCAATGTGTTTTCGCCGGAAGAATGTGGACGATTGATCGCTCAATTCAATCAAGAAGACCAATATCTGGTGCGCCCTCCACGGGAAGGCGAAGTGACCCGAAATTTCAAGGTACCGGTGTACGAACACAATCGTCAGGATCGGGTCGATCAGATCGTCAAGGATCCGAAAGCCCTGGAATTCATCGATCAGCGGATCTTTGGTCGGATCACGCCGATGATCATGAAAGCATTTGCGTTCAACGTGACTCGTAGGGAGGCGATACATGTGGCGCGCTACACGGGTGCCCGTGAAGGTCAACACATGGGACATCGCGACAATACGTCGGCGGCAATGTCGTACCGCCGGTTTGCCCTCTCGATTGCTCTGAATAACGATTTCGAAGGAGGGGAAATCACTTTTGAGGAGTACAGCCCTCATGGCTACAAGCCTTTTCCCGGTACCGCGTTAGTTTTTTCATCGTCCTT
>Ga0302046_10002256_pt1 | contig 17972 bp, 14 predicted proteins | sample RVTome_11_FD_200261 | JGI IMG/M metagenome (GOLD analysis project Ga0302046, IMG submission 200261) | Soil microbial communities from uranium-contaminated site in the Upper Colorado River Basin, Wyoming, United States - RVT147D111 (version 2) ...
GACGGTCGTCGCTTTTGGGACGAGCGCTCCGGAGCTGGTCGTGAGTCTCCGGGCCGCCGTTGCGGGCAGTGCCGAGATCGCCGTCGGCAACGTGGTGGGAAGCAACCTGTTCAATGTCCTGGTCATCCTGGGGCTGGCCGCGACCATCACGCCCCTGCGTATCGAGAATCAACTCATCCGGATCGACGTGCCGCTCATGATCGGAGTGTCGGCCGTCACCTGGTGGCTCGTCGCGGACGGTTCGTTCGGACGGTGGGAAGGCGCCGTCTTTGTGAATGCCATCATCGCGTATACGATCGTGGTTATTCGACAGTCTCGTCGCGCGCACCACGTCGCGCGAGCGCACACCGGGCAGTCCGCCGACCGACCGGAAGGCAGCAGTCTCCTGTGGTTTACCTTGTCGCTCGTCGTGGTTGGACTCGGGGGACTCACCGTCGGCGCCGACTTGTTGGTCAGGGGCTCCACCGCCCTGGCATTCCAGTTGGGAATATCAGAACTGGTCGTCGCCTTGACGATCGTAGCGGCCGGTACGTCGATGCCGGAGGTCGCGACGTCGGTGGTCGCCGTCTTCAGGGGTGAACGCGAGATCGCGGTTAGCAACGTCATTGGCAGCAACCTGTTCAACCTTCTGGCCGTGCTCGGCGCTTCCGGACTGACGTCAGCCGCCGGCATCCGGATACCAGATATCGCCATCCGGTTCGACTTCGCGGTCATGGTAGTTGTCGCCGCGCTTTGCCTCCCCGTCTTCTTCAAGCTGACAATGACTCGTTGGGAAGGCGTGCTCTTCCTATCGTACTACGCGTGTTACACGATCTACGTCGTGCTCACGGCAACGCAGCATGCGATCCAGCCGACGTTTGTGCAACTGATGATCGTCTGTATTCCAATCTCGTTAGCGGGCGTCGCCCTCCACGCGGCAGCGGTCGTGCGGCGACAACGCAAGCATAACCTCCGATTCCCGATCGGGACTCCGCGTGAAACTCCATAGCAAGATCCTCCTCGGCTTGACGGCGGGCGCCGTTACCGGAGGTGTTGCCAATGCCCTGGCCGACGGTCAGCCCTGGGTCACGTGGATAAGTGACAACCTGGCCGGACCCGTCGGCCAGATCTTTCTCCGCATGTTGTTGATGACCGTTGTCCCGCTCGTCTTCGCGTCGATCGTCCTGGGCATCGTCAGTGTTGGCGACGTTAGGCACCTCGGGCGCCTCGGTATCAAGACCCTCGGCTATTTCCTGGTCTCCACGGCGCTTGCGGTGACGATCGGCCTTGTTCTGGTCAATGTCCTGGATCCGGGGAGTGGAGTGAACAGCGCCATCCGTGAGGAGTTGCTCTCCACGTATCAGACGCAGGCCGAGGGGATCCGTGACCGGCCAACGACGTTTGGAATAGAAACGCTGGTCAATATCGTGCCGCGAAATCCGATTCAGGCGGCGGCTCAGATGGATATGCTGGCCGTCATCTTTTTTTCCGTCGTCTTCGGGACGGCGTTGACGCTCATTCCACCAGCCACGGCACAGCCGATGATCCGGTTCACGGAGGCGTTGGGCGAGGTGATCGTCAAGGTCATTGATATGGCCATGGCGTTGGCTCCGTATGGAGTCTTCGGTCTGATCTTTGTCGTCGCCTCCCGTTTTGGTTGGCACCTGTTGGAGGTCCTTGGCATGTACGTGGCCGTCGTGCTGACCGGCCTGTTCCTGCACGCGGCGGTTGTGCAGTCCGCCCTCGTCCGCACGTTAGGCGGCAGGAATCCCCTGCAGTTCTGGAAGGGGGCGCGCAAGAGCATCATCACCGCGTTTTCTACGAGTTCCAGTAATGCCACGCTGCCGACAAATATCTCGGTGGCGGAAAAGGAGCTGGGTGTCGACCCGAGGATTGCGGGATTCGTGCTGCCCCTCGGCGCGACGATGAACATGAACGGCACCGCGCTGTATGAAGGCGTCACCGTGTTGTTCCTGGCACGAGTCTTCGGCATCGACCTGGCGATCGGCCAACAAATGGTGGTGGTCATCCTCTCGGTTGTCACGGCGGTCGGAGCAGCGGGCGTCCCCGGCGGGTCGCTTCCCCTGATGCTGATTGTCATGGGCGCGGTAGGTGTGCCGCCCGAAGCGATCGGTTTGATCCTGGGGGTGGATCGTATACTGGACATGTGCCGAACCACCGTGAACGTGACCGGCGACCTCTCGGCGGCGGTTTTCGTTTCCCGATCGGAACGACCAGAGCCGGCCGATGGCTAAGGCCGTTGGCTCTGATCTGCGTGTCATGGTTCAAGGAACGATGAGGCCGTCAACTACTCGCAGGCGTCTGCTCGTGCTCATCGGCGTCCTCGGTATCGCCTCGCTGGTCGCCCTCTGGCCCTTCCTCTCGGGGATCATGGGTGCCGCCGTGCTGTTTGTGACGTGCAGGCCGCTCTTTCGGTGGCTCGCTGGACGAATGCCGGAGCGCATTGCGGCCACCGTCGTTGTAACAACAGCCGTCGTGGTGCTGCTGGCTCCTTCATTTGTTTTGGCGGGTTTCATTGCGAGTGAAACGCAGGCCCTGGCGGAGCAACTCTCTGAACGGCCCGTATTCGGACGGCTCGCTGTCCTCAGGTTTGGCCCATTCGAGATTGGGCCGTACATCCTTCGCGCAGGGGAAGGAGTCGTGGACTGGATCGGATCGAGCGCCCTCGACCTGGTGCGCCGTGCGGCCCGCGGAATCATCAACGTCGTGATCGCGATGTTCGGCCTCTTTTATCTCCTCCTGCGTTCGCGAGACATGTGGACGGAGATAGAGACCTTCCTGCCCTTCAGTAGCGAAACCACCGCACGCCTGCTCAGACGATTCCATGATTTGACCTTGTCGACACTCGTCGGAACCGGACTGACGGCACTCGCGCAGGGAACGCTCGTTGGCATAGCGTTCACTGTCGTGGGCGTGGCCAGTCCCCTGTTCTGGGCGGTAATCACCGCGATCTTTTCCACGATTCCTTTTGTCGGCAGCGTTTTTGTGTGGGGACCGGCGGTCATTGCCCTCGTCGCTTTGGATCGCTTCGGGGCTGCCGTCGGAATCGCGCTCTGGGGCGCGGTCGTCGTGGCGAGCGCGGACAACATCATTCGCCCCCTGGTTTATGCGCGGTGGGCGCGCATTCACCCCATGGTGACCGTCCTCGGGGTCGTGGCGGGAGTTCGGTTCTTCGGCGTGCTCGGCGTACTACTCGGTCCGATGGCGTTGTCCTATCTGCTCGAGTTCGTCCGGATCTATCGCGACGAGTACGAGGCACTCGACCGAACTGTCGAGATTGTCCCGACACACGGCGTTCAGTGACGGCGCGATGACAATGCCTACCCGTGTCGGGGATTGCATTGGAGTGGGTGAGACCCGGCAACCGCGTCATGTGGCTGATTCGAGGTCCTGACTGTAGGTTGGGGATGACCATCCTCCTCCACCTAGAAGGGGCGGAACCGTCGACGGCGTGCCCATGGTTCCCGGATCCATCGGGACACGCTTTCCGCACGGTCCGATCTCGAGATGTTGAACGACAGGCACATTGCATTGCGTATGGGTACAGCTCGGTCCGTGGTGTTGGGGTTCGTCGTATATGCCGCGTGCAGTTGTGCCGACAACGCGCCACCCCTCCCCTCCGATCCGATCCTGGAACCTTCCTGGCAAGAGGGGCCGCGAATGCTCTCACCTGTCGTCTCGGCAGAGGCCGTGGAAGCCGAGGGGACGATCTTCGTGGGAGGGGGCGTGCCGTTCGGAAACGGGATGGAGGTGTTTCGTCTCGACAGCGAACGTGATCGTTGGACACGCGTCGCCAATCTTCCCGTATCGCGGACCAACTACGCTCTCGCCGCGTACGGGGACTCGCTTTACGCCATCGGCGGATCAGTGTTCGTCATTGGAGAGGGACAGGTGCCGCAGCCGAGTGTGTTCGTGTATTCGATCGAACGGGACCGATGGGTCGACGGCATTGCCATGCCCGAAGGACGAGCCCACCATGCGACCACGGTCGTGGGTGAGCGCATCGTCGTCCTGGGCGGCATCCGTGAATTCGGGAGAAGCACCAAGCTGGCGGTGTACGATCTCACGACCGGACAGTGGAGCGAGGGAGCCGCACTTACTCGTGACGGAGCATCTCTACGGGATTGACGCGTGTCGCCCGGCGCGCCGGCTGCACGGTGGCCGCCAAAGCAACAGTCGCCAGGACGGCACAGGTAATCAGATACATGCCGGGGTGGAGGGGTTCGACCCCGAACATCCGGTTCTCAACCAGGCGGGACAGGGAGGCCGTGGCGATCAGACCGATGGCGGCTGCCACCTGCTAGAATGTAATACCATCACCGTTTACACGGAAAAGCTTACACCTCCGCCGAAGTACCTAAACTCTTCCGTTCGAGGCTGGACCTCGTTCAAGGTCACCCGGTTCTCGAGGCAACATCAACTTCAATCCTTCTTAGCATGAAGATCAATAACGCCTTGCTCGTTCTTTCTCCCATCGTTCTGACGGCGTGCGGCGACGTCTTCGAGCCTCAACTCGAGGACAAACACGATGCGGTCCTTCCACCCATCATCGCGGCCGGAGAATCACGTAGTTCGCTCGACAACGCGAATACGCCACCGGACGCCGTGGGATCGTTCCATGCCAGCGGCGCCAGTACCTACGCCTACGTGACGAACTCCCGTGCGAACACCGTTTCGGTTATCGATCAGTCTACCCTCACCGTCACCAACGAGATTCCCGTCGGTGAGCGGCCGGTCGGTCTCTGGCCTGCACCGGATGGATCAGCAGTGTATGTCGCCAATCAAATCGGAGGTACGCTGTCACGCATCGACGTCACGAGTCTGTCGGTCACCGCCACGGTTCCGGTCGGCACTCGGCCGACGGCAGTCGGGGGAGCGCGGAATGGCTCTTTCGTGTACGTCAGCCGCGAAGGCCCCACGAGCGGCATTGTCGTTCTGAATACGCAGACGCTTGCTGCTTCGGCCTTTATTCCGACGGACAGTATTCCGGCTGATCTTGTCGTTACTCGTGACGGTGCGCAACTGTACGCGCCCGCTTACTTCGACGGTACGGTTCACGAGATCTCAACCGCCGACAATTCCGTACTTCGGACCCTCTCGGTCGGCGCGAATCCTCTTGCTACCACGCTCACTCCCGACGAGTCGCGCCTATGGGTGCCCACGTTCTCCGACGACGAAGTCGCCGTCGTGGACCTGTCGAGCTTCGCCGTCGTAAATACGATTTCGGGATTCTCCTTGCCGCTCGATATTGCTTTCAGCGAGGATGGAAGTCTGGCATACGTCACTGGCAATCAGTTGGGAGTCCACGAGGTCTCAGTCGTCGATGTGGCGGGCGGCGCCATAGCCGGCACGATTGATGTTGGAGGTATCCCGACTACGGTCACGCGATCACCGAACGACGGCTCCATCTGGGTGGTGAACTTCTTTGCAGACAATATCGCCATCATCGACGTCACGTCGGGCACTGTGTCGGCTACGATTCCGGTTTCAACGGAGCCGCTCTTTGTCGCGTTTGTTCCCCGTACACCACTCGAACGGGTTCAGCAGGCGATGGACATCGTGCAGTCATTGCGCGACGCCGGCAACCTGTCACCGACTGCAGGCGTTCAGGCTCCAGCTGCGATTGACGTTGATTCAGAACCTGATTGAGGCGGGGAATACGAACGGCGCTGTGAGGCAACTAGACCGTTTCGTGAATCTAGTCAATCGGTTCGTCACGAGACGTGTTTTGACACAAGGCGAGGCTCAGCCGTTGCTCGACATCGCTGCCTGTCTTCTTCTTTTATACAGCTGATGATTGGGACGTCGGAGATTCGGCCCAGCGCCGTAAGCGCGCGGAGTGGTAGGGATGGTGGGAGATGAACCCGTGAACCGCTGGCAGTCAGGCGCCGGTTCGCGCTCAGCGGTCACCGGCTTTCCCGTCAAGTCTACACGGCCCATTCACGCCGGCGTTGTTCAGGCGTAGAAGTGCGGTGTTAGATTGTCCAGCGCAATGTATCGGGAAGCCTGCCGCACAATGGCTCTGAGTGTCCCGGTGCCCAGCTCGTGGTGCATGGGCACTGTGAGAGTCTGTTTCTCACCCTCGTCGTCACCCGACGGAGCTTCTCGTGGCTTCCCCGTTGGGCCGAGGTGACGAATCCAAACCTCTCGAGTACTCGGACGACCTCCGCACCGGAGAGCCGGCGAAGCTTACGCGGCACCGGCTACCGGAGGCACGTCGAGCGATACTACGATCGTGAGCGGTGGGGTCAATCCAAAATCGGCTGGATCTTCGCCCTCGAGCGGCAAAGCGATGGCTCCGCGGAGATTCTCTACCGTCCTTGCGAATTTCCCGAGCCGGCTTCCTGCGAGATCGTGAAGATGACCCGGCACCCATTATAATCCACACGGAATGAAAACGTTGAATTCGTACCACTCCGAACGGCCCGGTCTTGGTTTCGTCAGATACGGCTCGACGCGCCGTCAGGCTTCCGAATGAAAGGAGACCAGCTATTGGCCAAGAAGACGAAGAGAGCAAAGAAGCGGACCGCAGCACCACGGAAGAAGAAACGACCCGCCGCGCGCAAAAAAACCGCCAAGGCACCGCGCGAGCGCACCGCATCCGCGGCGACGGGCCGGTCGGCGACCGACGGTGACCCGCAGACCAGGCCGCGTCGCGCCACGGCGAAATCGATGGCAGCCAGCCAGCGCGACATTTCCGTCAGTGAATTCTTCGCTAAAAACCGGCATCTGCTCGGCTTTGACAACCCGCGCAAGGCCCTGCTGACGACCATCAAGGAGGCCGTCGACAACTCGCTGGACGCCTGCGAGGAAGCCGGCATTCTGCCGGAAATGTGGGTTCACGTCGTGCAAACGGCCAACAATCGGTACAAGGCGGGTGTGCAGGACAACGGCCCCGGTATTCTCCAGAAACAGATACCACTGATCTTCGGAAAACTTCTGTATGGTTCGAAGTTTCATCGCCTGCGCATGAGCCGTGGTCAGCAAGGCATTGGCATCAGCGCTGCGGGAATGTACGGCGTGTTGACCACGGGCAAGCCGATCAAGATCATCTCGAAGATCTCCCAACGCACGCCCTCTCACTATTACGAAATCAAAATCGACACCAAGAAGAATCAGCCGCAGATTCTGAACGGTCGTGGCGAAGGCGTCGATATACCGCCGGGCGCCCGTGGCGAAAAAGTGATCGCCAAACACGGCATCGAATGGATGGATATTCCCCACGGAACCCGCGTCACGATCGAACTCGAAGCGATTCACAAACGGGGTCGGGGCAGTGTGGATGAATACCTCGAACAGACCGCGATCGCCAACCCGCATGTGACGATTCATTACATCGATCCGGACGGCGTCGAGAAAACCTACCGGCGATCCACGGAGACCCTTCCGCCAGAGCCAAAGGAAATCAAGCCACATCCGTACGGCGTCGAGCTGGGTAACCTCATCACGATGCTGCATGATACCAGGGAAACGACGCTGTCGTCGTTTCTGACTGGTAGCTTTTCACGCGTCAGTCCGGCCGTCGCGAAGCGAATCTGCGCCGCCGCAAAGCTCAGCCCTCGTGCCCGCCCGGCCCGCATCGGCCGCCGCGAAGCGGACTCGCTGTACCATGCAATTCAGGAAACCAGGATCACCGCGCCCAGTACTGACTGCATTTCGCCGATCGGTGAAGATCTGTTGCTCAAGGGGATGTATCACGTCGTTCCCGCTGAGTTTTATGTTGCCGCCACCCGCCCGCCGTCCGTCTATCGTGGAAACCCGTTTCAGATCGAAGTCGCGCTGGCGTACGGTGGCGGCTCGACCGCGATGCGCGTCTCCAACGAAATACTGGTTGAACTGCTGTCCGAAAGCGACTCGCGAACCGTGCGTCAATTCCTGACGACGACGTTTCACGGTCTGGGAACCGAGGCAGCCGACAAGATTGTTGCCGATTCGAGACTGACTCGACGCCAGTCTCCGACGCGGCTCACCAAAGGGGAGATCGAGAGGCTGCACCACGCTATGCAGAACGTCAGCCTCGACACAGGCCAGGCGATGACGCTGTTGCGGTATGCGAACCGTGTGCCGCTGCAGTTCCAACCCGGAGCCTGTGCGATTACGCAAACGATCATGGGGACCAACTGGCGCCCATACGGACTCAGCCAGTCACGCGGAGCGCTGCCGACCGGTCCAATCACGTTGATGGTGCACATGGCCAGTGTCTGGGTCCCCTTTACGAGCGAATCGAAGGAAGCAATTGCCAGCTATCCCGAAATCCAAAAAGAACTTCGCCTGGCGCTCCAGGCCGTTGGCCGCAAACTGGGGATGTACCTGCGACGCCGTCAAAAGGTTAAGAGAGAGGGTGATCGGCGAACGGTGTTCCAGCGGTACCTGCGCGAAGTCGCGACGGCGGTCAGTACGATCAACGACGTCGACCGCGAGCAGTTGTACAAGAACCTCCTTTCCGTCGCAAGGAAAAAGACCGCTGAGGCCGACCTCAGGCTCGACAAACGCGGTCGGCGGATCGAAGACGACGAAGATCTGGAACTGGGTGAGAGCGTGATTATCGTCGGTCCCGAAGCGGCCGCTGAAAAACTCATCAACACCAACGGTGGGGACGAAGACGAGTAGTAGCGGCCTACCTAACCTATTCAGAGTCGACCACAACCATGGCAAGAAAGAAGAGCCGACGCGGTGTCGCGAAGAAACGACCCGTTCAGAAGAAGCCCGCTACGCGGAAGAGCGTGACACCGGTCAAGAAGACGGGCGTTGAGAAAGAGGCGGCCGCACGAGCATCTGTGCGGAAGCGCACCATGAGTAAGAGCGCCAAGGCGAAGTACTCGGATCGTGACAGAAAAACACTCGGCAACATCGAGGATCTCGCCAACGGTGTTGTGCAGGCTGCCAGGAGGCGCCTCGATCCGTACGTCGACATACCCGCCCGTACGCTGTCCAACGTCCGCTACAGTCCCCGTAAGAAAATCATCGAGATGGGCAAGAACACGAACCGCAGACAGCTCTTCGACCTGTCGCAGGCGAAGGCCTATATGCGGACAATGCTGGTCGCCAGCGGCTGCAAACGTCTGATCGACGACGGGAAAACGACCAGCCTTCGAGGGTTGTTTTACATGCTGAAGCACACGATCGAAGGAACCAGGGAAAACACGTTCGACGACCAGAGCGAATGTGACACGATCATCGAAGACAGTGAGGTCTTGCTGCAGTCGTTACGCGAGGAACTGCACCTGTATGCTGAGAATCGTGGCGCGGTGGTTGGGAACATTACGTTCACGGACAGGGGCGACGAAATCAATTGTGCGCGAATGGGTTCTGGTGGATACGCAATTCCGTCGATCGTCGAGCCGGAGATCATTGAACTGGATAGAAAGAAATGTGATGCGAAGTTTGTGCTCCATGTCGAGAAAGGCACCGTATGGCAGCGCTTCAACGAGGACCGTTTCTGGGAGAAGCATAACTGCATCCTGACGCACGGTGCGGGTCAACCGCCCCGCGGTGTACGACGGTTGCTGCATCGGCTGCATTACGAACTCGAACTGCCCGTCTATTGCGTTCTGGATAACGACCCATGGGGGTACTACATCTACAGCGTGATCAAGCAGGGCTCGATCAACCTGGCGTTCGAATCGCAACGCATGGCCATCCCGGCTGCACGGTACCTCGGCCTGCGCAGCATTGATTTCACGCGATGCAACCTCTCCGACGGGGTGACGATTGCCCTCAACGATAACGATCGCAAACGCGCCAGGCAGGTCGCCCAGTACCCATGGTTCGCAAACAAACGCAGCTGGCAACGCGAGATCGACCGTATGCTGAAAAACGACTTCAAGCTGGAGGTGGAAGCGCTGATCAGCCGCGACATCAGCTACGTGACCGAAGTGTATGTCCCCGAACGCCTCGCCGAGCGCGACTGGCTCGATTGACCGTCGACTATCAGATGAAACGCTCTGCGCTCAAAGAAATCGAGGCCATTCCCCAGAAGAAGATCTGCCAGCGGCGCACTGAACGGAGACCGATATCAGCGATACGCGGTAGCCTGAATGTTGTAAAGTTCGGCGTATTGACCGCCCTTGGTCATCAGCTCCTCGTGCGAGCCGACCTGCACCACCCGACTGCCGTCTATCACGACGATGAGATCTGCCATGCGCGCCGTCGAAAAGCGGTGCGACACGAGAATCGTGATGCGGCCCGAGCCGTCATCGTCGCCCCGGGCAGCAGCAGCATAACGCTCAAACAAGGCGTGCTCAGTCTCGGCATCGAGCGCGGCCGTGGGTTCATCGAGGACCAGCAGCAGCGGCGCATCCCGCATGAAACCACGAGCCAGGGCGAGCTTCTGCCATTGACCGAATGAGACTTCCACCCCTTCCGGCCAATTGTGCCCCAACTGCGTTTCGAGACCGGACTTCAATCCGGAAACTACGTCGTTCGCGCCCGCCCGGTCGACAGCCGTCAGGATGGCGGGTCCGTCATCCCGACGAGGGACGTCGCCTAGCCCGACTGCCAGACGTGCGCGCAGTTCGAATCGAAAGAAGTCCTGAAGCGCGCCCGCCAGCCTTCCGCGCCATTCATCAGGGGAGATTCGGGCCAATGGAGTGTTGTCGACGAGGATACTTCCCGATGTAGGCTCGTACATCTTAGTGAGCAGCTTCACCAACGTCGTCTTTCCGGCGCCGTTTTCCCCGACAATGGCGACGACCGAACCGGCTGGAAGCGTTAGGCACACGTCGTCCAGGACCAGTCTCGACGTGCCTGGGTAGGCGAAGGAAACGTGGTCCAACCGGATTCCGTCCTGCAACACGTTCGGAACGGACATGTCGGCAGACGCGGCTGTCGAAGCGGCGTAATCTTCCAGCCAGGCCAGGCGCCGCGACCCGTACATCCAGAATCCAGTCAAGAAACTCAGTTCGCCCACCGTGGCACCCACGTACGCCGACAAGCGCGCTCCCGCAGCGAGAACGAGCAAAACGTCCTCAGGGGGAGCAGCCAACGCCGACGCGACAAACACGATCGCACCGACGTAGGCGCCACCGAAGATTGTCCAGGCGAGCGCGTGCCACACCGCCGACCGCACGCGAACCCGCGACACGGTTCGATATCCGCTCTCCCAAGCCCGCCGTCGTTTGGTAATGAGTCGATCGCCGATGCCCGTGACCCGGACTTCCTTACCTGGCGCCGCACTGGTGGCAGTGGTGAAGAGGTGTCGCGCGAGTCGATTGAATGGTGCCGCCTGCTCCTCAGCAGACCGCTCGACGGCGGGCCGCCACGTCGACGTAATCACGGTCGGGACGGCAAAGACCGCGAGCAAAACAAGCGCCGGCTGAATGGATGCGAGCAGGGCCAGCGTGACAGCGAGACGCAGAATCCAGGCACATGTCGAGAACAGCGACATGTACATGTGATCGAGAACGAACACCTGATCCCGCAGCATTGCGAGGCGATCGAGGTAGTCCGGACGCTCGTGATGTGTGATTGTTGCAACGGATGCTTGAAGCCGCGCGACGTGGGATTCAAGCGCGATCGTGACCTTGTCACGGAACTTCCGCTGTATGCGAGCGCTCACGGTACCCAGGAACCACGTCGCCGTTGCCGAAAGGCCGAGACCCAGGGCCGAGCCCAACACCAGTGCCGGGCTCGATTCGACCACTCCCTTGCCCAGAAACATGATCCACAGCGCGATCAGTGCATCCGGGAGTGCAGACAGTTGGGATAGGATGAACGCCGTGAGCATCAGGCGCGGTTCGTGGCGGTAACCGAGCTTACAGAGCCGCCACATGGACGAAAGTGGGGGTGGCAACTCGTCTCGTTTGGTCTCAGGTGAGGACGTCATACGTCACACCTTCTTCATCCTGAAGATCTCCAAAGCGTTTCGCTTGCAGGTTGAACATCTTGGAATACCGCCCGCCCAATGCCATCAGTGTGTCGTGCGTTCCCAGCTCGACTACTTTGCCCTGTTCGAGGACACAGATCCGATCCGCGTGACGAACGGTCGAGAAGCGATGCGAGATCAGGATCGTCGTGCAGCGTCTCGTTGCCGCCAGAATGCGCTCGAAGATCTCGGCCTCGCCCCGCACATCGAGTTGGGCCGTGGGCTCATCGAGCAGGACGACGCCTGCCCCCTGCATGGCTGCGCACAACGAACGAGCGAGTGCGATGCGTTGCCATTGACCGCCCGAAAGATCGATCCCTCCCTCGTATCCCCGCGCCATGATGGTCTCGAGCCCGCCCAGTCCGGATGCCCCGGCGGCCTCCAGCGCCGCGAGGATCGTCTCGTCCGATGCGCCTTCCGGTGCCACATTGTCACGGAGGGGAAGTTCGAAGCGAGTGAAGTCCTGGAACACGGCGGTGACGCGCTCGCGCCACGACTCGAGAGAGAACTCACGCAGATCGATTCCATCCACTTCGACTGCGCCCGATTGCGGGTCGTACAGTCGACACACCAGCTTGGCGAGCGTCGTCTTACCGGCGCCGTTTTGGCCGACGATGGCCATCGACGAACCAGCCGGGACCATGAGATCGAATTGTTCGAGCACGGAATGGCCGCCCGGATAGGCGAACGTGACATCGCGAAAACGGATCTCCGGTGCGAAGCCGCCTGCAGCCGGACGGTTGCCCGATGGGAGAGCGCCGACGGCGGCCATGGCGGGTTCGAGCCGGAGCACTGCGCCGACGGGAGCGGACGCGCCGTCGAGCGCCCAGTTGAGTCCGCCAAACGCAATCATCGAGGTGCCAATTGCCGCCTGGGCGAACACGACGACCCGGCCGAGGTCGATGCTGCCACCGGCCGCGGCACTCGCCAGTGACCAGAAGAAGGCGATGTTGGCGCCGGTGACGATTAGCATGCACCAGACCAGCGGCCGTTCGCGCAGCCGGGTGGCCTCGTATTGGAGCTTGTGCAGGCGCGTCCTGAGCTCGACAAAACGATCCATGACCCACGGTGCGAGACCAAAGAGACGTAGTTCCTTGGCCGCTGGCGGGTCGACCGCCAGCCGATACGCGTAGTCGGAGTCACGCTGTGCATTGCGAACGTGTTCCGTGTTGCGGTCGTGCCAGACTGCGCTCTCTCGCAACAACCAGTGTGTCGAGAGCCACGCTCCCGCCAAAAGTATCGGAGCCCACCACGCGTATCCGGCCAGGACGGCGGCGCACGCGACACCGCCAACCAGCCCGACGAGCCCACCCGCGATGAAATCCATCGAGATCGAAATCGGTGGCGCCGTGATGCCCAGATCGAAGTCTCGGGCCACCGAGAGGTCGCTGGCGAGCTTGGGATCTTCGAGGTGGCGCATTCCGGCTGGACGCACGCAGGCTTCGGTCAGGCGATCATAGAGCCACGCGGCCGTCCGGTCGCCGAGGTTGTTGCTGAGCACCTGGTGCAGGGGGGTGAGGACCTGAAGGAGAACGAAAACGGTTCCGACGAGGGCAAGTGACAGCCAAAGAGGATCTCCACGCTCCACGGCGATGACGAGCATCCCCATCGCAATAGCAAAGACCGCCGGCAGTAGCCCCCGGAGCAGGAGTACCGTCCACCAGAGAACGGCAAGCATCCGATCGGCTCTGGGCAGCACCGCAAAAAATTGCCACTCGTTGCGTGCGCGAAGACTCGCAAGCACGGGGTGTCTCCTTTTCGAAATTGACTAGTGGAGTGTAACCTCAACGAGCGGCGTGTGCATTTTCCGACACCGTGCCGGGGGAACGGGCCACGAAGGGCGGTACGGGCGGACAAGGGCGGACAGGGAGTTCGTCTGGTAGCTGCTGCAAGAAGGCCGGTGTCGTCATACGCGGATGCCGGGGCGCGGAGGCCTTCGTGGATCGCTATTGTGGATGATGCCGGGCGAGGAGACCTTATTTCCGCAACGGTAGGCTCCTGCGACTCCGAGATCGTCACGGATGCCGTTCCTCTCTATCCGCTGCCTGTCTATCTGATCTGAGACTGGCTCCGGCAACTTTGCCATCTTCCAGCAGCCCAATTCGGAATCTGCGGGACGCAACGCCCAAGACCTCACCGGGGAGTGCCATGCTCGTCAATTGCCACGTTTACGTGAACAATTGCGACGAATCGCAAAACCAAACGACAGAGGAGGTCGCACGGTAACTCGTGGTACCTTGAGCGTGTTACCGGGGTTGTGTGTGCACCTCGTACACCGTGACCGAGGGGGTGTCCAGCGTGTCAGTGTGCACTGCGACCACGTATCGATCGGAGAAATACGGCGCGGTCCGGTCGCCGTAGGAGAAAGCGGGTACCCGGCCCGCCAATCGACCGCGAGGATCAAACACCTCCCAGAACACCCCGTCCACGGTGATCACCTCGGTCCACAGGCGCCCTCCCGGATCCAACAGCAGACTGCGCACCGGTGGTTGGACGGAAGGTCGGTCAACGCTGCCCGGTTCGCAGGATGCCCCGGGGTTTTCGTCCCGGTACGTGCGGTATTCCTCCAACCCCTCGTCCCATCCATCCGACGTCGTGGGAACCGGCTCGAGTTCTCGTTCGACGACCCGGACCGTGTCCCCCGTCGCATCGAGAAAGGCTATGCGATACTCAGCCGTCTGAACCGCGGCCAGTAGGCCGTTTCGCGCGGGATGCTGAAGCAATCGTGAGGCATACGGGATGTTGAAGAAGCTGATGCTGCCGTTTGGATGGTCACAGATGATCACGGACGACGTTGGGTCGTCCGCTGAGAGTAGTCGTAACGTATCGCTCACACCGTTCGGGGTGTGACGGACGAAGACCCGGCTGCGATCGGGCGACGTGCTCAATGAAAACGCCCACGCTTCCCGCTGGTCCGTTTGAAAGAATCGCAGGAAGGCGGGGGATCCAGAAATCGATCCGGGATGTCGGCGCTGGCCGATCCATTCACCGTCTGCGCTGAACAGCCCGATCCGGCCCACCTGGAAGTCGAGTGCCAACAGCGTATCGCCCAACCACGCCAGCGAGTAGATCGTCCCGAACTCTCCGGGGCCTTCGCCGTCGCGGCCGAATCGAAACGCCAGTGCGCCGTTGGGATCGAACACCTTGATTTCGTCGTTCAGGGCGTCAGCGACGTACACGCGGTTGTTCGGTCCAGTAATCGCGCTCGAAACCCTACCGAACTCATCCGGCGCAGGTTCTCCAATGGCGCCCGCTGAACCCAGCGTGAGACGAGTCTCGATCCGCCAGGTCGGCGGAGTCCCCGTGTTGCGGAGGTATTCGACGCCACCAATCGTGTCGATCGCAGTTTCGACGGGAGTCACCGGTGCGGGATCATCGTTCAGCCTGCACGCGGCAAGCATCACCACCAAACCGGCCGCCAGGCATCGTATCGCTGCGGACCGAACCGGGAAGGACGCAAGGTTCACGAACACCCGCGAGATCCGCGACGGCCGCGGTGGTTTTCCCCGCGAGATGGCTGCCTTCATGCCGGCCCTTCAAACGTCGGACCGAGCTCAACGCGCATCGCGAGAATGAGAACACCAGCCGCCGATCGACTTTGTGCGGACCCCAGAACCACGGTTTGATGATTGCGAACCCGCACCGACACGTTGAGAATCTCCGAGTTGGCGCCGCGTGCGCGATCCTCGAGCGACACCGATACGCGCACAGTCTCGCCCGCCTCCCACGGATAAATCCAGGCGTTGAGTTGAAGGCGGCCGTGATCGGCTAGTGACAATACTTGACCCAGGCGGTCGGCGTCATCGCCGAGTGCACCCGTGAGTATCGATGTCGTGAGGAGCCGGTAACCATCGAAGCGGAACAATCCGTTGAGTTCCTCGACGATGTCCTCGATGGCTGGATCGACATCGGGGAACCCGTCTGCCTCGATCAACTGAAAAATCAGCCTGACATTGCGCGGTCCGGCCTCCTGTGCGTCGATTCTCGTGGCCAACGCCATCAGGAGCACGACGGCGCAGAGGGTGATGGTGCGTTTCATTGGTCCTCCTTGAATAGCCAAACCACGGCAATATCCGGGTTATTCGTCGGGAAGACGGCAAACCGGCCGGACGATTCGACCTCCAGACGAGCGGTACTCGACGTAACCGGTCGTGGACCGGGGGGGTCCGCTGTGTTCCGCGGAAGGATGAGAAGCAGGCCTACGGCGGCGGCGGCCGCGAGGGACGCGGAGATACCCAGCCACCGCCTTCCAGATGGGCGGTGTCCCCGTTCGGCGAGCACGGCCCCCATGTTCGATAGCAGATGATTGAGTTCATCTGCCAGTCCCTCCTCCAACCGAGGGGATTCGCTGTGCTCGTCTGAAAAGTCGTGCATCACTGAAGCTCCTCCACGACGCTGCCCATCCGCTGGCGCAATTTCGCCCTGGCTCGGAGGAGATGCACCCTCACCGTTGGAGCCTCAACGCCGAGCATTTCGGCCGCGTCGACAGCCGTGTGTCCCTGCAGGTCTACCAGGTCAAATGCGGCTCTTTGCATCTGCGACAGATCCTTCATCATTGCATGCAAGGTCTCCAGGACCATCGGACGAACGTCGTCCGGAGTGTCCTGATGGGCGGCTTCCCGTGCCAGCTCACCGAACCGTGCGAGTTTGCGGTTTTCACGACGCGACTTCCGCTGCCGATCCCGGAGCACATTCTGGGTGATTCGGTAGACCCACGTCGTCACCTTGGCCCTCGGTTCGAACTGCCGGATCGACGAGTGGACACGCATGATCACTTGTTGTGCCGTGTCTTCAGCGTCGTCCGGATCTCCCGTCCAGACCAGCGCCCACCGGCAGACGAGCGGGCGAAGCGCCTCGAGCAGCTCGTTCAACGCGTGTTTGTTGCCGGTGGCGGCCGCACGTACCACGGCGTCGAGCCGGTCCGCGTCGCGTTCGATGTCAGGTACCTGGACCCCCGGTGAGTTCACTCAGCCTGTTTAATGATTGAACGACGGTGGGCGCAAGTACGTTTACATGGGCGTGGTATGTCCGCCTGGGTGGGAATCCGCGTGACCTGTTCTGGGCTCGCTGGAGTCGAGGGTTGTCAGTTCGTGACCCGCCGGACCTCGATCGCGCCGTAGTCGAAGTGTGGCGAGATCCGGCTGCCTCGATGACGTCGGTGGAGTCCCTCGCGGTGATGAGAAAGAAACCTTCGATGTCACCAGCTAACGCAAGATCTTCGCCTCGCCGCGCGCTCGCACGGGAGACCAATAAGCCGAGGCAAGGGGGATGTCGAGAGTTGGGAGGAGCCGCTTTGTGGGTGTGCCCGCAAGGTCCGTGAGGTGCTCCCATCCAAAACACGCCTCTACGAACTCTGTGGATAAACCCTCCCGGAACCATGCACCAGCCCGCAACTCGCCTAACCCAATCCGTACAGCGACGGCAGCATCGTAAGATCCGCGTAGTTTCTGCGCAAACCTGCGGCCAACAACTCATCGGATAGCGGCCCTGTCAACGGAGGTGGATGCATCGTAGCCCAGCCTCCAGCCAGGAATAAACCGCACCTACTCGGCACTCTTTCGATACTCGGCCCCCTGAGCCTAGATTGTATGATGGGATCGTCCAAGCCACCTGATGAGGATCGATGCCCGTCACTGCCAGGCTGTCCCAGAAGTTCTACGAGCGCTTCGGGGATGACATCGCCAACGAGCTCGTCGACTGGTTCAATCAGGTGGACGCGACCTATCGGAACGACCTGCGTGAGCTGAACGAGGCCAACTTCCAGCGGTTTGATGCGAAACTCGAACAGCGGGTTACCGCCTCGGAAGCCCGAGTGCGCGCAGAAGTGCAGGTTGGATTTGCCAATATGGACACCCGGTTCGCTCGCCTGGAGGCCCGTCTCGAATACCGTCTCGGCGCTCAAATGAAATGGATGTTCGGATTTTGGCTCGGCACCCTGATCCCCCTTGTCGGGCTCATGCTCGCGCTCAACCGTTGGGGTGGCTGACATTATTCGGAGAACGTTGGTACGCCGCCCGAATCGCATGCCCCAACTGATCACGCGTCATAGCTACTGGGCATGAGTTCGAATCCATTCTTGCCCATCATCGGTCAAGACGGCAAGTAAGGG
>Ga0302046_10002257_pt1 | contig 17972 bp, 16 predicted proteins | sample RVTome_11_FD_200261 | JGI IMG/M metagenome (GOLD analysis project Ga0302046, IMG submission 200261) | Soil microbial communities from uranium-contaminated site in the Upper Colorado River Basin, Wyoming, United States - RVT147D111 (version 2) ...
ACCGTCGCCGGGGAAGCCGACGGCACGTGCTCGTTCATGTCGGCTCGTGAGGCTTCATGCTTTCCACTGTCGCCAGCCCGCCGGACAACCGCTCGGTCTCCCGCGCGGCAGTTGTGGGAAACCTCGCAATCCTGTACCCTAAAATCAAGCCATAAAACCGAATAGCTTTGGAAACGCGCTGCAAAGGGGCTCGTGTATGGACGACAAGCGGCTCGACAAGCAGAGGACGGAGATTTTTCACTTCGTTCTCTGGCTCCTGCTCGTGCTGCTTGCGGTGATTGGCTACCTCTCGTTCGCACAGAACCAGGAAAGCGCCATACCCTGGTTGGTCGTGGTTTCCCTCTTTGCCTGCCTTTACGCCGTCGGGAAGGAACGCCGGCTCAGGCGGCGACAGAGGGAGCTCGGGCGAAAGCTTTCGCAGGAGCAGGACAAGTCGGCGGACCTGGAGTCTCGTCTCAAGGAGCTAGCTGGACTGTACCGCGCCATCAGCGCGGTCAACGCGGGTGCCGTGCCGGAGAGGACCTTCGCGGCGGTCCTAACCGCGGGGCTGGCGCTGGTCGGTGGGAATCGAGGCTCCCTGATGCTGCTCGACGAGAAGGAAGAGAATCTGGTGATCGCCGCCGCCGAGGGGATCGGTCATGAGATCGTCGCCCTCACGAAGCAACGGTTGGGAGACGGGGTGGCCGGCTGGGTCGCCGCCAACCGGGAGCCCGTTCTGCTGAACGGGCCGGCGGCCGAGGACGGTCGTTTCGAACGGCTCACCGCGCACGACGAGGCGGTTCGGGTTTCGATCTCCGTGCCCCTGCAGTTGCGGGACAGCCTACTCGGGGTCCTCAACGTCGGGATCGTGATCGACGATCCCGAGCTGCAGTTCACGGACTACCACATGCGAATGGCCACGATTTTCGCGCAGCACGCCTCGATCGCCATCGAGAACGCCCGGCTCCGTTTGATGCAGAGCGTCCTGCTCACCGTGGTCGAGTCGTAGTACCGGCCGCCCGGGGTAACTGATCCACCTTCGCCGCCAGGACGAAATCACTTTCCGTCAAGCCATCGATCTTGTGCGTCCAAATCGTAAGCTTCACCTTTCCCCACGCCAGATAGATATCGGGGTGATGACCCTGGGATTCCGCCAGCTCGCCGACCTCGTTCGTGAATGCGAGGGCCTCACGGAAGTCCTTGAAAGCAAACTCCTTCTCCAGATGGTGCTGGTCGATGGTTCGCCAGGAACCCCCCAGTCTCTCTTCTAGATCCGCGAGCGCGGAGCCCTTCAGGGGAGGGACCCCCCCCTTGCAGGGCACGCACTCCATGCTTGCTAGCTCTTTGGCCATTCGCCCTCCTTACGTCGCCTTTCCCGCCTTAGCTATTTATAGTACGAAAAATTACTCTAAATTTCCCTTGCTATTTCTCTTTTCTTTCGTTAATAGTGGGGATAAGCGGAGGCGGCGCCATGATCCTTACCAAACGCCAGAAACAAATCTTGGACTTCATCGGAGAGTCCATTCGAAAGAACGGTTACGCCCCCAGCCTGGTCGAGATCAGCCAGCACTTCAAGCTCAATTCCATCTCCACCATACACAAGCACCTCGTCCACTTGGAAGAAAAGGGACTCATCCATCGCCACTGGAACCGTGCCCGGGCCATCGAGGTCGTTCCCACGCAGTCGAAGCCGGAGGCTCGGGACGTACCCCTCATCGGCTTGATTTCCGCCGGGCAGCCGATCGAAGCCATTCGCACCAACGAGGTGGTGGCCGTCCCGGAAGACCTGATCGGACGTCGCGACGTCTACGTGCTTCGAGTCAAAGGGGAGTCGATGGTCGAGGATCAAGTGCGCGACGGCGATTACGTGATCGTGGAGAACCGGGCTTCGGCGCGAAACGGAGAGATGGTGGTGGCGCTCCTGCAAGGAGAGAACGCCACGCTGAAGAAGTACTACCGGGAAAAAGGCCAGATTCGATTGCAGCCCGCGCATCCGACCATGAAGCCCATCCTGGCCAAAGAGGAAGACGTGAAGATTCAGGGCGTGGTCATCGGTCTCATGCGGAAGTACTGATGGCCGCGGTAGGCGCCGATAGGCTTCACCCCTGCTGAAACCAAAGAGAGGACCGAGTCATGGAGCAAAAAAAGTCGATCAACTTTACCGTCGTTCCCAGTGAGGGCGAGTCGACCCAGCGCGTCTACGCGAATTTCTGCGCCATCGCCCACACGCCGTTCGACTTCACCCTGACCTTCTGCGAGATGGTTCCGATCTCGGAGCGCGACATCAAGAAGGCGCAAGACGGCTCGACTCAGGTCGTACAAGCTCCGGTCCGAGTCAAGGTCGTGGTTCCCGTGCAGCTCATCCCCGCTCTGACGGCCGCGCTCCAAGAGAACATGCGCATCTTTCAAGAGGCCTATTCGAACGTCGGCTGGGGAAAGAAACCGGTGCACTAGCCCAAGACGTGATGAAAAGTGAAGCACCCCAGGTCGCTCACGTCACGCTCGATAACTTCTTCGAGGAACGGCACGTGGGAGGCGACCTGGATGCCCTCCTCGACCGAACCGCAGGTTTCGAGCGCTGCCTGGCACGGCATGGTGCGGGTTGGCAACATCCTTCCGCCGACGAAGCGTTCCTCGTACGCCCAGGAGAGATGACCGCGGACGCGGCGCTGGCGCTTGGCGTCCCCGACGCTCTGGACGTCAACTGGGCGGAGCGCCTGCGTGAGGACATCCGCAACTCGATCGGCTTGGATTCTTCGATGGGCATCGCCTCGACGCGACTCGCGGCTCGGATTGCCTCTCGCCTTGCCAGACCGCGGGGTTTGCTCATCCTTCTCCCGGGCTATGAGGCCCGATTCACCGCGTCCGTTCCGCTCGCCGAGCTGGACGAGCTGCGGCCCGCTCAAACCGCAGCACTCCATCGCCGCGGGATCGAAACGCTGGGCGAGTTGGCCCAGCTGACCGGTGAGGAGGCGCGCACGTTATTGGGACCGGGAGCCTCAGGGCTGCTCGATCTGGTGCGCGGCATGGAAGTCGGGAACGCGCCGGCGCGGGCCACGCGCTTGGAGCGTGGCGTAGGTCTTCTCTGTCGTCGCGCTGCCAGGAGGCTGGGCGCGTTGCGGTGTGGTGCCCGGGGGATGGAGTTGGAGCTCGTTTACCATGACGGCGTCTCGCTGAAGCGTTACAGCCTCGCGCCCCATCCGATCGCGACTCGAATCGAGCTCGAGATTTCAGCCAGGAAGCTTCTGGGATCCTTCTCGACCCGCGCCGAGCCGCTCGTCGGACTGTCGCTCACGTTGACCGCGCTCGTGACCCGCCCGGAACAGCTCCCGCTCTTTTCTCGCCCTCCCGTTCGCGATGTCTCGGTCCGTTTGGGTAGACACTGGGATGCCGGCCCGCGCTCACGCGGCGGCGCCCATCAAGCTAGTCAACAAAGCTCTCCCAAGGACTCTCTCTTTCTTTTCTGAGGGTCGCTGGATCCGGAGGGGCCAGCCATCAACCCCCCACACAGCCTGTTGTGTTTTTCACGCGGGCTGCGGTGTGGATCCCACAACCAGGCCGGCCATTACGAATGTTAATCCATTTATTGTCTATGAGTTATGGGATTCGTTGGCTGCCTGGCAACGGAACGGGTTTTGCACAGAAAACGGATCGCAAGGAGGAAATCACATGGATCGTCGCCGACAGCCTCGCGTCCGAACGGAAGGAGAGATTAGGGTCCGCATTCTCGCCCCGGGCAAGCTGTCGGAGGGCCTGCTCGTCGATTTGAACAACGCGGGCGCCTTCGTGGCCACCGATCTCGTGTTGGAAAAAGGCGAAAAGGTTCATCTCGAGCTCGACATCCCCGGCGATTCCCAGACACAACCGCTCCAGGCAATGGTTGCCCGTCACAGCGCGGAGATTCAGGGGCACCACCGGGTCATCCCCGCTGGCTTGGGTCTCGTCTTCGTGGGTCAGGATCAAGCCGAGAAAGAGCTCATCCAGCGGGTCGTGATGATGACCCTGGCGGTCGATCTCCTTGGGTACGGCGCACGCAAGAACCCCCTCAAGCCCGACGATACGCGGGGTATCGAAGAGCCTGCCTACCGTCCCGGCCCGCACGTTTCCTGAACGCGCTCGCCCGAGCTCAGTCCGGTCCGTCCGTCAAGCTCTCCTCTTGGATGATTTTTCTCAGCCGGACGTAGTCGATGTTCCCGCCGGTGAGGAGCAATCCCACGCGCCGCAGTCCCGGATCGACGAGACCATCCAGCAAAGCCGCCACGACGACCGCCGCAGAACCCTCGATGGCGAAATGATGCGTGCGTAAGACCTCTGCGATCGCGTGCGCCAAGGATGATTCCTCGGCGACGAGCACGTCATCGACATACTTGTCGGCGAGCTCGAAAGCCCGCTGAGAGATCCCGCCTTCGAGTCCTTCCGCCAAGGTTGGTTTAGACTCGAGCGTGAGACGGGCCCTTCCGTCCAGACGGGAGAGGTACAGGGCAGGGGAGGCCGACGTATTGACTCCAATGATCCGTGTCGAAGGCGCGAGGGCTCTCGCCGCGATGGACACACCGACCGCGAGTCCTCCCCCACCAACCGGAATCAGTAACGCATCGAGATCGTCGAGCTCTTCGAAGATCTCGCAGCCGACGGTGCCTGCTCCCGCCATGACCAGCGGGTCATCGTAAGGAGAGATCCAGGTCTTGCCTTCTCTTTCGCAGGCGGCCAGTGCCTGCTCCTCGGCGGCGTCGTAGGCCGCCTGGGGGCACACGATGACCTTGGCGCCAAAACGCTCCATCGCTCTCCGTTTCGTGTTCGGGATCACCGGGGGCACATAGACGGTCGCCTCGATTCCCATCTCGCGTGCGATCCAGGCGACGCCCTGGCCATGATTGCCGGCGGAAGCCGCGACGACACCACGGCGCATCTCTTCCTCGGTCAAAGAAGTCATCTTCGCGGTCGCGCCCCGGATTTTGAAGGAACCCGTGCGTTGGAGGTTCTCGCATTTCACGAAGACGTCCCGTCCGGCGAGGTCGGAGAGCCCCGGCGAAGGATCGAGTGGAGTGCGGCGCGCTCTCTCTTCGACGCGCGGGCGCACGTGCTGGATCAATTGGAAGTCCAGCTCGACGTTTGGTTTCAAGGGGGCGTTTGGAGCTAGTCCAGTCCGGTAATATGAATCCCGGCGGACTTCACACCGTAGTTCTTGTTGATTTGAAGCATCAGGGCGGTGATGGCCTCGACGATACGAGCGTGTTTCAACGCACCGGACTTGATGCCTCGCAGGCCGCCCTGACGCATGCAGTCGATGGCTTCCTGACACGCCGCGGCGTCGTCACCGCAAACGAGAACGTCTTCGTGCATCTCTTGATCGAGGGCTTGAAGCGCCAGGGCGGAAACGGTTTGAAACGCGGCCACGACGCGTACGCTGTCGCCCAGCACGGTTTGCGCCTCCTCGGCCGCCGAGGGATGGTCCGTGGAACCGGGAGGCCAAACGACCGTGGCCACCATCAGAATCTTGCCTTCGAGCTCTTGGCGGAGGCCCTCTAGAATCTCGCGATGACCCTGGTGGGGCAGAGTCGATACGACGATCTCCGCGTTCCCCGCGGCTTCGCGATTGTCGAGTCCTCTAAACGCCCGGGCCGAGGATTGTCCCAGCCGTTCGCCTAGCTCCGACGCGATGCGCTCCGCCTTGCTCCGCTCCCGCGAGCCGATCAGGACTTCGGCGCCGCCTCTCGCCCAACGGAGCGCGAGGCCACGTCCTTCTTCCCCCGTCCCCCCGAGTATCGCGATCTTCACCGGAGCTCCTCACTCATCGAAAGAGGTCTCTTTCAGCCGGCCGGACCAGATCCACTGCCTTGCCGGTCCCGGGCTCGAACGCATAACCCCGGATCAACGCCGCGGGGACCCGATCCAGTTTGCCCATGACCAACTCGGCCGCGGAGGCGAGCTCGTCCGCGACCGCGATCACCGTGGCCAGAAGGGGACGACCCTGCGGATCCGTTTGTCCTCGATAGTCCAAGAGGGGGGACAGGCCGTCGACGCCGATGGCGACGTTGACGAGCCCTTCGCGCCAGGGTCGTCCGAACGTATCGGAGATGATGACGGCGACATCGGCCCCCGCCCGCTCGCGGATCCTTGAACGCAACGTAGCGGCCGAACGATCGGGATCGGCGGGAAGGAGAGCCACGGAGTCCGGATCAGGAACGTTCGACGCATCGACGCCGGCATGGGCGCAGACCATTCCCTGATTCGTTTCGGTAATCAGAATGCCGCGATCCATTTTCACGATGCGCCGGGCCTCGCTCAGAACGACCTCGACCGAGCGAGGATCCCGGTTTCCGTCCTGGGCGAAGGATTCGGCCAGTGACGAAGGCTTCACTTCGGACAGTCGAACGAGGCGGCCTTCCGACTTCGAGACGACCTTCTGGGTGATGACCAGGATGTCTCGATCGCGGAGTTGGAGATCCTGGCGGCGGACGCCTTCCAGGAGCAAGCCAACGAGATCGCTGCCGGGAGTCACCTCGGGAAGCCCGGTGATGCCGACGACTCGTATGTTCGGGAACGCGTTCATGAGCGCGGTATTATCTCATAGGCATGCTATCATCGCGCCCATGAGCCACCGGGCCGCGGACGCAGCCAAGCGTTATCACGAAGACACGAAGCACTCCGGCATCAGCATCCGCACGACGCCGCATTTTCTCGATTGGCCGAATCAACCGCTGCCGTTCAAGCTCTATCGCGATTTGGAACCATTGTCCTTGCCGAAGGAAAGAGAGGTGTTGCCGGTTCCCGCTCTCGACGTCATCGGCGCGGGAGGAGTCGCCGCGCCCAGAAATGGAGCCGAGAAAGCCGAGAAGTCCGAGAAAGCCCCCGCCGTCGAGGATCTCGCGCGTCTTCTCTACTTCTCGGCCGGTATCACTAAAGTGAAGACCTTTCCCGGCGGTCAGATCCTGTTTCGCGCCGCCGCTTGCACCGGAGCGCTCTACCATGTGGAGCTCTATCTTGCGTGCCGCTCGCTCGCGGGTCTGGAAGCGGGCGTCTACCACTTCGGCCCGTCGGACTTTGGCTTGAGAAGGCTGCGGTCAGGCGACTGGAGGGCGGTCTTGGCGGCCGCGAGCGGGCACGAGCCCGCGATGGAGTCCGCACCGGCGGTGCTTGTTCTTACCAGCACGTATTGGCGTAATGCCTGGAAGTATCGGGAGCGTGCCTATCGGCATTGTTTCTGGGACAGCGGAACGTTGCTCGCGAACCTCCTGGCCGAAGCGGCGGCCCTCGACCTGCCGGCCCGCGTGGTCTTGGGATTCCAGGATGCGGTGGTCAACCGGCTCCTGGATGTGGATTCCGATCGGGAGGTGACTCTCGTGCTGGTCGCCTTGGGTCGAGACTTCGAGCCGCCCCCGGAGGCGCCCGGCAAGCCCGACATGATGGCCCCGCTTGGTTATCGGACCGTGCCGCTTTCTCCTTCCGAGGTCGACTATCCCGAAATCCGGCAAATCCACCACGCCTCGGCCTTCGAGACTCCGGAGGAAGCACGCGAATGGCGGGAGCCCGCCGCGAAGACGGAGCCCGCCGCGCGCGATCTCTCGAAGCCCTCGCGACCGATTTTTCCGCTGAAGGACACGGAGGCGTCCAAACTTCCAAGAGATCCCCTCGAAGACGTGATTGTGAGACGTGGATCCTCGCGTCGATTTGCGCGCGAGGCAATCTCTCTCGCGCAGCTATCGACCATACTGGAGCGTGCGACGCGCGGTATACCGGCCGATTGCCTCGAGCCTTTCGGGTTCCACCTCAATCATTTGTATCTGATTGCCAATGCAGTGGACGGACTCCCCGCGGGCACTTACTACTATGACCGGGAACGACGGGCGCTCGAGCAGCTTCGGGAAGGTGACTTTCGCCGCGAGGCCGGGCATCTCGATCTGGGACAGGATCTCGCCGCGGACGCCAGCGTGAATCTATATGCCATGTGCTCTCTGGATCTCGTCTTGGAGCGGTTCGGAAATCGGGGATATCGCGCCGCGCAGCTCGAGGGCGGCATCGTGGGAGGGAGGATCTACCTGGCTGCCTATGCGCTCGGTCTCGGCGCGACCGGCTTGACCTTCTTCGATGACGAGGTGACGAGATTTTTCTCCCCCCACGCCGAGGGGAAGAGCGTGATGTTTCTCGTTGCGGTGGGCCGCCCGGCGCGAAGGCGCGTGCTCTTCGAACGCTGAGCCGATCTATCGCGAGCCGCCTCCGGAGTCGAGCTGCCGAAAGTCGCCCTCCTCGGTCTCCACCGAATACTTCTCGTAGTCGGAGTAGGAATAGACGATCCGCCGGCGGTACTTCTTGAGAAAGTAGAATCGCGCGTCGAGAGTCGCGGTGATGTTGTCGAGGAGCCAGAGACCGCTCTCGTCCTGCCATTGTTCGGCCGTAGCTTCCGAGCCCTTGGACACTCTTCCAAAGAGTCCGAAGAAGAACTTCATGTCTTCCCGGAAAATCATGTGAAGCTTCGTGATTTGCGACTGCCTGGGATCGATCCAGACGGTGCCCTCGATACGATTGAGGATATCCGTTCCGCGGGAATGGGGGCGGTAGTCCCCGCGTGGCGCGAACTGAAACCGCCGGAGGCGCCTGCCCTCGAGTTTCTCGTCGGGAAGCGGCGTGAACTCGTATACCTCGAGAGCCTCCCGGAGGCGGGTTTGAAAGCGGCCGACCCGGCTGGCGAGCTTCTCGCTGGTCTCACGCTGTCGCTGCGCGTCCGACAGCTTCAGCTGCTTTTCGATGTACTTCCGGAACTTCCCTTCCTCTTCTTTTTCCTTCTTGGGTGAGAGTGGGCGACCGTTCTCGGCGACGAGTCGACGGTACTCTCCTTCCGGGGAGGGTGTCACTCGGAAGGTCTTGCTTTCGGCCCGGTCGATGGTCCCGTCCTTCCGCAGGTACTCGGTAGTGACCGTCTCCAGATACGAGTACTCCCGTTGCTGCTCTTGACGAAGCTCCTGCATTTGGATGACTCGCTCGAGGAGCCGCCGAGCGTCGGGGCGGGTCGCGGTAGAAGGGAGGGGAGTGGCGGGACTCACGGCCAGCTGCGCCGCCAGGATGAACGCGCAGGAAGTCATGGCAGATCGCATGATAGAAGGAGCCTGGCCGAGACCGCAAGCTGGCGGGACCAGGCCCGCGGAAGGCGCACGTTTTTTGAATCCGTTCTCCGACTGTGACAAGATGCTCGTCTTTCGGAATGCCTTCCCCTCTTCCTCGAAGCAAGCGCGGCCTCGTTTGCTTGTTCGTTCTTGCCGCCTTGGTCGTGGTCCGCCTCCTCGGGGAGCAGGGCGCCCGTTTCGGTCCGTTGTCGTTCCCATCCATTGGAGCTCCGTGGTTGCTCGGCGCCAGCGCGCTGGCCTTCTTCATCGTGCCGGGATCGTCGCGGCGGCCCCATGTCCTGGTGTTTCTCGCGTTCGCGATCGGTCTCGGTTTGCTTTATGGGCCGCTCGCGGCTTGGCGAGCGGGAGTGATCGAAGCGACTCCGTCCCTCGAGCTCGAGGCGTCACGCCTGTCCACCGGTCGTTCGATTCGCACGAGACGCCCTCTGGCGACGCTTTCGATCGAAAGCCGCCAAGACCTCAACCGTCTCGTCGGGCGCCGGCACGACGTGCGCATCGAGCTAGCGGGCTCGCTCGTGGTTCCGGAGTCCGGCCGCTATCTTTTCGAGCTCGATTGCGATGACCGATGCGGCCTGCGCATCGGTGGTAGAAGGCTTGCGCGCGGTTCCGGGTCGGCCCGGATCGAGGCGTCTTTGGAGGAGGGGACGCAGCGGTTTTCGATTCTTTTCGATCAACGCCAGGGGCCGGCGCATTTACTGATTCGTTGGCGGCGACCGGCGTGGCTCGAGCTGCTTCCGATGGATCATTTTGTCGCAGGGGGCGCTGACGCGCTGGCCTTGGAGGACGTGAGGGACCGGGAGAGCCGGGCGGGAGTTTCCTTTCTTGCGTCATTCGCCTGGTGGCTCGTGGTCCTGGCGATGGTCGTCGGGGCGGGCGAGGCTCGCGGAGCCTGGCAGGAGCGATTCACCATCGGTCGGGGAGGACGGTGGGCCCCGGTCGGTGCCGCGGCGCTGCTCGTCCTAATCGGAACGCTGCTCCGGGTCGATGCCTTGCTCGTCCGCTCGCATCTCGTGGACACGAGCCCAGCCGCGGCCGCGGCCCACGAGCGAATGCGACCCCTGCTTCCTGATTACCGGGCCTTCTACCGCCCCAACTTCCGCGACAGTCCTTATCGGGCCGATGTGAGGAGCTATCTCGACCGCGCCGCGACGATGCGTCCTAGCACGTTTTACGACGCATCCTTTCGGGAGCCCTTCTACGTGGTGTTGGTAAAGCTCTTCGTCTGGCTCTCCGGTGGTCGGGAGATCGGGGCTCTCCTGCAGAGCTTGTTTTTCTCCATCGCCGTGCTGCCCCTGGTCTTCGTGCTAGCGACGCGATGGCTCGGTCGATGGTGGGCGGTCGCCGCGCTCGTCCCGATCGTGCTGCACGAGTGGCTCGTCTTCGAGGCCCCGAGCGGTTATCGCGTGAGCGCCTACTCGTTTTTTCTCCTTTGTTTTGCCGCTAGTGTGTTCCTTCCGTCGACAAAGCCCGGGATGGCGCGAGCCGTGCTTTGGGGAGTGCTGGGGGCGATGGTTTGCCTGATTCGTCTCACGGGGGCGAGCTTCGTCGTGCCGCTCTTGATTCTCGCGGGATGGACCGCACGGAAGGAGGGAGGGTGGAAGGCTTGTGGCATTGCCTTGCTCACCATGGTGGTCTTGGTCGGTCCCTACCTCCTGAGCTGTTATCGAGTGCACGGCGACCCGTTCTACGCCATCAGCTTTCACACCGAGTTCTGGCTGCGGGCCGAAGATCCCGATCGAGCCACCAACCAGGTGAACGTCTTTCGATACCTCCTGGAGTTTCATGGCATGGGCGAGCTGCTCGCTGGCGAGCTCCGCGGGCTCACGATCCTTCCCGTGCGGTCGTTTTGGAACGGGCTACGACATTTCCCCCTGCTCGGTTGGCTGGTCCTGGTGGGCGGGCTGGTTGGCCTCATTTTGAGCCTCCCAACGCGTTTTCGATTCCTGTTCGTCGCCTATTTGGGCCACCTCATTCCCTTCGCCTACATTCAGAATTTTCCTTCCGGCCGGGCGCCGCGCTTTGTCATGCCGGCCTTTTTCTTCCTGGTGTTGGCCGCGGTGTGGCTGGCCCGGCGCCTTTGGCGTTATCGACAATCCATCTGAGGTGCTGATAGAATGTGAGCACGTCGCTGGGGGGGTTCCTAGGGAACCCCTGGCGCCGGTTGCCCACCAACAGAAACGTGGGCAGGCTTCATACCAATCAAATAGCGGGCGGCGGGTCCCCCCCCAACCACCTTCCCCCCGTGGAGGGGAGCTGCCATGTCTAGCCCCGTTCTCACGGAAAAGGTGCCGTCTCGGCTTCCTCGTCGTGCCGGTTCGGCGAGAGGATTGACCTTTGTCGAAGTCATGGTCTCCATGGCGATCACAGTCATCGTCATGGCATCGGTGTTCGCTTTGCTGGCGCGAGGTTTTCGAACGACGGAGGCGGAGTTCGAGCGGTCGGATCTACAAGCGCAAGCGCGTCACGCCTTGGATCAGATCAGCCGCGATCTCCTCACCGCGGGCTCCGGTCTGCCGCCCGAGTTTCCCGCCTTCACACCGCCTCATGTGAACCCCGAGCTCGATGCCTCCGGCGGTGGTCCGGAAGCCATCGAGATCGTCGGTTATTTCGATTCGAGCGCGGCGGGAGCGGAGCCATGGCCGATCATGAGCTTCGATGGTGAAAAAGCGAGGGCCAAGATGGTCCCGCCGCACATCCGCCCAGGTGGGCTCGTCTTGTTATACGACGACCAGCCGACCCATGGGAGGTGGGTCTTCGGGTTGGTGTCGGCGATCGACGAGATTTCGATCCCTCACGTGGGAGAGCTTCGCGAGCTGACCATCAAGACCGCCCCCGGAGACACCGAAGGAGATACGACCCTGCCCGCGTTCATCGATCACTACAACCGCCCCTCTCCGGTGTCGGGGTTCATCACGCCGGTGACGGTTGTTTCCTACAAGACCGGTCCCCAAGAGTCCGGATCCGAGGGAAGCCCCGCTCTCTGGCGGCAGGTCAACTGGGGCGAGCCGGTCCAGGTCGCGTTCGTGGAAGATCTTCAGTTCCGATATTTCATCGGGACCACGGTGGCGGAAACGGAGAGCCCGCCCGTCATCCCGCCGCCGCGCATTCAGGGCGTGCCTCCGCCCCTACTGAACAGTTCCGACATGGACGAGGGGCTGGAGTTTCCCACTGTCCCACAGCCCGATCCCGCAGAGCGCCTCCTTGCGGGTGAACTGGTGTGGGGAGTCGGGGTCAGTGTGACCAGCCGATCCGATCGCGCCAACCGCGAGGGCAGCACCGTGCGGAGCGACCAGCCGGGAGAGCATGAGGGTTTTCTACGGGTCACCTTCTCGTCGAGAGTGGCGGCCCGGAACGTCATGTTTCGGTTGAGCGCTCGAGAGAATCAGGATGGCTTCAACTGAGCGATCACGACCCGGCGCCGACGAGCACGAAAGGCGCCCAATAGTAGGGATGGCGAAAGGCCGCCCTTTCGGAGTCGAGCAGCGCTAGCTTCGCCGCGCGGAGTGCCGCGGTTGGGCTCAGTCCCTGGCTCATCCCGGAGTAGAACGCCTCCATAAACTGAGCCGTCGAACGGTCGTTCACGCTCCATTGACTGGCCACGATCGCCGAAGAACCTGCGGACAAGAAGGCCCATATGAACCCCAGCGTACCCTCCGCCCGCAGGAGCTGTCCCACTCCCGTCTCACAGCCGGACAACACCACGAGCTCCGAGGAAAGGTCGAGCGCGAGGACTTCGTCCATTCGCAGGAGTCCGTCTTCCTGATCGGAGTCCGATCCCAGGAGGATCGCGGACCGCGCCGGGAACATCTCGTCCGTCATGGCGTGCGCTGCGAAATGAAGAATGCGAAAGCGGTCCAGGTCGATCGTCTTGATGGAGGACTCGTTGGCTTCCGATCCGACGTACGTGCGACGCCTTGGCTCGGGAAACAAGCTGGCCACGCGCTCGACCTCGACGGACGCAAAGGGGATGGGAGTTAAGGCGGCCGCCTCGAGCTTGGTCGCCGTGGTGGCCACGAAATCGGTTCCACCGGGCTGTGCCACGCCGAGGAACTCGAGAGAGTGTGCGGTCGGCCGCGGACGCCGGCGAAGGTATCCGAGTACCGAGGCCGACGGGACGTAGGACACGACGGCCGTCTCGGCCAAATAGACGGGTCGAACGCCCGAGTTGTCGGCCGCGAGGGCTTCGAACGGCAGGTGGTGCAGTATGCCGTCGGCGACGATGATGACGTGTGGCTCATCGCTCAACAGATCGGTGACCGGACCGAGAAGCATCTCGAAGAGTGTCCGTGCGGGAGCGAGGTGTCGCGCGAAGGGATTTAGGGGTGCTCGCGGCGGCGAACGAAGGGTTTGCAGAAAGGAAGCCGCCAGAGTCTCGATGTCCCGCCGCGGAGGTAGCTCGAACGTCCGGAGATCGTCCCGAGTGAGCGCCCACAGGATGGACTTCGACTCGCCGAGCGTGTACTCGAGAAGAACCTCGCCGGGCTCGAGCACCCGTGACCGCACTTCGTGTGAGCCGAGCGTTGCGGGAGCGCCAGCGCTTGCGGCCAATGAACCCGTGTCCGCGGTCTCCTTGGAAAGCGAAAGAAGATCGAGCAGCGTGCGAGCCCGTGAGCGCTCCACGACCTCGAAGGCCCTCTCGCGGTAACCGCTCGTGGGATGCGCGGCGTGCTGTTGCAGGAGCGCGGAGGCGAGGCTGGCATAGATCTCGGAGCGGGTCTCGAGGTAGCTCATGCGTTCCGCGTGCGTGGGAATGTGATCGCGCATGGACTCGACCAGCCCCAGTGCTTCTTCGAAGTGGCGAGCGGCCCGCTCGAAGTCCGCCTCCCGGGCATGGCTCTGCCCCAGACCGTAAAGCGCTTGCACGCTGGTCAACGAGTCGTCGGCAACGCGAGCCAGCTCCCTCGCCCGTTCGAATCCGGCCAGGGCCTCGGCGGTATTCCCGCGCGCCAAAGTGACTCGTGACCAACCCGTAAGAATGGGCCCTTCGAGATCGGCCGAGGCGATGCGGGAGGCCACATCGAGAGCTCGGCGGTACACTTGTTCCGACTGTTCGAGGTGGCCCAATCCGGCGAGGGACGCCGCCAGTCCGTTGAGGAGACTCGCCTCCAGTCGAACGTCCTTGAGCTCGCGCGCCAGTTGCGTGGCGCGCGCCGAGTACAGAAGAGCTTGCGAAGGCTCATTGAGCCGAAAATAGACCAGGCCGACGTTGCCGAGTGCGATCGCCTCGGCGTGCCGGTCGCTGGCGCGATAAGCCAGCTCCATCGCCCGCAGGTAATACTCCAGGGCCCTTGCGAAGCTTCCCATTCGCTCGTACGACGCTCCGAGTCCGGACAACGCTCGTCCCTGGCCTCTTCCATCGTTCAGAGCAACGGCCTGGTCGTAGGAGGCATGAAAGAGGCTCGCGGCAGCGATCTCCCCGGAACCCAATTTCTGGCTGGCGATTTGGAGGCGCGCTTCGGATTCCATCAGCTTGTCGCCGTGAGCTTCGGCGAGCCTCAAACTCTCGGAGAGGAGGGCCATCGCGGGCTCGTTCTTGCCGAGACTTGCCAGCGCGACACCGAGTCGAATGAGGTAGCGGATCCGGTCGGCGGGAAGCAACACGCGATCGTCCAGTACCTGTGCCTGAGTCAGGTAGGCCAGCGAGGCCTCCATCCGTCCTCGGGCGCCGGACAGGATGGAAAGCTCGACGAGGATGCGGGCCCCGAGCGCGAAAAGGTTGTTGTCCCGGGTCACGTCGAGGGCCTCTTGAAACACGCGATGGCTTTCCTCGCTTCGCCCCATCCAATCGAGGCTGACACCCTGGACGGTCAGTAGCGAGGCAAGCGGTCGCGGTTCGTGACGCGCTCGCGCCAGCCGCGCCCCGATTCGGCTGGCATGGGCGGCCCGCTCGAACTGGCCGGTATTGGCAAGAAGCAGGGCGTACTGGCGGTGCGTCGCCGCGAGGGGGGGAGCCGTCAGGATAGCTTCTTGGTAGCCGGCCAGCGCTCTGGCAGCTTCGCCGCGCAGATCCCACGAGTAGGCGCGAGCCATGAGAACACCGGGGTCATCGGTTCGCACCGCACGCAGTTGCTCGACCACGACCCCCGCTTCCGCGAGGCGACCCAGATTCTGACTGAGCTCGACGAAATCTCGATACGCCTCCTGGCAAGGCGCGCCGCGGTGAATCCCGGCGGCGAGAAGGTTTCGCGCTGGCCAGTCCTGCCGTTGCAGCCGCAGCGCAAGCGCTTGAGCAAGCAAGAGGATGTCATCCTCTGGCTCCCGGCTTCTCGCGTCTTGCAGCTCTCGGACTAGCTCCGGCAATTGTCCCCGACGCTCGGCGGCCTGAGTTGTGAGATCGGCGAGGACACAGGAGCGGGTTCCCGTTCTCAGGCGTCCTCTTCCTTGCTCCAGCACTTCCGCGAAACGCCCGAGTCCCGAGAGGCGAAGGAGCGCTTGATCGGCGCGTTGCACCGCTTCGTCCAGGGGGAGTGAGCCTGTACCGGTTGGAGGCTGGCGCTCGCGAACGGGAGCCGGAACGAGGACCAACGCCGGCACCAACAGCGCCGCGAACCATTTCACCGCCGCCTGGCTAGCTTCAGTCAAGGCAACCACCCAATTTGGCGGCCAACAGGTGACTGCTGGTCCGCCTGGCTAGCTTCAGTCAAGGCAACCACCCAATTTGGCGGCCGACAGGCGACTGCGCATCCGCCTAGGGGTGCGGCGGCTTCCCGATGGTTGTAGACTTAGCCGCGACACGGCCGATGGTCTCGCTTCGTTTCCTTGAGTGTACCGGATAGCCGTCATTATAGGATGGAGGCTTGAAGTCCAAGCAAGATGAATCCCTGATTCGGGAATACGTCAGTGGCCGACCCCAGGCCTACCAGGAGGTGCACCGTTGGATCGAGAAGGCGGTGGACAGCCGGCACTGGGGACTCTACCAGCACCGAGAGGACATCCTTCAGGACGTGCATCAACGGCTGTTCAGCAATCTGAGCGGGGGGCGGTTCCACGGCAAGTCGGCGCTCCGGACCTACGTTGTCCAGATCGCCAAGTACACGTGTATCGAGTTCCTGCGGAAGAAGATCCGGTATCAATCCGTCGATCTCGACTCCATCGACCTGGTAGATGCCAACCCGGGCCCAGAACAGGCCGTCGCCGCGTCCGAGAGAAGGGAGCGGGCGGCCGAGCTCCTGGCCCATCTTCCAGAAGGATGCCGCCAGCTATTCGAGATGATCTTCGACGACAAGGTCCCCTACCAGGAGATCAGCCGACGCCTGGGCGTGGCGGAGGGGACCGTCAAGTCGCGGGCCTGGCGCTGCCGTGAGGTGCTGAAGAAATGGCTTGGGACGAGCCGTTCCTAAAGAGTTGCATCAGTGCCGTGGGGCCGGGCTCCCTCCGGTCGCGCGGGCTGGCTTATCGCCAAGGACGTTGGGGGGGATAGCACGCACAAAAGCGCTGGGAAACGAAAAGAGTGGGAACTTTGCCCCGCCGGCTCCCACTATAGAACAAGAGCAAAGGGGCGCACGCTTCAAGGCGGGCGCAGTGCCCAGATCGAGGGGAGACGGGATCTAAGGGTTAAGGGTTCCAGGAAGATGGGAGATGCGGGATAAGACTCAGGTTTGTGGCGATGCCCCCCTGCTGCTTTGGTACGCCGCCGGAGCGCTGGAGGAAAAGGAAGCGGAGCTCGTGGCGCGGCACGTGGCAAGTTGCGCGAGCTGCCAGGCCTTGGTTCAGGAGAACAAGGAGCTGGCCCTAATCTACCTTTCGGCTTCGGCCCGCGAGTCGCAGCATTTGTCTCCGGAAACCTTGCTCCGGGTGGTGAGCGACGAGGTCGGGTTCGATGTGAGTGACGCCCGAAGGCATCTAACGGCGTGCGAGGAGTGCCGGGAGATCGTCTCCGTCTTGGAGAAGGTGCAAAGGGAGGAGAAAGGCGCTTCCGATGCGGAGCCCTTCGGCGAGCGGGTGCGCGGCGTGTGGGCGGGCCTCGAAAAACTCAAGCTCGTCGGGGCAGCCTGGATGAGGAGCCCTTTGCCGGCGTACATGCTGGCGTTGCTTCTTCTCTACCCCGCGTATCGCGGACTCGTCGGCGGGGGCGCGCAACAGACGCCGCGTTTGCTCCCGCCGCCCCTCCCCATCGCTTCGGAAACAGAGCGCGGCCCGGCCGGGACACCGATCAGGGTCGAGGCGGGAAGCGAGCAGACGGTCCTCACCGTGTTCGTCCCCATTGCACCGGATCGTTACCGCTACCAGCTCGAGCTCCGCACGCAGCAAGGGCACCGTCTTTTCTCTGTCGAAGACGCTCAGAGCTTCGACGGCGTGGGAACCTTTGTTTTGACGTTGCCGAAGGGATTCCTGGGCGCTGGCGCCTACGAGTTACGCGTCGGGGAATGGGAGAGCGACGGCACCGGGCCCGCGAACGAGTATGTTTTTCCGTTCTCGGTCGAATGACGATGAGCGGTCAGAATCTCTTGAGGGCACTTCATCGGGCGGGTGCGCTCCCCATCGTGTCGGCCGTGTCCACCGAGTGGAGGGGTCCCGACCGACGGCGCTCACTTCGAGTTCCTCTCGGTGAAGGACTGCCCGTGCGGATCGCAGGCATTGGCCCATGCCGTCTGAGAGACGTCAGTCTCGGCGGTGGCATGCTAGAAGTCGGCCGCAAGCTCCGCCGTGAGGAGCGCTATGTGCTTCACGTCGACTACCAGGGAGCCCAGGCTTCGTTGCCGGTCAGAGCCTACCAGAGCGATCTCTACGAGCTGTTCTACGACACCGGCGTGGACTCGCGGGTGTCGTTCCACACGCGCGTCGTATGCTGTGACGCGTCGATCGAAGATCTCAATATGCTCTATCGGATCATGCGCGACTATTGGTCTCCTTCCAGTGCCGCGGGGCCCC
>Ga0302046_10002258_pt1 | contig 17971 bp, 18 predicted proteins | sample RVTome_11_FD_200261 | JGI IMG/M metagenome (GOLD analysis project Ga0302046, IMG submission 200261) | Soil microbial communities from uranium-contaminated site in the Upper Colorado River Basin, Wyoming, United States - RVT147D111 (version 2) ...
CCGTCGCGCTTCGACGCGACCAGCTCGATCGCCTCGGCCGCCCGCTCGTCGGGCGCGACGCCGGCGCCGCGCAGGTAGTCGAGGCCCCGCAGGACGTCGTAGTGCCACCCCATCGGGAAGGCGAAGCGCGTGAACGCGGCACCGCTCTTGCGATCCCGCTCGATCGCCTCGCCGGTCGAGAGCCGCCGGAAGAGTCGGCGCTCGAGGAGGTACTCCTGCCCGCGGAGTCGGGCCGCCGTCACCACCGGCCTCCCTCCGCCCGCCCGCTCGTGCTTGAGCAGCGCCTCCAGCACGCAGATCGTGCTGTTGAGCGACGACCGCGTCGAGCGCTCCGCTCCGGCGCCTCGCAGTTCCACCCGCCGTCGGAGAGTTGCTCGCCCAGCAGCCGCTCGACGATGCCGCCGACGTCCTCCCCAAAGTACGCCCCGGCCGCCGCCACCTGCCCGTTGATGCAGGGCTCGATCTCGCCAGCGAAGAAGGGGTTGTCGTCGCACTCCTCCGGGCCGCACGCCCGGGAGGAGGTGTCCCCGGGAGGAGGTGTCACCCGGGAGGAGGTGTCAAGGACTTCTGGGAAGGGCGCCTCGGAGCATACCCGGGAGGAGGTGTCACCCGGGAGGAGGTGTCAAGGACTTCTGGGAAGGGCACCTCGGAGCATACCAGCGGGATATAGCTCCCTACTGGTCACGGTGCCTTCTGGAGGGTGAATGGGTGTCCGGCCCCCAGTCGGCGCGCGTGGGAACGTCCGTGTGGCCCGGGGCGGAGCCAATCACGGGAAGCAGGCGTAGTCCCGCCTTCCGACGCAGGTCAGCGTCGTCGGATGGGGTCGAGCTGGCGCGCAAGGGTGCGCGGTCTGAGGCGTCAGCCTGGCCTGAGTGGCACGGGGGCGAGAGGCGGCGGGATGGCGCCGGGCGGAAAATGGGCTTGCTCGAATCGTCCGGTGTGCAGTGCCTCGGCGGCGGTGCGGTAGGCGTCGAGGAAGGCATAGTAGGAGCTCCGCAGCTGCTCCCGCACGCGCTTCGAGGCGGCGTGGAATCGCGGAGCCGGAGAGCGGGTCTCCACCGCCGGGGAGGCGTGGGGGTGCTGGCGGAGAATCGCGCGGCGGCCCAGGACGGGGCGGCCGGTCGCCTTGGCGCGCTCCGCGGCCTGGCTCTCGATGGCGCGCACCAGGCACCGGACCTTCCGCTGGCGCTCGGCGGGGTCGAGGTCGCGCCAGCAGGGGAGGGGCACGAGGTCGAGCTCCTCGTCCTCCGTGATGGCCCGCTCGCCGGCCTCCTCACCGCGCTGGAGGGCCCGGTACTGTGCCGTGCGGTCGATCCAGATCCCGCGAGCGGGCTCGCCCGTGAGCAGCGCCCTCGTCCCGTGCGCTCCGGGCCAGTGGCGCGGCGACGTGACCAGGCCCTCCTTCACACCCTGCTCGAGCAGGTAGCGCAGCCGCGCGATCTGAGCCTCGGACTCGTCCGAGATCGGGATGGGGCGGTACCGATGGGGGAAGACCGTGCCGGTCCAATCGTGGAGCCGTTGGACCTCCTTGGCGAGCTTCGATTCGAAGTCGCGCATGAAGGCGGCGAGCCGCCAGGTCTCGTGACAGATCACGAGGATGTGGAAGTGGTTGGACAGCACCCGGTAGTCGACCACCCCGATGCCGTAGCGCCTGGAGGTTCGGGCCAGAGCGCCGACGAAGACAGCCTCGAGCCTCGGCGAGGGCCGCAACAGGAATCGGCACTGGAAGCACCGGTCGGTGATCTCAACCAAACCGTCGCCCTCGGGGATGTAGCGTAGATCACGCCCCATACCCACAAGGACGGATTCTGGCGACGGAATCTCGCAGGATGTCCGTTCGAGACATCTCGATCGGGGTTCCAACACGTCCCTGACACCTCGATCGCCGGACACCTCGATCGGTTCCAACACGTCCCTGACACCTCGATCGGACAGACACCTCGATCGGAGACACCTCGATCGGACACCTCGATCGCCGGACCCGATCGCCGACACCTCGATCGCCGGGACACCTCGATCGCCGGACACCTCGATCGCCGACACCTCGATCGCCGTAACCGCCCTCAGCGCACCGCTGGTAGTAGCCGCGACCCAGCAGCTCCTCGACCTTGGCCTCCAAGGCCTCCTCGACGATGTGCTCCACGGACAGCCGCACCAGCTCGCTCAGCGGGCTCTCCTCGCCGACCCCGTTCGCCAGCAGATCCTCGATCCTCGCCTTCGTGACCTTCGACGGTGGTACTCTCTTCACGGGTTGAGCCTCCTTTTCTTGAAACCCAACCGGACCCTACACAGGGCCGGCAAGGCGGCTCAACCCCTTTCGCGTTTACAGCAACTCTAGGACGTCACCTCGCAAAGGCGCTCGGCGAGTTCATGTTCTCGCTACCGGCACGGGTAACAATGAGGGCGGGCCGAAGCCAACCCTGCCGGAGAAGTACCGGAGGGAGAGCAGTAGCCGGTACCCTACGCGCTCAGCGCCCCTACACCAGCCACCGTTGGGCCATCCGTGGAACGGGCGGTAGCTTGTTGCTATGTGCCTGCTGGGGCCTGCCCAGCCCACACACCCCGGCCGTCAAGAAGCCTGAGAATCCTTTGCTGGCGGGTGAGTTTCGATGGTGCCCAGGGCCGGAATCGAACCAGCGACACCGCGATTTTCAGCCGCGTGCTCTACCAACTGAGCTACCTGGGCACGGGTGGAACCCGGGGCAGGTTTGTAGCAGGGCGGAGGGTGGGAGGTCAAGGCGAGTCAGGTCCTCTCGATGAGCGCGCGCACGAGGCTTCCGTCGCGCACCAGCTCGACGAGCCGCTCCCCGTGCTCGTCGCACCAGGCCGGCAGGTCGATGACCATCGCCGGGTCGTCGCCCAAGACCTCGAGGCGCTCTCCGGGTGCCAGGCGCCCCATCGCCCGCGCCGTCCGCAGGGCCGGCACCGGGCAGCGGGTGCCGCGGACGTCGAGGCGGTGGAGAGCGGGCATGGGGTCGCCAGTCTACGGCGTGATCCCAGGACGCCGATCCCAGGAGGCCAAGAGGGACGCGGCCCGGCGACGGCCACATCGCCGCACCGGCTTCGCCTAAGATACTCCGCGATGCGCGCCTCCTTCGTTCTGCCGCTGGTGCTCGGGGCCGTTTGCGCGGGCGCGGCGGCGCCGGTCGGGGCCTGGTCGCGGGACACCATCCTGTCCCTGGCCGACGAGGCGGCGAAGTACGCACCGCCCGACCTGCGGCGGCAGATCGAGCGGCACGAGCAGCAGTACCGGGAAGGGGTGCTCGAGGCCATGCGCGCGGGCGGCGGGCAGCCCAAGGCGACGGCGGCCCGGGAGGCCGCGGCGCGCGCCGTGCGCGCCATCGAGCAGCACGAGCCGTTCGTCGAGATCGTGCGCAGGATGGGGGCGGCCTCCTACTACATCGCCCTCGCCAACGACCCGCTCCTCCTCGGCGACACCGACCCCGAGGAGCGTCGCTACGCCGACGACTGGTCGCGCTACGTCGACAGCGCGCGACCCCGCTTCGCCGTCACCTTCGAGGGCGAGGGACGCCGCGTCGAGCGGCCCGAGCAGCTCGACGCCATGGTCCGCGCCTCCTTCGAGCGCGGGCGCCGCTACTACTCCTTCCTCGGCTGGGAGTACCGCCGCATCGACTACGGGAGCGGCCTCGAAGGCTTCGACGACCGCTCCACCGCCTTCGGTCTGGCCACCCTCTCCTACAGCCACGCCGTCAGTGACATGATCGCGACCCTTCGGTATATTTGGCTCCGTTCCGGCGGCGCCGACCGGAGGCTGCTCCCCGACCTGACGCCGCCCTGAGCGCCGAGAAGCCGGGGCGGTTCCATGCTCAAGGTCAAGCGAGCCCTACTCTCCGTCTACGACAAGAGGGGCCTGGTCGAGCTGGCGCGCGGGCTGGTGGCGCTCGACGTCGAGATCCTCTCCACCGGCGGCACCAGGAAGGTGCTCGAGGAGAACAACCTCCCCGTGGTGCCCGTGGCCGACGTCACCGGGTTCCCGGAGATCCTCGACGGACGCGTCAAGACCCTCCATCCGGCCATCCACGGAGGCATCCTCGCCGACCGCGCGCGCTCCTCGCACATCGCCCAGATCACCGAGCACGGCATCCGGCCGATCGACCTGGTCGTGGTCAACCTCTACCCGTTTCGCGAGACCGCCAGCAACCGTCAGAAGAGCTTCGAGGAGATCGTCGAGATGATCGACATCGGCGGGCCCTGCATGGTCCGGGCGGCTGCCAAGAACCACCGCGGGGTCATCGTCGTCGTCGATCCCGACGACTACCCCCAGGTGCTCTCCCGCCTCGAGCAGGGCGAGCTCGAGGTGCACGAAACCCTGCGCCGCCGCCTCGCGCTCAAGGCCTTCCGCCACACCCAGGCCTACGACGCGGCCATCGCGGAGTGGCTTGAGCGCCAGGGGACGGCCGAGGAGTCGCGTCTCGGGCGGCACCTCCTCCTCGACCTCGAGCGTGAGATGGAGACCCGCTACGGCGAGAACCCCCACCAGCAGGCGGCCCTCTACTCCACCACCGGCGGAGCGGGGGTCTTCGGCGGCTTCCGGCAGCTCCAGGGCAAGGAGCTCTCGTTCAACAACCTTCTCGACGTCGACGCGGCCCGGCGCATCGCCGCCCTCTTCGAGAGCCCGACCGTCGCCATCGTCAAGCACAACAACCCCTGCGGCGTCGGCCGAGGCGCCGGCCTCGCCGAGGCCTATCAACGGGCCCTGGCCTGCGACCCGGTGTCTGCCTTCGGCTCCGTCATCGCCGTCAACCAGGAGGTCGACGCCGAGCTGGCGGAGGCGATGGCCGACCTCTTCGTGGAGGTCGTCACAGCCCCGGGGTTCGGCCACGAGGCGCTCGCCCGCTTCGCCGCCAAGGGCAACCTGCGGCTCCTCGCGGCGCCCGTCTTCGCCGGCCGGCCGCGGGACGTCGAGATCAAGGGCATCGACGGCGGCTTCCTGGCGCAGACCCTCGACGTGGCGACCGACGATCCGACGGCCTGGACCTGCCCCACCGCGCGGCGGCCGACCGAGGACGAGCAGCGGGCGCTCGAGCTCGCCTGGAACGTCGCCCGCCACGTCAAGTCCAACGCCATCGTCCTCGCCCGCGAGGACCGGACCATCGGCATCGGCGCGGGCCAGATGAGCCGCGTCGACGCGTGCCTCATCGCCGTCGAGAAGGCGCAGAGCCCGGTCGCCGGGACCGTCGCCGCCTCGGACGCCTTCTTCCCCTTCCGCGACGGCCTCGACGCCCTCGCCGCAGCCGGCGTCGCCGCCGTCGTGCAGCCCGGTGGCAGCAAGCGCGACGACGAGGTCGTGGCGGCGGCGAACGAGCACGGCATGGCCATGGTCTTCACCGGCATCCGCCACTTCCGCCATTGAGCCCCGCCATCCCCCGTCGCGCCAGTCTCCGGACGCTCATGGTCCCGGCGGTGCTTCTCGCGGCCGTCGCCCAGGGAGCGCCCGCAGCCGCCGAGGACGACCCCTGGCGGTTGCTCGCCGCGGTCCGCGAACGGCTCGCCGCCGAGCCGCGGATCGCGAGCTTCGTACAAACCTACGTGCCCGCGGGCTTCAGCAGCGGGGAGAGCGAGAGCGGCACCGTGGCCTTCGATCTGCCGGAGCGAGTGCGCTGGGACTACACCGAGCCCTACCCACGCAGCTTCCTGGTCGCCGGCGCCACCGTCTACGCCTGGAGCGAGGGGGACGAGGCGGGCCGCCGGCTCGCCCTGGACTCGGCCGAGGCGCGGCATCTCGATCTCCTCCGCCTGGACTCCGTCCAGCTCGCCCAGCGGTACGTCGCCGAGCGGATCACCGCCCCGATCGGGAACGGCGTCGAGGTCGTCCTGACGCCGCTGGCGCCCGCCTCGGAGATCGCCGAGGCGCGGATCGTCGTCGGTCCGGAGCTGGGGTTGACCTCGCTCTCCTACCGCGACCGCGAGGGAAACGCCACGCGCTTCGAGCTCTCTCCCATGCGTCGGCTCGACAACCCGAGCCGTCTCCTGCCCCCGCCGCTCGACTGGCGCTAGCCCTGACCTGGCTCGCCGTATAATGTCCGCCGATCACCGCCTCCGCATGGATCCCGTACGCGCACACCGGACCGTCGCCCTCGGCCTGGCGCTCTTCTCGCTGGGGGCGGGCGGCATGGCCGAGGCGGGCCCTTACCAGGAGGGCCAGGACATCGAGATCACGGGCACGGTGACCGACGAGGCGGGCAAGGCCGTCGAGGGCGTCACCGTCGTCCTCGAAGCCGCGCGCCGGGCCTGGCGCTTCGGCGCCCTCAACCTGGAGGAGAAGGGGCGGACGATCGTCGACACGGCAAGCCGGAAGGCGACCACGGGCCCGGGAGGGCGGTTCACCATCGCGTGGCGCTGGCACGACTACTACAACCAGTTCGAGCTCGTCGCCGGACGCATCGTGCGCGACGCCGGGAGAGAGCGGCTGGTGGAGATCGAGCGCATCGACCTGAGCCGGCGCATCCGCCAGGGCAGCCCCGTGGTGACCAGCATCATCATCCCCGCCGCCGCCTCCGAGCCCCGCCGGGCGGGCCCCCGCCAGGCGCCGCCGACGCCGGCGCAACAGCGGGTAGCGGAGCGCTTCAGCGAGGCCGTGCGCAGCGAGGACGAGAAGCGCGTCTTCGAGTCCCACGGCCGTCCCGATCGCGTGCAGGTGTTCGATCACACCGACTACCAGGAGGTCACCTGGTGGTACTTCGCCGCCGGCAAGGCCTATCGCTTCCAAGACGGAGCTCTCGCGCACGTGATTCCCTTCGACCCCGTGGAGCCGTTCTAGGAACCGCGGATGACTGTCGACGCCCGCAAGGCGCAGGTGATCCCCGTCGAGGCGAGCCGCTACCTCGACCTCGTGGCCGGAAAGCTGGAGGCGACCGAGAAGGTCTTCCACAGGTGCCTCGCGTCGGACGTCCCGTTCGTCGCCGCCGCCGGCGACTACATCTTCGCCGGCGGCGGCAAGCGGATGCGTCCGGCGCTGGTGCTGCTGACCGCGCAGCTTCTCGACCGCGACGGTGACGAGGAGGTCACCTACGCCGCGGTCGTCGAGCTGATCCACAACGCGACCCTGGTCCACGACGACATCATCGACCAGGCCACGCTGCGGCGGGGACGGCCGAGCGTCAACGAGGTCTGGGGCAACAGCAGGACGGTCCTGCTCGGCGACTGGCTCTACACCACCGCCATGCAGATGGCGCTCTCGCACGGCAACCTCGACGTCGTCCGGCGCCTCTGCACGGCGACGCTGCGGATGACCGAGGGAGAGCTGCTCTCCCTCGAGAGCCAGGGCCGGGCGGCGCTCTCGACCCAGGACTACTTCCGCATCATCGACCGCAAGACGGCCGAGCTCTTCGCCGCGGCGGCCTCCCTGCCGGCGCTCATGGAGCCGGTCGAGCCGGTCCACGGCAAAGCCCTCGAGCGGTACGGAAGGTCCCTGGGCACCTGCTTCCAGCTGGTCGACGATCTGCTGGACTTCACCGCCCTCGAGGACGACCTCGGCAAGCCGGTGCTCTCCGACCTCAAGGAGGGCAAGCTCACGCTGCCCCTGATCCTGGCGATGGAGCGCATCGACGCCGGCCGCCGGCGCTGGGTCGAGTGGGTGCTCGAGGATCGCGCCTTCCACCGGGCGACGGCCGAGCAGATCCTCGAGATCGTCCACGGCGAGGGGACCCTCGACGAGGTTCGGGAGCTCGCCTCCGGCCTCGCCCGTGAGGCCACCTCCGAGCTCGAGCTCCTACCGCCCTGCGACGCCCGCGACGCCCTCGAGGCCGCTCCGCACTTCGTGCTCCACCGACGCCGCTAGCCGCGGCGGCGTCAGGCCCCAGACGCCGGGAGGCGCCACCGGTCCGCTCGGCAGCCGCGCTGCCGCCGTCGTGTCGACGGGATAGGCCTCGGCCAGGGTCAGGGCCTCGACCCCGAGGACGTAGACGTAGCGGAAGCGGCGCGGCTCGACGTCGGTCCACCAGGTCCTCCCGGGCACTCCGAGGACGACCGTCGAGGGCGGCTCGACGCTGGGGTCGATCTCCTCCCGGCTGGCCCAGAGCCGGCCCTCGACGCCGACGCCGTCGGCGAGCCCGAGGCTGACGTACCCGTGGATCTCCTCACCCCAGTCGAGCGTGATCCACGGACCGAGGGGCGCCGGCGACCGACGCTGGCGCTCGTAGCGACGCCAGCCGCGGGCCCGCGGTCCGATGCGGTAGCGCCGGGGCTCGATCGGCGCCGCGGAGCTGCGGACCTCGTCGAGCACGGGAACGGGCAGCGCCTCCGGCAGGCGTCCCCATCGCCCCAGCGGGGGCCGCCCCCAGATCCTGGGCGCGGCGCTCTCTCCCAGCGGCTCCGCGGGGCGCATCAGAGCCGGGGAGTGATGGCGCACGATGCGCCAGCGCTGGTCGCTGGGGATCTCGATCTCCCGCCCCTCCCCCCAGATCCTCAGCACGGCCACCAGCCCACCGATGCCCCGCCGGCTGCGCAGCTCGACCGTGAGGCGGTTGGGCCCCGGAGCCAGCATCGCACGCACGTCGTACCGGTCCGGCACGCGCCCCATCCAGTAGCGCCCGGCCCCCACCGATCGGCCGTTGAAGATCGCCCAGTACTCCTCGTCGGCCAGCAGAGTCAGCTCCGCCCGCTCCGGCTCGAAGGCGAGCTCGAAGTCGCGCACCGCCACGAACGCGTCCGGCCCGTCGTCGACCGGCGAGTCGGCGGCCCAGATCCACTGCTCCGCCGCCTCCAACCCGTCCCGCCGCAACGCGCTCCACCCCAGCTGCCCCGCGATCAGGGCGAGACCCGTCACCAGACAGACGACGAGCGTCCTCCGGGTGCGCGGAGCGGGAGTCACGGGGCGGAATCTAGCATCAGCACCAGCCGCGTGCCGGGCCATGCCCTGTGGGATTGCGGATCAGGCTCCAGCCTGTTAGACAGACTCGAGCCAGGCTCGAGCCAACCGGATGGCTGCTCGACGAGGACGTCTTCAGCCAATCCACCCTCTGGGACGACGACACGAACCCGGGCCTCGAGCCCCTGTCGGTCTTCGAGGGCGACCAGGCCAAGGGCACCTGGAAGCTGCGCCTCAGCCACTCGGCCATGCGGGCACTCGACGTGACGATCGACCGCTTCGAGATCCGCCTCCATACCACCCCGTCGAGCCCCTGTGTGTAGGCACCCTCGAGGAGGCCGACCGATGAAAGCCTACTTGACCGCCGTGGCCCTCGCCTCACTCGTGATCGGCACCGCAGCTAGTTCCGAACCACCAGGCGACCCGGTGACGCTGATCCTGGACGACGGGACGCGCGAGGATCAATACGGAGTGTTGACCGACTTCTTCATCTTCAACCGGTTCTCGCCCCCCGAGTTCCCGCTCGAGATCCACGAGGTCCAGGTGCTGATGCCGCCGCCGGAGTTCGGAGGCGGTCCGATCACGTTCCGCCCCTACCTGTGGGAGGACCCCGACGGGGACCCGCTGACTGGGGCGACAGTGCGGTGGCAGGGGCCGGAGGTGCTGGGGGACCCGCCCGACGTCTTCCTCACCATCCCGGTCGACCCGCCGGTGTTCTTCGATGGACCCGGCGACGTACTGGTGGGCATCGCCATGACGGGCGGCACCGAGACAACGTGGGCGGCGACGGACGAGACGGATCCGCAGGGGCGGTCGTGGGGGTGTTTCCTGACGCCGCCGCCGGGGATCCCCTGCGAGGCCACGGCCGTGATCCAGACCAACTTCATGTTGAGGGCGTTCGGGACGGTGGCAGTGCCGGTCGAGCTGGAGAGCTTCACCGTCGAGTGATCGGCACCCTTATCGGCACCCTCGGTTGACTCCTCTTCGGGGGGCACAGTATGTTTGGCCGTGCCCCCCTCCGAACAGCGTCCCGGCCCCGCGCGTGGCGTGGTGGGAGCGATCCCGGCGCGGTACGGGTCGACGCGGCTGCCCGGGAAGGCTCTGATGCCGCTGGCCGGGCGGCCGATGATCGAGCACGTGCTGCGGCGCGCCGAGGCGGTGCCGGAGCTCGATCGGGTGGTGGTGCTGACCGACGACGAACGGATCGCCGCGGCGGTGGAGGCCTGCGGGGGGACCGTCGAGATGACGCCGGCGGAGTGCCGGAGCGGCACCGACCGGATCGCTTGGGCGGCGCGGGGCTGGAGAGAGGCGGCGGTGGTGAACGTCCAGGGGGACGAGCCGCTGGTCGACCCGGCGGCGCTGTCGCGGCTGGCCGCGCACCTGCGCGACCATCCGGAGGACCCGATCGTGACGCTCGCGGCTCCGGCGCCCGAGGGGGCGCGCGACGACCCGAGCAAGGTGAAGGTGGTGCTCGACCGGGAGGGGCGGGCGCTCTACTTCAGCCGCGCCGGGATCCCCTACGCCCGGACGCGGGAGGGCGCCGGGGCGCTCCACCACATCGGGGTCTACGGCTACCAGAGGCAGGCGCTGCTCGAGCTGGCGGCGCTGCCGCCCTCGCCACTCGAGCTCGCCGAGTCGCTCGAGCAGCTGCGGGCCCTGGAGAACGACATCCCGATCAGGGTACTGACCGTCCGGGAGGCCTGGCCGGGCGTCGATACAATGGATGATCTCGAGCGCGTCGAGGGGATCCTCGCGCGCTAGGAGGAAGAGGCGCATGGCGACCAAGTACATCTTCGTGACCGGGGGCGTCGTCTCCTCCCTCGGCAAGGGCGTGGCGGCGGCCTCCCTGGGGACGATCCTCGAGTCCCGGGGCTTCACGGTCGCGCTGATGAAGTTCGACCCCTACGTCAACGTCGACCCGGGCACCATGTCGCCGTACCAGCACGGCGAGGTCTTCGTCACCGAGGACGGCGCCGAGACGGACCTCGACCTGGGGCACTACGAGCGCTTCACGCACACCCTCACCAGCCGCCACCACAACTACACCACCGGCAAGATCTACGAGGCGGTGATCAACAAGGAGCGCCGGGGCGACTACCTGGGCAAGACCGTCCAGGTCATCCCCCACGTCACCGACGAGATCAAGGACGCCATGCGGCGCCTCGAGGACGGCGTCGACGTCGTCCTGATCGAGGTCGGCGGCACGGTGGGCGACATCGAGTCGCTGCCCTTCCTGGAGGCCATCCGTCAGCTGCGCCTCGAGCTCGGACGCTCGAACGCCGTCAACGTCCACCTGACGCTGGTGCCCTTCATCGCCGCCGCCGACGAGCTCAAGACCAAGCCGACGCAGCATTCGGTGCGCGAGCTGCGCGCCATCGGCCTGTCGGCGGACGTGCTGCTGTGCCGCTGCGACCGGCCGCTGCCGGAGGACGTCAAGCGCAAGATCGCCCTCTTCTGCAACCTCTCTCCCGAGCAGGTCATCTCGGCGCAGGATGTCCCGACCATCTACGAGGTGCCGCTGCGCTTCTGCCGCGAGGGGTTGGACGAGATCCTCCTCGACCTGCTCAACCTCCCGCACAACCGCCGGGATCTCTCGCGGCTCGAGGCCCTGGTGGGCAAGATCAAGAACCCGACCCACCACGTGCGCATCGGCATCGTCGGAAAGTACGTCGAGCTGCCGGACGCCTACAAGAGCCTCAACGAGGCGCTGATGCACGGCGGAGTGGCCAACGACGCCGAGGTCGAGCTGGTCTACATCAACGCCGAGGAGATCGAGGCCGGGCGCTGGCCGCGCCAGGTCTTCGAGGTCGACGGTCTGCTGGTTCCGATCGGCTTCGGCAAGCGCGGCACCCAGGGCAAGATCCGGGCGATCCGCTACGCCCGCGAGCACCGGGTTCCCTTCTTCGGCATCTGCCTCGGCATGCAGTGCCTGGTCATCGAGTACCTGCGCAACGTCTGCGGCCTGCCGGAGGCGACCTCCTCCGAGTTCGACCCCGACACCCAGCACGCCGCCATCTACATGCTGCGCGACCTGCTGGGCGTCGAGGAGATGGGGGGCACCATGCGGCTCGGAGCCTACCCATGCGAGCTGGTGGAGGGCACGCTCGCCCACAGCATCTACGGCACCGGCAAGATCAGCGAGCGCCACCGCCACCGCTACGAGGTGAACCAGAAGTACCTACCGATGCTGACCGAGAACGGCCTGGTGGTCTCGGGAACGAGCCCGGACGGCAAGTTCGTCGAGATGGTCGAGCTCCCCGGCCACCCCTGGTTCCTCGGCTGCCAGTTCCATCCCGAGTACAAGTCGAAGCTCACCGACCCGCACCCGCTATTCGTCTCCTACATCGCCGCGTCCCTCGAGGAGCGGCTGCGCCGTCAGGATCCCGAGCGCGTCCGCGAGCGCGAGGCCATCCTCGCCAGCGGAGAGGTGATGTGAGCTCGGACGCGATCGAGCTGGCGCCAGGGGTCGTCGTCGGCGGCGGCTCCCTGGCGATCGTCGCCGGACCCTGCGCCATCGAGTCGGCCGAGACCACTCTCGAGACCGCCCGGCTCCTCCGGGCGATCGCGGCGGAGCTGGAGCTGCCGCTCGTCTTCAAGGCCTCGTTCGACAAGGCCAACCGCAGCTCGTGGGACAGCTTCCGCGGGGTCGGCCTCGAGGCGGGGCTGGAGGTGCTGCGCGCGGTGGTCGAAGAGACCGGGCTCCCCGTGCTCACCGACGTCCACGAGCCCGCCCATTGCGAGCCGGCGGCCGAGGTCTGCGCCGCCCTCCAGATCCCCGCCTTCCTCTGCCGTCAGACCGACCTGGTGGTGGCCGCGGCGCGTACCGGCCGGGCCGTGAACCTGAAGAAGGGCCAGTTCATGGCTCCCGAGGACATGGAGCGCGTCGTCGAGAAGGTCCGCCGAGCCGGCAACCACCGGGTGTCGGTCACCGAGCGGGGCGTCTCCTTCGGGTACCACAACCTGGTCGTCGACATGCGCAGCTTCACCATCCTGCACCGTGCCGGCATCCCGGTGCTCTACGACGTGACCCACTCGCTCCAGCTTCCGGGCAGCGACAAGGTGACGGGCGGGCAGCGCGAGTTCGCCGAGCCGCTGGCCCGCGCCGCGGTGGCGGCGGGGGCCGACGGCCTCTACCTCGAGGTGCACCCGGACCCGCCCAGCGCCCTCTCCGACTCGACCACGCAGCTCGACCCCGGGCGCGCCGCGCTCCTCCTGCGCTCGGCGTTGGCCTTGCGCCGGGCCGTCCTCGAAGACCCCGCATGAGCTCCGACTATCGAGAGATCGCGCGCAAGGTCCTGGCCATCGAGGCCGCGGCCGTGGCCGGCCTGGTGGACCAGCTCGACGAGGGCTTCGACCGCGCCGTCGAGCTGCTGCGCACGGTGACGGGACGCGTCGTTTGCACCGGCATGGGCAAGAGCGGCCTGGTCTTGCGCAAGGTCGCGGCGACCCTCTCCTCGACCGGCACGCCGGCCCTCTTCCTGCACCCGGCGGAGGCGATCCACGGCGACCTGGGCATGCTCGGAGAGGGCGACGTGGTGCTCGCCGCCTCCTTCTCCGGACGCACCGACGAGCTGGTGCGGCTGGTCGAGATCCTGAAACGCCTCGGCGTGCCGCTCATCGTGATGACCGGGAACCCGGAGAGCCCCCTTGCCCGCCACGCCGACATCCACCTCAAGGTGGCGATCGACCAGGAAGCCTGCCCCCTCGACCTGGCGCCGACGGCGTCGACGACGGCGACGCTCGCCCTCGGCGATGCTCTGGCCATGGCCCTGCTCGAGGCCAAGGGCTTCTCGCGGGAGGACTTCGCCCGTCTCCACCCCGGCGGCGGGCTCGGGCGCAAGCTGCTCAAGGTGCACGAGGTCATGCATCGGGGTGAGGAGCTGCCGCGGGTGCTGCCGGGAGCGTCGATGCGGGACGCGATCTACGAGATGTCGCGCAAGCGCCTCGGCGTCACCGCCGTCGTCGACGACGATGGACGGCTCGTCGGGTGCATCACGGACGGCGACCTGCGACGCCTCCTGGCCAGCGACGAGGAGCTGCTCCGCCGCACCGCCGGCGAGCGCATGACGGTTTCGCCGCTCACCATCGACGGCGGCGAGCCGGCCTCTGCCGCCCTCCACGTCATGGAGGAGCGGCGCATCACGTCGCTCTTCGTCTGCGCGTCGCAAGGTCGGCTGGAGGGCGTGGTCCACCTGCACGACCTCTGGGGCCTGGAGCTCTTCTAGCGGTGCGCGCGCTCTCCGAGCAGGAGCTGGTCCGTCGCGCCGCCGAGCTCGAGTGGCTGCTCTGCGACGTCGACGGCGTCCTCACCGACGGCGGGCTCTACTACGACCGGCGCGGGCACGCGCTGCTGCGCTTCCACGTCCGCGACGGGCTCGGCTTCGCGCTCGCCCGCCGGGCGGGTCTCAAGGTCGCCCTGGTCTCCGGTCGCGCGTCGGCGGCCCTCGACCACCGCGCGGCCGAGCTCGGCCTCGACGCCGTGCTCTCCGGCGTCGCGGACAAGGGCGCCGCGCTCGACGCCTTCCTCGAGCGGCACTCCACCGCCGCCCGCAAGGCGGCCTTCATCGGCGACGACCTGCAGGACCTGACGGTCCTCGGCCGTTGCGGGCTCTCCTTCGCGCCGGCCGACGCCGTCGCGGAGGTGCGGGCCGTGGTCCACCGAGTGCTCTCCTCGCCGGGGGGCCGGGGCGTGGTGCGCGAAGCCGTCGAGGTCCTCCTGCGCGCGCGGGGCGACTGGGACCGCCTCTTCACCACCTTCACCTTCGACCGCTGATGACCCCGGGCACCCGATGAGGCAGTCCCTGCGCCGCCGGCTGCGCGGCGGCGCGATCCGCATCCTTCTGCCCGTCCTCTCGTGGATGCTCGCCTGGCTTCCGTGGCCGGCCGTGGAGGCTGTCGGGCGCGGCCTCGGACGCCTCCTCCACCTGCTCAACCGCCGGGAGCGGCGGCGGATGGCCGAACACATCGCCCTCGCCTTCCCGGAGATGCCCGTTGCCGAAAGGGCCCGGCTGGCTCGCCGCTGCGCCGCGCACCACGGAGTCAACCTGGCCGAGAACCTCCACCTCCTGGCCCGCGGGCTGGAGCGGATCCTGCCCCGGATCGAAGTGACGGGCTGGCAGCACGTTGAGGCCGCCCGCGCGCGAGGACGGCCGGTGCTCTTCGTGACCGGCCACTGCGGCAACTGGGAGCTGATGTCCGCCGTCTTCCCCTCCCGGGGCTTTCCAGTGTACGGGGTCGGTCGAGAGCTCCAGCACGCAGCCCTCCACGAGGTCGTGGAGCGCTTCCGGAACCTCCTCGGGGCGCGGACGATCGTGCGGGGAGATCTGAGCGCGGCCCGCGGACTGCGCGCCGTCCTGCGCGGCGAGGCGGGCCTCGTGATGCTCATCGACCAGGACACCAGGGTCGACGGGGTCTGGGTCCCCTTCTTCGGCAGGCCCGCGTATACCCCGACCGCCGCCGCCGAGCTCGGCCTGCGCCACCGCATGACGGTCGTCCCCCTCTTTCTGATCCGCAGGCCCGACGGGACACACGAGTCCCGCTTCCTGCCCCCGGTCGATCTGCCCGACGACATCACCGAGGCGACGGCGCGTCTCACCGCCCTGATCGAGGCCCACATCCGCCAGGTCCCCGAGCAATGGGTCTGGATGCACCGCCGCTGGCGCCGCCGGCCCGCCGCCGAAGGCCCGGCCTGACCCGGGGCTACTCCTCCGGCGCCCGCTCGCGCGGCGTCACCAGGAAGGCCGCAGCCACGCCGAGCAGGTAGAGGGCGATCGTCGGAAGGGCGAAGAGGCAGAGGTTGACGACGTCCGGCGTGGGGGTGATGAAGGCGGCGGCGACGAAGATGACGAGGACGGCCCAGCGGAAGTTGCGCAGCAGCGTCCTCGGGCGCACGACGCCGATCTTGGCGAGCAGGAGGATGAAGACCGGCAGCTCGAACATGAGGCCGAGGCCGAAGATCACGTAGAGCAGGAACCGGAAGTAGCGCTCCACGGTGATCGCCGGCTGGAAGGCGGCGCCCATGCCGAGCAGGAACTCGGCGGCGAAGGGGAAGGCGACGAAGTAGGCGAAAACCCCGCCGCAGACGAAGAAGACGGTGGCGGCGCCGACGAACGGCAGCGCCCAGTACCGCTCCCGGCGATAGAGCCCCGGAGCGACGAAGCGCCACACCTCGTAGAAAACAAACGGCGAGGCCAAAAAGAGCGCGGCCATCGCCGTCATCTTGAAGTAGAGGACGAAAGGGTCGGTGATCCCCAGGAAGACGAGGCGGGTGCCCTCGGGGAGCAGCTCGTAGATCGGCCGGGCCAGGAAGTCGGCGATCCGCTCCCGGAAGCTCCAACAGGCGAGGAACGCGACCGCCACCGCCAGCAGCGATCGCACCAGGCGCCGACGCAGCTCCTCCAGGTGCTGCACCAGGCTCATCCGGGGCAGCTCCTCGCGCCTCTCCCCGGAGGGCGACGATCGCGGCTGCGGCACCTCGCTCACGCTGGATCTACCCGGCAGGGCGGTCCTCGGAGGAGCCCGTTCGATCCCCACGTTCCTCGGGCTCGGGCTCGCGGGACATCTCGACCTCGACCGAGCGCCTCAGGTCGGCCGTCGCGCGACGGAACTCGCCCATCGCCCGGCCCAGCGTCCTGCCCACTTCGGGGAGCCGGCGAGGGCCGAAGACGAGCAGGGCGATGACCAGGATGAAGAGGATCTCGGGCAGCCCGAGGGAGCCGAACACGCCCAGGATGATGGTCGGCGGCCGCGGCCAAGTCAAGCCGACAGTGGTATGATTCGCCCGTGCGCCGACCGTGGCGAATCGCCGCCGCCGCCCTCTTCCTGGCCGCAGTCCTGCTGAGCGGCCTGCTCGGCGACCGGGTGCTGGCGGTCACCGACCGGGCCAAGGAGACGCTGCGCCAGTTCACCGAGCTGGTGGAGACCGCCCACGAGGGATACGGCGACGAGATCTCCTATCGGGATCTGGTCAACGCCTCGATCGAGGGCATGATCCGCACCCTGGATCCGCACACGGCGTTCCTGACCGAGCTCGACTACCAGTCGATGCGCGACAAGCAGGAGTCGAGTTTCTCGGGACTGGGCATCCTCGTCGGGCTGCGGGACGGCGCCCTGACCGTGATCACGCCGCTCGAGGGCACGCCCGCCTCGCGCAAGGGCATCCGTGCCGGTGACGTCATCAGCACGATCGAGGGCGAGCCGACCGAGACGATGGGCGTCGACGAGGCGGTCCGCCGCCTGAAGGGTCCCAGGGGAACGAGCGTCACGATCGAGATCGCCCGTCGCGGCATGCGCGATCTGCTCGAGGTCGAGATCGTGCGCGACGAGATCCCGCAGAACTCCGTGCGCTATGCCTACATGCTCGACGACGAGGTCGGCTACCTTTCGCTGACCGACTTCAACCGCGGCACGGCCCGGGAGATGGAGAGCGTCATCGACCGGCTGCGGGCCCAGGGCATGGAGCGGCTTCTCCTGGACCTGCGGTCCAACGGCGGCGGCCTGCTCGACCAGGCCATCGCGGTGGCCAACCTCTTCGTGCCGGCAGGCGGCAAGATCGTCGAGACCCGGGGCCGCACCCGCGAGTCCTTCCAGGACTTCCACGCCTCCGACGCCGGTCCGATCTACCACGATCCCATCGTCGTGCTGGTCGGCGGCGGCACGGCGTCGGCGGCCGAGATCCTCTCCGGCGCCATCCAGGACCACGACATCGGCCTGGTGGTCGGCACCCCGACCTGGGGCAAGGGCCTGGTGCAGACGGTCTACTCGCTCTCCTACGGCAACGGGTTGTCGGTGACGACGGCCAAGTACTACACGCCGTCCGGGCGACTGATCCAGCGCGACTACAGCTCCTGGTACGACTACCAGTACGACGACCGCGCCCGCGTCGAGCCGGCCCGCGAGGAGGTCGAGGCGGAAGCCTTCTACACCGATCTCGGGCGCAAGGTGTACGGCGGCGGCGGGATCACGCCCGACGTGGTCGCCGAGCCCGACGACCTGGCGCCGTTCGTCCAGTACCTGCTGGCCCGCAGCGCCTTCTTCAACTTCGCGGTGGAGCTCAACAACCGGGAAACCGTCGGCGACCGCTCCTGGTCCCCCCAGCCCGGTTTGCTCGACGAGTTCCAGGGCTGGCTGCTGGCGCAGGAG
>Ga0302046_10002259_pt1 | contig 17970 bp, 14 predicted proteins | sample RVTome_11_FD_200261 | JGI IMG/M metagenome (GOLD analysis project Ga0302046, IMG submission 200261) | Soil microbial communities from uranium-contaminated site in the Upper Colorado River Basin, Wyoming, United States - RVT147D111 (version 2) ...
TTGTCGGGCTCGTGCGGGGAGGGAATCGGCACGGGCAGTCCCGAGCCGGGGGGGAAGAGGAGGTGGAGTCATGACCACGCGCATCCTCCTCGTAGAAGACAGCCCCACCCAGGCCGAGGCCGTGCGGGCGGCGCTCGAGGACGGCGGGTACGTCGTCATGGTCGCGCCCAGCGGCGACGAGGCGCTGCGGGTGCTGGCGGCCGAGCCCGTGGACGTCGTGGTGAGCGACGTCATGATGCCGGGCGCCGTGGACGGCTACGAGCTGTGCCGGCGGATCAAGCGGGGCGAGCGGCACGAGACGCCGGTGATGCTCCTGACGAGCCTGGCGGACCCCCTGGACATCATCCGCGGCCTGGAGGCCGGGGCGGACAACTTCCTCACGAAGCCGTGTGAACCCGCGCACCTGCTCGAGCGGCTGAGCGTGCTGCTGGCGACCCGACGGGCCCGGACGCGGGGACGCGTGCGGGCCGGGGTGACGGTGTACTTCATGGGCCGCGAGTTCACCATCACCGCGGAGCGCGAGCAGGTCCTCGACCTCCTGGTCACGACGTTCGAGGACGCCGTGCGGCAGAACGGCGAGCTGCGGCAACGGGAGAGCGAGCTGTCGCGCTCCCGGGAGACGCTGGCCGGATTGTACGACGTCGCCGTGGGCCTCAACGCGTGCACGACCGAGCAGGAAGTAGTTGACGCCGCGCTGGAGCGCGCCCTGCGCCTGCCGGGCGTGCGCGCGGGGTGGATCTCGCTGCGGGAGGGAGAGGTGGGGTTCCGCCTGGCCGCGGTCCGCAACCTGCCGCCGGCGCTGGCCGCGCCGGGGGCCATGGAGGGGGATTGCCTGTGTCGCCGGCAGCTGCTCGCGGGCGAGCTGGATCACGTGACGAACATCATCGAGTGCGAGCGCCTGCGTCACGCGATGGGCGATACCCAGGGTCTGCGGCAGCACGCCAGTGTGCCGCTCCATAGCGGCGGGCGCGTGCTCGGCGTGATGAACCTGGTCGGTGAAGGCGGGGGGATGTTCGGCGAGGACGACCTCGCCGTCCTCTACGGGGTGGGCAGTCAGATCGCGTTCACCGTCGAGCGCGCCAGGCTGTGGACCCGTCTCGAGCAGCTGGTGGAGGACCGCACGGCGGCGCTGCGCGCGGAGATCCAGGAGCGCGCGCGGGCCCAGGACGCGCTCCGCCTGTCCGACAGCATCCTGCGCCAGATCGGCAACCTCGTGCTGGTCGCCGATGGTGACGGGCGGATTCAGTACGCGAGCCCGTCCGTCCAAACCGTGCTGGGATTCGAGCCCGCCGCGGTACTCGGTGACGGGTGGTGGCAACTGACCTGCCCGGACCCGGAGGAACGTGATTCCCTGCGCGATCAGGCGGCCGTTCGGGCGCGCGGCGACGTCCCGCCCGCCCGGGAGCCGTACGAGCGCTGGATCGGCACGGCGGACGGCGGCGGGCGCTGGGTTCTATGGACGGAATCCGCGGGGCCGGACGGACTCCTGATCGGCGTGGGCTACGACATCACCGAACGCAAGGCCCTCGAGGCGCAGTTCCATCAAGCCCAGAAGATGGAGGCCGTGGGACGGCTGGCCGGCGGCATCGCGCACGACTTCAACAACGTGCTCGCCACCATCCTGGGTGCCGCGGATCTGGTACTCTCGGACCTCGCCGCCGACAGTCCCGCCCGGCCGGACGTTCTCGAGATCCGGCAAGCGGCTCATCGGGCGTCGCAGATCACGCGGCAGCTGCTCGCCTTCGGCCGGAAGCAAGTCCTCCAGCCGCGCGTCCTCGAACTCAACGAGATCATCCGTGGCATGGAGGGCATGCTGCGGCGCGTCCTCCGCGAGAACATCGAGTTGACGATGAACCTCGCGTCCGGCCTGAGCAACATACGAGTGGATCCCGGCCAGATGGAACAAGTGCTCATGAACCTCGTCGTCAACGCCCGCGACGCGATTGCCGGGGCCGGCAAGGTCACGATCGAGACCCGCGACGTGGAGTTGGACCAGACCTACGTCAACGCGCATTCGGGAGTCACCCCGGGGCGTCACGTGCTCCTTGCGGTGAGCGATACGGGCACGGGGATGGACGACGCCGTCATGGAACACGTCTTCGAACCGTTCTTCACGACCAAGGAAGTCGGGGAAGGGACCGGCCTCGGGCTCGCCACGGTGCACGGGATCGTGCGCCAGAACGGCGGGCACGTCTGGGCCTATAGCGAGGTCGGCAAGGGGGCATCGTTCAAGATCTACTTCCCACGGGTCAGCGAGGCCGCTGAATGGGTCGCGGCGCCGCCGCTTTCGACATCGGAGCTGCCGCGCGGAAGTGAGACCATCCTCGTGGCGGAAGACGATCACGCCGTTCGGGCCGTGACCGGCGAGATCCTGCGGCGGGCCGGATACACGGTGATTGAAGCGGCAAGCGGCGCGGAAGCACTCGACGTGGCGCGGTCGCACGGGGGTCGGATTGACCTCCTGCTCACCGATGTCGTGATGCCCGGAAAGAGCGCCCCCGCCCTGGCGCGGGAGTTCGCCGCGTTGCAGAGCGGAGCCCGAGTGCTCTTCATGTCCGGCTACACCAACGATGCCATCAGCCAGCAGGGCTTGATCGATCGGGGTGTCAACTATATCGAGAAGCCGTTCGAGGTGGCGACGCTGACGCGGAAGGTGCGGGACGTGCTGGACCGGGCGTGAGGAGACACCGCGGCCGGTGGGGCATCATCGCGCCTCGTGCCCTTGGACGTGCCGGACGGGGAAGGGTGCCCTCAGTTGCAAGCTGTGGCTTGTGGCGGGGGACCGCCAGGCCGGCCGGGATACCCTACTAGTGGTAGCAGTTGCCCTCCTTCCCAGGGGGACCCATTGTTGGCGGGTGGCTGTCGGTTTCCTGGATCACCAGCGGGTGATCCCGCGCCGCGTGGGCCGTGGCTCCCGCCAGCGACAGCCTCGCTGGTCGTTTTCGTCCAGTGACATGCCGTGAGAGGCGAGGCCGATGGGTGCTGACGACAACCCCCGAGCGAGCGTCCCGCAGGGCGGACCCGTCAGGCAGGGTCCCCTTCGGGCACACGAGGGGATCGCGGACGCCATGCCGGTGGTCCTCGTGGCCGACGACGATCCTGCCCTTCGAGCAGGGCTTCGGCGCATCCTGGAGGCTGAAGGCCTTCGCGTGTTGACGGAGTCCGATGGTGATGCCGCGCTTCGCACCATTCGCCAGGAACGGCCCGATGTCGTCCTGCTCGACGTGGTGATGCCGGCCAAGGACGGGTTTCGGGTCTGCGCCGAGGTCAAGGGAGATGCGGACACGCGGCTCACACCCGTGGTGCTCGTCACGGCGCTGGGGGCCGTCGAGGACCGGGTGCGGGGCATAGACGCGGGCGCCGATGACTTCCTGACCAAGCCGTTCGAGCGCGCAGAGCTCCTGGCCCGCGTGCGATCCCTCTGCCGGATGAAGTCGTACACGGACGAACTGGAACGGGCCGAGACCGTGCTCCTCGCGCTGGCCCGGAGCATCGAGGCCAAAGACCCCTACACGGAGGGGCACTGCGAGCGCCTGAGCACGTTCGCGGCGGCGCTCGGCGAGCACATGGGCCAGGCGACTGACCAGGTGCTGGCCCTGCGACGGGCCGGGACCCTGCACGACATCGGGAAGGTGGCCGTCCCCGACGCGATTCTCCTGAAGGCCGGCCCGCTCACCCCCGACGAACACGCGGTCATGCGGAAGCACCCGGTCGTGGGCGAGCGCATCTGCCAGGGCCTCCGATCCCTCCGCCCCGTGCTGCCGGTGATCCGCCACCACCACGAGCGCCAGGACGGCTCTGGGTATCCGGACGGGCTGACGGGCGAGGCGATCCCGCTGCCAGCGCGCATTCTCCAGGTCGTGGACGTCTGCGATGCGCTCACGACCGACCGCCCCTACCGCCGCGCGATGCCGTGGGACGAGGCGCTGCGGGTGCTGGACTCCGAAACGGCGCGCGGGTGGTGGGATACCACGGTCGTTGCCGCGTGGCAGGACCTGGTTCAGAAGCGGCCGGCGCTGATCGGGCCCGTATGATGCGCCGTGGACCCGCCGAGGGCGAAGCAGCGGCTATGCTCCAGGCGGTGCTGGACGCCCTCCCGGATCCCGTCGTCGTGACCGACCAGGAAGGGCGTTGCCTGCTGGCGAATGCCGCGGCTGCTCGGATGGCTGGGGTGCCGGTGCGCGCGCTCGTGGGATCCTCCGCTGCGGATCCGCCCCCGGCCGATGCGGCGCACGCGCTGCTGGCCTTGCGCCATGGGGCGGCGCGCTGGCAGATCACCCGGGTCCCGGTGCGTTCGCCGTCGGATGGTACGCCCCTGCTCGTGACGGTGGCGCGTGCCGTCGCCGCCGCGGGAGCGCTCGAGGAATGCCGTCGCGTCGCGGCCAAGATGGAGGCGATACGTCGCTTCGCCCGACGGGTGGCCCACGACTTCAACAACATCTTCGCCGCCATCCTCACCACGGCCGAACTGCTGGCGATTGATCTTGCCAAGGGTACCCCGCGGCCCGAGGACGTCGCCGAAATCCGTGACCAGACGCGGCGAGCCGCGGCCTTCGCGCGAACCCTGGTCACGTTCGCCACCGAGGCGCCGTCCGACGTGCGTCCGGTCTCGCTCAACGCGCTGGTCGCCGGGCACGCCCCGCTCCTCCGGCAGCGGCTGGCGCCGGACATCGAGCTCGTGCAACGTCTGGCCGGGGACCTCTCCCCGGTGCGTGCGGATCCGGCGCACGTCGCGCAGATCCTCGACGCCCTGGCGGACAACGCCGGGCGGGCGATGTCAGGCGGCGGGCGATTGACGATCGTGACCGCGAATGTGGAATTGGATGTCTCCGGCGAAGCCGCGGACCGGCCCTCGACTGCCGGCCGGTTCGTCCAGTTGCTTGTGTGCGACACGGGCACGGGCGTGGATCGCGCGACGCGCGAGCGGTTGTTCGAGCCGTTCTTCACGATGCAGGGATTCGCGCCTGAGGCGGGGTTCGGGCTCGCGACCGTCTACCGCCTGGTGCGGGCGTCCGGAGGCTGGGTTCGGGGGGACGGTGAGTCGGGAAACGGCGCGACCTTCGCCGCCTACTTCCCGGCCGCCGCCGAGCCAGGCACGGCGCGTCCTCGGAACCACGATGGGGGAGCCGATGGCGAAGATCCTGCTGGTAGATGACGACGACGCCTTCCGCACCGCGGCCGCGCGCATGATTGACGGCCTGGGATACGAGGTGCGCGCAGTGACGGGCGGTCGGGACGCGTATGCCGCCCTCCGCGCCGATCCGGCCGATCTGGTGCTCCTCGACGTCTACATGCCTGAAGAAGACGGCATCGAGGTCATTCGCCGGCTGTCCACCGAGTTTCCCGGAATCCGGGTGGTCGTGATCACCGGCGGCGGGGCGCTCGCACCCGAGTTGACGCTGACGCTCGCCCGGCGGCTGGGCGCCCTGGCCACGCTGCCCAAGCCGTTCACCCGCGACGAGCTGGCGCAGACCCTCCAGCGCGTGCTCGGCGGCGACCTCGAATCCGTGGATCCGGCGCCCGGCGCACAGCCCGCCCCGCGCCCCAGGCCCGAACCGCCCGAGGGGGACTCGTGACGCCGCCACGGGAACCCGAGGGGATCCGCGTGCTCGTCGTGGACGACGAGGAGCCCGTGCGGCGCCAGCTGAGCCGATTCCTCACCGACCGGGGGTACCGGACGAGCGAGGCGGAGTCGGGCGCCGCCGCTCTGGAACGGGTGCGCGACGTCCGCCCGGCCCTCATGCTCCTGGACATCGGGATGCCGGGCATGCCTGGGACCGACGTGATCCCGGAGGTGCTGGACATCGAGCCGGACCTGGGGATCGTGATCCTGTCCGGCGCCGACGACGCCCCTACCGTCACGGCCTGCCTGCAACGCGGCGCGCTCGACTACCTCACCAAGCCGGTCGAACTGGACGTCCTGGCCCAGACGCTGGACCAGGCCCTGCGCCGCCGGGACACGCTCGCGCAGGAACGCGCGCTGACCGCATGGGTGAAGCGGGAGGTCGGCACGCGGACCGAAGAACTGGGCCGTGCCCATCAGCGGGAGCGCGAGCTGGCCGTGGGCGCGCTCGGCGCGCTGGTGGCGGCGCTCGAGACCAAGAGTCCGTATCTGGCGGGCCACTCGACCCGCGTCGCGGAGTTCGCGGCCAGCATGGGCGCCCAACTCGGCCTGTCCGATGACGACGTCGAGCGGATCCGGGTTGCGGGGCAGCTGCACGACGTCGGCATGATCGGGATTCGCGAGGCCGTGCTGGACAAGCGCGGCCCGCTGTCCGACGACGAGTATGCCCACGTCCGCGAGCACGCGGCCATCGGGGCGCGCATCCTGGAGCCGCTCACGCATCTGGGCGAGATCCGGGCGTTCGTGCGCGGGCACCACGAGCGGTGGGATGGCGCCGGGTATCCGGACGGGCTGGCCGGGGACGCGATCCCGCTCGGGGCGCGCATCCTGCATGCGGCCGAAGTGTACGACGCGCTCACGACGGACCGCCCGTATCAGGAGCCGCTGGCGCCGGCCGCCGCGGTGGCGCGGATGGAGGAACTGGCCGGATCCGTGCTCGATCCGGCCATCGTCGCGGCGCTGAGCGCCGCGGTGCGGCGCCGCCGCACACTCTCCTTCGTCGGCACGGATATGGATTCCCCCGGGACCGAGACGCCGGGGGAACCCGCCGACCCGCCCGCGCCGTCCCCGGCGCCCGACGTGACCGAGCTGCTGCGGGCCAGGGACACCGCGGAGGCCGCCACCCGTGCCAAGAGCGTCTTCCTGGCCACGGTGACCCATGAGATGCGCACGCCCATGAACGGGGTGCTCGGAATGACGGAGGTCCTCCTGGGCACGCCGCTCACGCCCCAACAGCAGGAAGCGGTGGATCTCATCCGGACGTCGGCAACGAGGCTGCTGACGCTCGTCAACGACGTCCTGGACTTCTCGCGCGTCGAGACGGGGCGGCTCGATCTCGAGGACGCGGAGTTCGACCTCGCCGATACGGTGCGTTCCGTGACCGGTCTGCTGTCCCCGCACAGCGCCGAGCGGGGGGTGACCTTGACGTGCCGAATCGGGCCGGCGGTGCCCACGCGCGTCCGCGGCGACCCGGGACGCGTACGCCAGGTGGTCACGAACCTCGTGGGGAATGCCGTGAAGTTCACGCATCAGGGGGAGATCGTGGCGAGCGTGGCGCACGACGGCGGCGTGTTCGACGTCACGGTTCGCGACACGGGCATCGGCATCCCGACGGACAAGCTCATGTCCATCTTCGAGCATTTCCAGCAGGTCAACGTCGGGCGAACCCGCCGTTACGGGGGCACGGGACTGGGGCTGGCGATCACCAGGCGCCTCGTGGAGGCCATGGGAGGCGCAATCGAAGTCTCGAGCCGTCTCGGGGAAGGGAGCGAGTTCCGGGTGCGTCTGCCGCTGCAGGTGGTGGCACCGGGGAAAGCGGTGCCCGACGCTGCGGACGGGTTGCGCGGAAGCCGGCTCCTGCTGGTGGCCGATGACCCCGGAGCGGTGGCACAGGCGGGTCGCCGGCTGGAGGCCCTCGGAGTCCGGCTGGAGGTCACGGGCGGCGCCGCCGCCGCGATGGAGCGGCTGCGGGAGGCCGCCGGAAGCGACCCGTTCGCGGTCGTGCTCATTGCCCTGCGGTTCGGTGCGCGGAGCGGGTTTGAACTCGCGGAGACGATCCGAGCGGCGCCGGGCGTCGGCCGGGTCCCGCTCGTGCTCCTCATGCCTGCGGGCCTGCGCGGGGACGCGCAGCGGTGCCGCGAGCTTGGGATCGCCGCCTACCTCACCGAGCCGCTGGCCCCCGCTGACGTCGTCCACGCGGTGGCGGAGGCAATGGCGAATCGGGGCGCCGCGGGTGAGCACTCCCTGATCACCCGGCACTCCCTGCAGCCCCACCGCCCCTCCCTCCGCGTGCTGCTGGCCGAGGACGTGGCGATCAACCAGAAGGTGGCCCGCGCGCTGCTGGCGCAACGGGGCCATCAGGTGGATACGGTGCCGGACGGCCGGGCGGCGGTGGCCGCCGTGCGGTCCGGGGCGTACGACCTCGTGCTCATGGACCTGGAAATGCCCGAGATGGACGGCCTTGCCGCCACCCGGGAGATTCGCCGGGATCCGCGGTTCGCCACCCTCCCCATCGTCGCCCTCACCGCCCACGCCCTGGACGCCGACCGCATTGCGTCGCGGAAGGCCGGCATGAGCGGGTTTCTTTCCAAGCCATTCCGCCCAAGCGAGCTGTTCAGCGTGGTGGAACGGTTCGGCCCGGCGGCTGGATCGCCGGGAGGGACCCCGGTGGACGTGGCAGGTCTGCGGATCATGCTGGCCGAGGAACGCATGGAGGCGGTGGCGGACGAACTGCTGGCGACGTTTCAGGCCGAGGCCCCGCGCATGTTCGGGGCTGTCCGGGCCGCCCTCGAGGCCGGTGACTGGACGGAGGTCGCGCGACGCGCCCACGCCCTCAAGTCGTCGGCGGGTGCCATCCGCGCCGGTCGGCTCGCTACGGCGCTTCGTCTCGTCGAATCCGGGGCCGGAGCGCAAGCACCGGATACGGCGCGGCGCGTCGAGGATGCCGCGCGGGAACTCACGCTGGCCATCGAGTATCTGGCGGGCCGTCAGGAATCCCCGGAACGAGGTTGACGTGGCGCGGTCCGGGAGTAGGCTTCCTCGCGACCGATCGGCCAGTGGCCTTTCGGCGGCGTGTGCCCGGCCTTGGCGGGGCTCGGGCCGTGGATCCGGCCGGATGGGGCGCGACACCGTGGGGTGCCAACGCGATGGGAGGATCCGGCATTGACGGACGGCCGGACTGAGTACCCGAACCGGAGCCGCATCAAGGCGCGGGTTGACGCGCTGCTGCCCGCCGGTGACGGACGGCGGGTGGAGCGTCGAGGCGGGGATCGGCGCCGCCGGCCGGGGGACGTTCGCCCCGAGCGCCGACTCGGCCATGAGCGCCGGGGACCGGTTCCCCGGCGGGAGACGGCCGCCGGCCACTTCTTCAATGCGGCGCAATTGCTCACACTCGCCACCGCGGACCCAGGGTTGTCGAGCGAGCTTATAGACGCGGCGCTGCGACGGCTGTGGCTTGGCATGCGGGAGATGGAACGAGGGAACACCTGGTGGTCCTGACGCATAGAGCCGCCTCTCCCGTCCACGTATCTCCTTGTGAAGCCAGCAGTTCCATCCATCCGGGCCGGGGCCGGGCGAAGCCGGACCGCGGTCCGGGGCTTGGGCGTCCGAGGTGGCCGGCGTGGCTGGAACCGCCCCTGGTAATGGGTCGGGTCGGGTTGACTTCGCGTTGTCCCGATTTACGTTACAAGGCTCGCCCGGGCAAAGTCACGTTGTGTCCTGCCTGGGGGCGTTCCCCGTGTTCGCGGGGGTGGGTGCGAAGGCGGTGGGGTACCCAAGCGGCCAACGGGAGCAGACTGTAAATCTGCCGGCGTAACGCCTACGAAGGTTCGAATCCTTCCCCCACCATGGCACGTTGGTCTCGGGGCGGACCTCGTGGGTGCAGGCAGGCAGGAAGGCGCAGGGCTCGCGGGTGTAGCTCAGTTGGTAGAGCATCAGCCTTCCAAGCTGAGGGTCGCGGGTTCGAGTCCCGTCGCCCGCTTTGGCTCGCGTAGCTCAGTGGTAGAGCGCGTCCTTGGTAAGGACGAGGCCATGGGTTCAATCCCCATCGCGAGCTCTGACGAGTGGTGAACGGGCTGCCGCGGTGCGCCGCGGTGGCGGAGGATCGAGGAGCCAGGCATGCCGCGCGAGAACATCATTCTCGAGTGCACCGAGTGCAAGGACCGGAACTACGTCACGACGAAGAACCGGCGGAAGCACCCGGAACGGCAGGAGTGGAAGAAGTTCTGCCCCCGCTGCGGGTCGCACCGGCAGCACAAGGAAACGAAGTAGTCGTGAGCGGGGTCGTGGCGTTGGCCCAGCGCTCCGCGGGGTACCTGCGGGACGTGCGTGCGGAAATCCGCAAGGTCACGTGGCCCACCTGGTCCGACCTGCGCCGCACGACGGTGATCGTCTCGATTTTCGTCATCGTGATCGGCATCATCATCGGGATCATGGACGTGATCTCGTCGAAGCTGCTGATTGACCTGCTCGGCCGGCTGTTCTCGTGATCGAGGCGGCCATGGAAGCCAGATGGTACGCGATTCAGACCACGGCCGGGCATGAGAACAAGGTCCGGGGGTTGATCGAGCGGCGCATCGTCCAGGATCCGCGACCGCCCGAGGAACGGCTCATCCGGCAGGCGCTGGTCCCGACCCGGGAAGAGGTCGAGATCAAGAACGGCAAGAAGGTGACGGTGGAGCGGAAGACCTTCCCGGGCTACGTGCTCGTGGAAATGGTCCTCACGCAGGAGACGCTCCACGTGATCAACGCCATCCAGGGCGTGATCAAGTTCGCGGGGCAGGGCTGGACGCCCCAGGCGCTGCGCCAGGACGAGGTCAACCGGCTCCTCGGCATCGAGGAACCGGTCGAGGAATCGGCGCCGCGCGAGGAGATTCCGTTCCTCGTGGGGCAGGTAGTGGAGATCATGGAAGGCCCCTTCACCGACTTCAGCGGTACCGTCGAAGAGGTGCTGCCGGACAAGGGGAAGGTGCGGGTCAGCGTGAGCCTGTTCGGGCGCCCGACGACGGTGGAGTTGGATTATCTGCAGTTGCGGGGGCACTGAGGGCGTTTCCCCCACCACGGGGTCACGTGGGAGCCAGGGACATGGTCCCGGCGCAGAGTGAGGGGTAGATGGCACCGAAGAAAGTCATTGGGTTCGTCAAGCTGCAGGTGACGGCCGGCGCGGCAACGCCGGCGCCTCCGGTGGGCACCGCCCTGGGTCCCCAGGGTGTCAACATCATGGACTTCTGCAAGCAGTTCAACGCCCGCACGCAGGGGCAGGCGGGGATGACCACGCCGGTCGAAGTGACGATCTACCAGGATCGGAGCTTCACCTTCATCACGAAGACCCCGCCGGCGGCGGCGCTGCTCAAGAAGGAACTCGGGCTCGAGAAGGGCTCGGCCGCGCCGAACCGCGACAAGGTCGCGACGGTGACGCGGGCCCAGCTCCGGAAGATCGCCGAGCAGAAGATGCCGGATCTCAACGCGAACGACCTCGACGGGGCGATGAAGATCATCGCCGGGACGGCACGGTCGATGGGCGTCGAGGTGGTGGACTGATGCGGGTCGGGAAGAAGTTCCGGGCGGCGGTGGCCACGATTGACCGGGCGCAGCGGTATGCGCCGCCGCAGGCCGTGGCGCTCGTGAAGGGGGCCGCGTTCGCCAAGTTCGACGAGACGGTGGACGTCGCGCTCAACCTGGGGGTGGATCCCCGGCACGCGGATCAGATCGTCCGCGGCACGGTGGTCCTGCCGCACGGGATCGGCAAGACGGTCCGCGTGCTGGTGCTCGCGCAGGGCGACAAGGCCAAGGAAGCCGAGGCGGCCGGGGCCGACTTCATCGGGCCCGAGTACGTCCAGAAGATCAAGGACGGGTGGCTCGACACCGACGTCATCGTCGCGACGCCGGACATGATGGGCCAGGTGGGGCAGCTGGGGCGCATCCTCGGCCCGCGCGGCCTCATGCCCAACCCCAAGTCGGGGACGGTCACCATGGACGTCCAGCGCGCCGTGAAGGAGATCAAGGCGGGCAAGGTGGAGTTCCGGGTGGACAAGACCGGCAACGTGCACGGCCCGATCGGCAAGCTCTCGTTCTCGGCCGACCAGCTGGCGGAGAACCTGCACGCGTTCGTGGACGCGGTAGTCCGGGCCAAGCCCGCCGGGGCCAAGGGCACGTACCTGCGGTCGGTGACCGTGTCCAGCACGATGGGCCCGGGCGTCCCCGTGGATACCGCGGAGTACCGATGAACCGCACCCAGAAGTCAACGATCGTCGCGGACGTCCGCGAGCGCCTGGCCCGGCTGCCCAACGTCTACCTGACGGATTTCACCGGGCTCAAGGTGAAGCAGGTCACCGATCTCCGCCGGCGGTTCCGGCAGGCGGGGCTCGAGTACGTCGTCCTCAAGAACACCCTGGCGCAGCGCGCCCTGGCGGAGGTCGCCATCACCGGGCTCGACGCGGCCCTTGCCGGGCCCACCGGCTGGGTGTTTGCCGAGGATCCGGTCACCGCGGCGAAGATCATCGCGGATTTTCAGAAGGAGGCGGAGACCTTCCAGGTAAAGGCCGGGCTCGTCGAGGGCCGGGCCGTGACCCCGGATGAGGTCAAGCGCCTCGCGAAGCTCCCGTCCCGGACCGAGCTGCTGAGCCAGCTGGCCGGCGCGTTCCAGGCGCCCCTGCAGGCGTTCCTGGGCGTGACCAACGGGCTCCTGTATCAGTGGGTTGGCGCCCTCGAGGCGCTCCGCTCGCAGCGGTCCGAGACTGCGTAACCAGTAAGGGGAAAGTACACCATGGCCACGACGAGTCTGAGCAAGGACGAAATCCTCGAGGCGATCGCCGGCATGTCCGTGATGGAGCTCGCCGATCTGATCGAGGCGTTCAAGGAGAAGTTCAACGTCACGATCGCGGCGGCGCCGGCGGCGGCCGCCCCCGCGGCGGCCGGGGACGCCGCGCCGGCCGCCGAGGAGCAGACCGAGTTCACGGTCGTGCTCAAGGAGGCGGGCGCCAAGAAGATCCAGGTCATCAAGGCGGTGCGCGAGGTGACGACCCTCGGCCTGAAGGAAGCCAAGGACCTGGTGGACAACGCCCCCGGCGCCGTGAGGGAAGACGTGTCGAAGGAAGAGGCCGAAGCCATCAAGAAGAAGCTCGAAGAGCAGGGTGCCACCGTCGAGCTGAAGTAGGCGTATCCACCCTGCTCGTTGATGCACGCCCCGTCCACGCCCCCCGGTCTCGCGGACCGGGGGCGCGCGGGGCCGTTCGCGCTGCGTGAGGACGGCTGATGACCACACTGCCGGTGATCTCGTTTTCGAAGCTCGAGGCGGGGATGTCCATGCCCCACCTCCTCGACATCCAGACGCGCTCGTTCCAGGCGCTGCTGGCCTCCGGTGAGGCCGCGGCCAACCAGGACCTGAGCCTCGAACGCGTCTTCCACGAGGTGTTCCCGATCTCCGATGTGAACGGGAACTACTCGCTGGAATTCGTGGCGTTCGCGCTGGGCGAGCCGAAGTACACGGTCGAGGAGTGCATCGAGCGCGACATGACGTACTCGGCGTCGCTCAAGGCGACGCTGCGACTCGTCATCCTCGAGGAACTCGAGGGCGGCGGACGCCGCCCCAAGAACATCATCGAGAAGGAAGTCTATCTCGGGGAGCTGCCCATCCTGACCCCGCTCGGGACCTTCGTGATCAACGGGGCCGAACGGGTCGTGGTGTCCCAGCTGCACCGGTCCCCGGGCGTCGTCTTCGAGGAGACGACCCACCCCAACGGGCAGCGCCTCAATTCGGCCCGGATCATTCCGTTCCGCGGCTCGTGGGTCGAGTTCACCGTGGACATCCACGACGTGATCTACGTCCACATTGACAAGAAGAAGAAATTCCCGGCCACCGCGCTGCTGCGGGCCCTGGGCTACGGCTCCAACGGCGACCTGCTGCGCCTGTTCTACGCCTCGAAGGCGCTGGACCTGACGCAGAAGCTCGACGAGCGGGTCCTGCGGCGCGAGGTCATCGGGGCGACGCTGGCCGACGACGTGGCGGATCCCGAGGGTGGGGCCGAGCCGCTGGCGCGCGACGGTGACGAGCTGACCACGGAGCGGTACAACGCGTTCCGCCGGGCGGGGATCGCGACCGTCCGGGTCTTCGCGCGGTACACCACCATGGACCTGCGCGACGAAGAGCGGCCGACCACGATTCGCGAGCTCGAGGAGAAGCCCATCCTCGCGTTCGACGTCCCGGACCGGGAGACGGGCGAGGTCCTGGTCGCCGCCGGCAAGGAGCTGTCGGACGCGGTGCGCAAGAAGCTCCTCAAGGCCGGCGTCTACAAGGTGGACGTCCTGCTCTCCACCGCGCGGGCGGAGTCCAACCTGATCAAGAACACGATCGCGAAGGACCCGACGTCGTCGGAAGCCGAGGCGCTGGAGCAGATCTACTCGCTGCTGCGCCCGGGCGAGGCGCCCAACCTGGAGACCGCGCGCGCGGCCCTCGAGCGCCTGTTCTTCAACCCCAAGCGCTACGACCTGGGCCGGGTGGGCCGCTACAAGATCAACCAGCGGCTGCGGCTGCGGGTCCCGGAATCGCACACGGTCCTCACGGAAGAGGACTTCATCGCCATCATCCGCTACCTGCTCGAGCTGTCCGAGGGGCGCGGCCACACGGACGACATTGATCACCTGGGCAACCGCCGGGTGCGGACGGTGGGCGAGCTGATCGCCAACCAGTTCTCGGTGGGCCTGTCGCGGATGGCGCGGCTCATCAAGGAGCGGATGAGCATCAACAGCGATCCGGAGAAGATCACGCTGGACGACCTGGTCAACGCGCGCACCGTGAGCGCCGTGATCCAGGCCTTCTTCGGCAGCTCGCAGCTGTCGCAGTTCATGGACCAGACCAATCCCCTGGCGGAGCTGACCCACAAGCGCCGGCTCAGCGCGCTCGGCCCCGGCGGGCTCACGCGCGAGCGGGCGGGGTTCGAGGTCCGGGACGTGCACTACTCGCAGTACGGCCGGATGTGCCCCATCGAGACGCCGGAAGGGCCGAACATCGGCCTGATCACCAGCCTCTCCACGTTCGCCCGGGTGAACGACCTGGGCTTCGTGGAGACGCCCTACCGGATCGTGAAGGACAGCCGGGTGATGGGCGAAATCCGCTGGCTGTCCGCGTCCGAGGAAGAGGACTACGCGGTGGCCCAGGCAAACGCGCCCCTCGACGCGGACGGGCGCTTCGTCAACGAGTTTGCCCTGTCCCGGAAGCGCGACGACTACCCGCTCATGCCGCCCGCCCGCATTGACTTCATGGACGTGGCGCCCGAGCAGCTCGTCTCCATCGCGGCGGCGCTGATTCCGTTCCTCGAGCACGACGACGCCAACCGGGCGCTCATGGGCTCGAACATGCAGCGCCAGTCGGTCCCGCTCCTCTTCCCGGACGCGCCGCTGGTCGGCACCGGGCTCGAGGAAAAGGTCGCCCGCGACTCCGGGGCGGTGGTGATCGCCCGGCGAGACGGCGTGGTCAGCAAGGTCACGGCCGACGAGATCATCGTGGATACCGGCCGGCCCGATGCCAAGGGGGGCCACGTGCCGCTCGGCCGGCTCATGCAGCACGACCGGTATCGCCTCAAGAAGTTCTGGCGGACCAATCAGGACACCGCCATCAACCAGCGCCCCCTGGTCCAGGTCGGCGCGCGGGTGAAGGCGGGCCAGATCGTGGCCGACGGGCCGGGGACGCAGAACGGCGAGCTGGCCCTCGGGGCCAACGTGCTCGTGGCCTTCATGCCGTGGTACGGGCACAACTTCGAGGACGCCATCGTCCTCTCGGAGCGGCTCGTCAAGGAGGACACGTACAGCTCGATCCACATCCAGGAGCTCGAGTTGCACGTCCGCGACACCAAGCGCGGGCAGGAGGAGATCACCCGCGAGATCCCGAACGTCTCCGAGGAGGCGCTCGTGGACCTCGACGAGCGGGGGATCGTGCGGATCGGCGCGCACGTCGTGCCGGGCGACATCCTCGTCGGGAAGATCACGCCCAAGGGCGAGACCGAGCTGTCCCCCGAGGAGAAGCTGCTCACCGCCATCTTCGGTGAGAAGGCGAAGGACGTGAAGGACTCGTCGCTCAAGGTGCCGCCGGGCATGGCCGGGGTCGTGATTGACGTCAAAATCTTCTCGCGCGTCGAAGATCAGGTCGTGGAGAAGGACCGGGGCGAGCGGATCGGCGAGGTGCGCCAGCTCGAGAACGAGGAGAAGGCGCGCATCAGCGGCGTGCTGTTCGAGGAGCTGCGCGACCTGCTCGAGGGACAGGACGTCGTGCGGATGCTGCGCAACGGCACGGTCGAGGAGTACCTGCCGGAAGGCACGCGGCTGACGAAGGCCGTGCTCGCCGACGTCGCGTTCGCGGACGTGGACCTCAAGACGCTCCGCGTGAAGACGGCGGGCGTCAACGAGCGGGTGCAGGCCGCCCTCGACGCCGCGAATGCCGAGCGGGCCAAGATCGAGGAGAAGGCGGAAGACCAGATTGACAAGATCCTCCAGCCGGACGAGCTGCCGCCGGGGGTGATCCAGCTGGTGAAGGTCTACCTCGCCGAGAAGCGCAAGATCTCGGTGGGCGACAAGATGGCTGGGCGGCACGGCAACAAGGGCATCATCGCCCGGATCGTGCCCGAGGAGGACATGCCGTTCCTGCCGGACGGCAAGCCCGTGGACATCGTGCTGAACCCGCTCGGGGTCCCGAGCCGCATGAACGTGGGCCAGCTGCTCGAGACGCACCTGGGCTGGGCCGCGCACATTCTGGGGTTCGAGGCCAAGACGCCGGTGTTCCAGGGTGCCTCCGAGGCGGAGATCGCGGTCCTGCTGCGGCTCGCCGGGCTCACCTGGGCCCGCAACGCGCTGCGCATCACGGAGCCCGCGCCCGCCCTCCCGGCCGAGACCATCCGGCTGCTGCTGGACGACCTCAAGCGCCTCCCGTCCGAGAACGGTGACGCCCAGCTCGGCACGTTCCGGCTGGACGCCCTCGGCGGCCGTGCCGTCTCGCAGGAGACCCGCGACCTGTTCCACGCGACGCGGACCTTCCTGGAGGGCGCGGCGAAGGAACTGGGCGAGCGGTACCGCGCGGAAGCGGCCCTCCAGCAGGCGGTCCATGAGCGGCGGCTCGACGAGGAAGGCGTCGGCAAGCACGAGAAGGCCGGCCTCAAGGCCGGGCTCAAGGAGGCGGAAAAGGCGGCGGTCCTGACGCCCGCCGACGCCGTGGCGGCGGCGGGCCACCCGGCGCTCGCGCGGCTGCTCGGCCCCAAGAGCGAGGCCGACGTCGAGGCCGCGCTCCGGGAGTGCCTCGAGGCGGCCGGCCTCACGCCCACCGGCAAGATGCGGCTCCGCGACGGCCGCACGGGCGACGGGTTCACGTCCGAGATCACCGTCGGGGCGATCTACATGATGAAGCTCTCGCACCTCGTGGACGACAAGATCCACGCGCGCTCGATCGGGCCCTACAGCCTGGTGACGCAGCAGCCGCTGGCCGGTAAGGCGCAGTTCGGCGGCCAGCGGTTCGGCGAGATGGAGGTCTGGGCGCTCGAGGCCTACGGCGCGGCGCACGTACTGCAGGAAATGCTCACCGTCAAGTCGGACGACGTGAACGGCCGCAGCCGCGTGTACGAGGCCATCGTGAAGGGGCAGAACCTGCCCGACCCGGGCATCCCCGAGTCATTCAACGTCCTCGTGAAGGAGCTCCAGGCGCTCGGCCTGCGGGTCACGCTGGGCACCACCGAGGACGGCGAGGAATAGGGGGACGCGACGCATGATTGACTTCCGCAGCACCCGCGAGCCGCGCGGCTCCACGTTCGATTTCATCCAGATCCGGATCGCCTCCCCCGAGGAGATCCGCGGGCCCCGCGACTCCAAGGAGCGGGAGCGCTTCGCCCTGCAGGGCCAGCGGTACTGGTGGTCGTGGGGAGAAGTGACCAAGCCCGAGACGATCAACTACCGCTCGTTCAAGCCGGAGAAGGACGGGCTGTTCTGCGAGCGCATCTTCGGGCCCGTCAAGGACTGGGAGTGCCACTGCGGCAAGTACAAGCGGATCCGCTACCGCGGCGTGATCTGCGACCGCTGCGGCGTGGAGGTGACCCTGTCCAAGGTGCGGCGCGAGCGGATGGGCCACATCGAGCTCGCCGTGCCGGTGGCCCACATCTGGTTCTTCAAGACGCTGCCGAGCCCGATGGGCAACCTGCTGGATCTCACGCTCAAGGACCTCGAGCGGGTGATCTACTATACGAATTACGTGGTGATTGATCCGGGCGAGCAGGACGTCCAGTTCCGGGAGCTGCTCGACGAGGAGCGGTTCCTGGAGCTGAAGGCCAAGGCGCGCGCCGAGGGTGACAGCGCCTTCCTGGCCGACATCGGCG
>Ga0302046_10002261_pt1 | contig 17964 bp, 4 predicted proteins | sample RVTome_11_FD_200261 | JGI IMG/M metagenome (GOLD analysis project Ga0302046, IMG submission 200261) | Soil microbial communities from uranium-contaminated site in the Upper Colorado River Basin, Wyoming, United States - RVT147D111 (version 2) ...
GAGCCGGGGAACGACCCGATGACGAAGGCGAGCCCGCCGTCCGCGGGCACCAAGAGGCTGTGCGTTCCGGGCAGCGGGCGGAAGCTCAGCGTGACCTGACTCATCGGACGAATCTGCTGGCAGGATGGGGTCACAACGGGCTGGAACTCGTGCACCTCCCCATTGGGGAACGTGATGCTCACGACCGACGGTTTCACCGGCCCCAGGCAGTACGTCAGAAACGGCCCGGGTATGAGCTGGCCTTGCCACGACTGGCCCGCGACGCCGTTCTCCCCCACCATCAGGTCTTCGATATCGAGCGTCCATCCGAATCCGAAATCCCCCAGCCGCTTGTCGCGACTGTCGTAGGTGCGAGTGATGCGTATGGGCAGACCGGCCACCGAGACCTCGAGATCCACGAAGGACACCGTGAAGTGCCCGACCTTGAGGTTTTCCTTCACCACGACGAAGACCGACGTGCTGGTGGATTGAGCCGCTTGATCGGTTGCGGTCAGACGGATCTCGTAAAGGCCGTTCAGAAGAAGCGTGGGATCGATCGTCCCAAGAGCGGCGTTATCGACCTCGGTGGTTCCCGAAGCGAACGGTGTGAACTCCTCGCCGTCCTGGCGCCGTAACGCCAGGGTCCAGGAATCGAGGACGTCCGTTTGGACCGTTCCTAAAACCTCGGTCGGTGCGGTGACGCCGCTCCTTTCCGCGGGCGAGAGGATCGCCACGACCGGAGCCGGCCCAGCAGGCTCGACGGTAATCGTCACTTGGTCTTCCCCGGTCAACACACCGTCGAAAGCGGTGAGCTTCAGGTTGTACGCACCGGGCGCGCTGAAGCTGACGTCGGTCGTGAGAGACGTCCGATCGGCGAACGTCGCGACTCCCGGACCGCTCACCTGAGTCCAGGAGGTCTCCAAGGTCCCCGCGGGAATGACTTCGTCGGTGACACTTCCTTCGAGCGTCGTATTCGCTACGGCTATGGTCTCATCCGGTCCCGCGTCCACGACCGGGGCTTCGTTCGGAGGAAAGACCGTGATGGTCACGTCGTCGCTGACCGTGAACTCGGTGTCCGCGGCGGTAAGACGCAGAACGTACGATCCGGGATCCACGAACGTCGCGATCGTGGCGAGCGAGCTCGCGTCGCCAAAGGTGACCGCTCCCGGTCCGCTGAAGACCGTCCAGGTCGAGCTCACCGGGACATTCAAGGGCAGGCCGTCATCCGTCACGCCGCCCGAGAGCGTCACTGTGTCCGCTGGCAGTATGGTGGATTGATCCGCGCCGGCGTCCACAATCGGAGATTGATTCGGCGGCACGACGATGATGGTCACCTCATCGCTGGCAGTGAGATCCAGATCGTCAGCGGTGAGCCGCAGAACGTACTCGCCCGGCTCGGTGAACGTCACCAGAGTCAGCGTATTCGTGGGATCGGCGAACGTGACGGCTACAGGGCCAGTTACCTGTCCCCAGACGGTGTTGAGGACGCCAATAGGAAGATCGTCGTCCATGGCGGCCCCCTCGAGCTGGATGGTTAGTGTGGCCTCGGTGATGGTGACGACCTGGTCCTCGCCGGCATCCACGACCGGCGCCGCGTTTGGCGTTGCGGTCAGAAAGAGCCGCGAGTTCAGAGCGTTGTTCGTCTCATCGGACTCGTCATGGATACCGATGAGGCCCCCCTCATCGTCCGCCACGATCCACAAAGGCAGCGCCTGGGTGCCCACGGGCACCGTGACTTCCAGATCTTGGAATCCGCGCGCGGTCAGGCTGTTCACGGTGGCCGTGGTCAGCAGAACGCCGCCGGCCGAAGGATCGCCGTCATAGAGAGCGACCGGGATCTGCGGACCCACCGCGGCGCCGCCGCCGTTACCGATACGGACGGTGATGCGGACGTCGGTTCCGTCGACGACCTTCCTGGCGAAGGAGGCGGTGAGATCCGGCTGCGCGGCGAGACAGCCCTCCACGGGAACGTTCTGCCGGTAGTTATTGAAGACCTCCCAGTTGTTGACCTCGCGCTCCGGTATCGTGCCGTCTCCGTTGATGTTGGTGATGTGGTAGGTGTGCTGATTCCAAACGGGCCGCGTAGCCACCCAGCGGTTTACCGAACCGCCAAACGCATGGATGCCGGGACGTGCTGTATTGGAGAACGTGCGGTCGCCCGCAACGAGAATCTCGGAGGCTCCGTCGTTGTCGATGTCTGCGATGACCGGGTATTCGAGTGTGGTCCCGCTTCCGATTGGCTCTTCGAACAAGAGCGTCCCGTCCGTACCGCGGTAGACACGCAGGAAGACTTCGTCCGCGTAGACGACTTCCGCAGCGCCGTCCCCTTCGAAATCGAAGACAGACGAACCGGTGCGTCCGGAGCTCGCATCCTGCGTCGCGGCTTCCCAGAGCACCGTGCCATCGGTGTCGAAGACCGCGTAGGCCCGACTTGCCCCCACGCCGATCTCCGCCATACCGTCTCCGTCGAAGTCCGCAACGGTGGGCGGTCCGCCCAGGGATTGACCCGGGTGCTCGACCGGTCCCCACTTCACGTCACCGGTGTGCTCGAGCAGCCAGACCTCGCCGGGCCCAACGATCACGACCTCCGGAAATGGATCGGCATCGAAGTTGCCGACCGCGTTGAAGCCCACGGGTACGGCCTCGTTCTGCCAGAAGATGGAGCCCGTCGCGCGGTACGCGGTGTTGCCGGCCACGATCTCGGGGCTTCCATCGCGATCGAGATCGGCCACCAGAGACACTTGACCATAGCTCGGTGTGCGGCTTCCGGTTCCGGTCCAACGCAGGCTTCCGTCGTTGTTGAGCACCTGGCGGCCGGCAATGATCTCGGGAAGCCCGTCGCCATCAAGATCCGCGATGGCGGCGCCGCCGTGTCCCATGTCCTCGATCGTGCCGCTCAGCCACTTGAGGGTACCGTCGTGCTCCAGAGCCATGAGCTGGGCCTCGCTCGGCATCACGGCGATGATCTCGGGGAAACCGTCCCGGTCGATGTCGCCCGCCGCGAGCGGCGAGGTGCTGTTGGGCTCCAGCCCGTCGGCATCCACCGCTAGAAGCTCCGTGCCGTCGAGACCGCTGACCACGCGGATGATGCCCACGCCGACTGCCCGCGAGGTGAAGACCACTTCCGGCGTGCCATTGAGGTCGAGGTCGATCACGATCGGTGTCGAGATGACGTCGATCCGATTCGGAAAAACGTTGGATGAATCCCAGGTCCAATCCTCTATCGGAGTGAACGTACCAAACACGGGCGGGACAAAGTTGCACGCGGGCTCGGTGCTCCCGACGTTGTTGTCCTCACGGGACTCGGCAATGGCATCGGCACGGTCCACGAAGACGTGGATGGGATTGGCGAAGAACTGGAGGAAGCCGGCGACCGCGACCGTGTGCTCGGCGGAATCGCCTGCGGCCAAGCCTCCTTCCTGCGTGACGGTGCCGAGGAGATTGTCCGAGGCAGCCTCGAAGCTTCCGTTGATGTTCCGGTCCTCGAAGATCGCGACCTCGAAAGAGTCCACCACGTCACCGAGACCGATATTGATGACTTCGAGGCTCAAAGTTCCCGTGACCGCGAGCGTCTGGGAGTCGAACGTCGTGCCGTCGACGTCAATCGCCCCCACGGTGAGATCGGGAGGCACGACGGTCGGGGCGACGTCGATCACGACCTCGTCCACGGCCGTCAACAAGCTGTCCGAGGCCTGGAGCTGCAGGCGGTACTCTCCAAGGGCATCGACGGAGACATTTGTCGTCGGAGAGAAAGGATTGCTGAAGAGCGCCGTTCCCGGACCGCTCAGTTGACTCCAGGTGAGGACCAGGGTGCTCCCGGCGGGAAGGCCGTCGTCCGTGGCGTTTCCTTCGAGCATCGTGCCGACCCCATCGAGTGTCTGGTCCGGGCCGGCATCGACGACCGGAGGCTGGTTCGGGCCGTCGACCGTAACTGCGAGCTCGTCGAAACTGCTGAGCTCTCCGTCATCCGCCGTGAGCCGGAGGACATAGTTGCCGGCAGTACTGAATGTGGCTTCGGTGTCGAACGCTTGGGCGCTCGAAAAAACGACGTCGCCGGGTCCGCCGATCACGGTCCAGAGGCTCGCGAGCACGCTGCCTCCGGGCAATCCGTCGTCGACGGCGAAACCCTGCAGGAGCGCGATTTCGGCGGTGGACGCGAGCACTCGATCCGGCCCCGCATCGACCTGCGGCGCGCGGTTCCCCGGCAAGAGGGTCATGACGATGTCGTCGTGATTGGTCAGCTCGGTGTCGGTCGCCGTCAGACGTAGGAGGTATTCTCCTTCGACGTCCAGCGTGACCCTGGTAACTGGCAGGGAGGCGTCCTCGAACGCGACGGCGTCGGGACCGCGCACCAGACTCCATGTCGAGGACACGGCGGCGCCTGCGGGCAAGCCGTCGTCGAGAACCAGGCCGTCCAGATCGATCTCGACTCCGGCCGGCGCGTAGAGCTGTAGCGAGTCGAAGTAGCCGTCATTCGACCCTCCGCTTTCGCGCTTGGAGATGAGACGGACGCGGATGAATCCGGTTCCCGCGGGCGCGATCCGGGAACCGGTCACCAAATGCCACGCGTCTTGTGAACCGATGGGCCCGCTATCGAAGACATCCAGTATGTTGGCGTTGTCCTGGTCGCGGTACTCCACGACGACGCGGGCGGTGTCGGGGGTGCCGGTCGCGAAACTACGCACGTATCCGACGAATCGGAACGACTGGGCCCCGGCGTCGATGTGGGCGCGAAGGTCGGCGACGTCGACGTCCTGCCGCAGCTCTCCGAGAGGGCCGTTCCCGGCGTAGAAGTAATGATCTCCGGCCTGCGGAGCGGGCGACTCCGATCGTTGGGTCCAGCCCGTACCTTGCACCTCGTCCCAACCGAAGATCTCACCGTTGACGAGAGGCAGATCGTTGCCGGGGTTCGCGAGCAGGTTGAGACCGATGGGTGCGTTCTCGAGCGCGAAGCTCTGGTCCGGCCCGGCATGCACGGCGGGCGCGAGATTCGTCGATTGCACAGTCAGCGAGACCGAGTCGGCGATCGTGAACTCCGTGTCAGTCGCTTCGAGCTCGAAGACGTAGTCGCCAGGCTCCGTGAACAAGACGCCTGATTGCGGCAAGGCGGCATCGGTGAGCGTGGCGTCGGTCGGCCCACCCGTTTGAGTCCACGCCGTCGTGAGCGGTGCGCCGAATGGGAGCCCGTCGTCTTGAACCGCTCCCGCCAGGGTGGTCGACGCCTGGAAGGAATCGGTAAATGGGTACAGCGAAAGTGCGTCGAAATAGCCGTCGTTCGAGCTCCCCGCTAAGCGGTTGCTGATGAGGCGGATGCGGACGAACCGCGCGCCCGGCGGCGCCACACGGGGATCGCGCACTCTCAGCCACGTCTGATGCGAGTTGATCGCGCCTGTATCGAACACGTCGAGGACCGTGGTGTTGGCCGCATCCCGATACTCGACGACGATGCGGGCCGTGTCGGGATCGAAGGTCCTCACGTACCCGATGAACTGGAATCTCTGGGTCCCCGCATCCAAGGCCGCGGCGAGCGCGGAGATATCGACATCCTGAGCCAGCTCCACCTCGCCCGGCGCGGTGCCCGCATAGAAGTGCGCTTCCCCTTCGAACGGATCGTTGTTGAGACGGCGGGTCCAGCCGTTTCCACTGACTTCGGTCCACTGGGGAATGTTGCCGCCGATGAGTGCATCCTCGGCACCCGGATTCCGAATCAAGTTGGGCGAGACGACCCGGTCGGGCCCGGCGTCGACCAGCGGCGGCTGATTCCGGGGCGTGAAGGCGACCCGCACGTCGTCGCTGATCGTAAACTCCGAATCGCTGGCCGTAAGCCGCAGCGTGTAGAGCCCGAGGGCGGAGAAGATCGCGTTCGTATCTTCCGATTGTGGCGATTGCGGGCCCGAGAACGTGACGTCTCCCGGGCCGTCGACCCGAGACCACTCGATGGAGAGCGCGCTTCCCTGAGGGAGACCGTCATCCGCTACCGTACCGTCCAGGAAGACGGTGTCGGTGGGTTGCTCGACTACCCGATCGGGTCCGGCGTTCACGACGGGTGCCGCGTTGCGGACGAAGGTAACACTCACTTCATCGAACCCTTCGAGCTCGGAGTCGCTTGCCGTGAGACGAAGAACATACGTGCCGGCTTCTTGAATCGAGACGATCGTGCCGATGGCGTTGGGCTCTCCGATGACGACACCCTCGGGACCGCTGACGAGACTCCAATCGAAAGTCAACACCCTCCCGATCGGCAGATCGTCATCGCTCACCGATCCAACGAGGTTCGCAGTCCCCTCTCCAACGCCGGGCAGGTGGAGGATCTGATCCGGGCCGGCGTCGACCGTCGGCGCCGCATTGGGACGGAATCGAAACGCGGGGGATCCGGCACTTGCTCCGTGATCATCTCGGCTGACCGCGCGCCAGAAGTAGGTGTCCGAAGCGGCGGGAGTGACGGTCTCGAACGTGGTCCCGATCTGGTCATCGGACACGAGCGGTAGGCTTCCCACGGCGTTCGAGACGACCCAATGATCGTCGATGAGATCATCGGGCAAGGAAGCACGGTTGTTTTTCCCGGAATAGATGACGATGCTGCTCTCGCTCGGCGAGTAGGCCGCGGCCGAAAGGAGCCGCCCGAGAGGCGGTCCTCGCTCGGGCGTCAGGCGAATCCACTCCGAGGTCGGGGATGCCCCGCCGTCCACATCGGTGAGCATCCAGAGGTCGTTGGCCACGAAGTTGAGATCGCTCTCGAGGCCCGCGCTCGAGCCGCCGAAGACCAGGAAACGGCGCGCCGCTTCATCATAGAAACCCGCGTGACCCCATCGTGGGGCGGGCGGCGTCCCAGAGGGCTCGAGCTTCGTCCACTCAGGTGTCCCGTTCACGCCGTCGGCGTCGGATAGGGACCAGACCTCGTTCGAGACCTGATCGTTCGCCAAGTGCCCGCCAAAGATCATGAATCGACGCTTCATCCCGTCGTACGCACCGCTGGCGTTGCTTCGCGCCGACGGCGTGACACCTCCCGGTGCCATCTCCTCCCACTCCGGCGTGCCGATCCCGTTGGCATTCTCCAGAACCCACACATCGTTGCGCTCGGAGCCGTTGGCTCCCTCGGTGCCGCCGAAGAGGATGAGGCGATTGCCGGTCGGATCGTAAACGTACGCCGCCCCGGCTCTTGCCACCGGAGCGTCGGGAAGTCGAACCCACTCGGGGGAACCTCCTGTCCCGGTGGCGTTCGTGAGGACCCAAGTGTCGGACAAAGCGGCTTCACAGTCTCCCGTGCAACCTCCGTGGACGATGAGGCGGTTGGTCGCGGGATCGTAGCCGGTCACGGCTTGCTGACGTCCAACGGGCCCAACGTTCGCGCTGAGTGCGCCCCAGCTCGGGACGCCACCTGATCCCGTTGCGCGTGGGAGCACCCAGATATCGTCCGGGTAGGAGCCGTTGGCGGCCTCTCCGCCGAAGAGAATCAGGTGATCGCCCGCGTCGTCGTAAGCAGCCGCCGCGCCGGCTCGAGGTCCGGGCCCGGCGTTTTGTGCGCAGAGCTCCGTCCAAGCTTGGCCGGTCGTCCCGAACGTGGTCCCAAAGTAGACGTCGTGTGTGACGGGGTCGTTGTCGGGGTCGATCGAGGACCAGGAAAGCACCGGATCGATACCGATTCCCGTTGCGCCATCGACTGGAAAACGATCGCCGGGACGCGCCGGAGCGTCGTTGGGTACCTCGTCGTCCTCAATCGTGACGACTCCCTCCGCGTTTCCAATCGGTGCTCCCACCGCGTTCCCGATTACCAACGTGAAGGTTTCATCGTTCTCTGCGACCAGATCGCCGACAATCGTCACCGCGACCATCTTGCTGGTCTCACCGGGGTCGAACGTCAGAGACCCGAACCGTGTCAGGTAATCGCAGTCGGAAAGTGCGCTGCCATCCAGGGTCCCGAAATCCACCGTGACCTCTGCCGTGCTGGCGCTCGAGAGCCGAACCTCGACCTCTATCTCACTCGTCCCACCGCTCGTCTCCGTCACCACTGCGTCGACCACGGAGAGTGACACCACGGAGGGCGGGTGCACGCGCACGGCGACCCGATCGGTGGACGTGAACTCCCCGTCGTGAGCGCTCAGCTCGAAGACGTAGTCGCCGGACTCGGGAAACGTTACCAGGGTTTCCTCCGCTTCAGGCGTGGCGATCTGCGCCGCGGCAGGCCCTTCCACTTGGGCCCAAGAGATCATCAAACCGCTACCCTCTGGAAGGCCGTCGTCCGTAACCGTCCCGGATAGCGATACGGAATCGTTCGGAAGGGTGATCTCCTTATCCGAGCCCGCGTCGACCTGGGGAGGCTGGTTGAGAGCCGTGACATGAACCGTCACCATCGCCGTATCGGTGGCTCCGTGACCGTCGCCCACCGCATAGGTAAACCGGTCGGTTCCGACGAAGGTCGCCGCGGGTGTATAGGTCAGCGTGTCATCGAGATTGACGTAAACCGAGCCGTGCGCTGGAGAGCTCAGCTCCGCAATCGAGAGCGCATCTCCATCCGGATCCGTGTCGTTCGCCAAGACATGAATGTCGACCGGGACTCCCTGTCTCGTCGTCGCTTCGTCGTCCACCGCGTTCGGCGGCCGGTTCAGCTCGATCGTGGTCTGGAAGACGTCCACTTTGCGGTTGGTGTCATCCGAAACGAGATTGGACGACCCCGAATCAAAGGAGACGTAACGCCCGTCCGCGCTGATGGCCGGGCGGGAGCTATCCGCGCCCTGTTCCTCGCTGCTATCGTCGTCGCCGCTGTCATCACCGCTACTGTCGTCATCGCTGCTGTCGTCGCTACGGTAACCGCTAGCGAGCCCGTTCCCCACGGTCAGCCGAATCGTGAGCCCGCGGCTGCGGTCGTGAACGAAGACGTCCTTGTCGTCGCCCCTATCGTCATCGACCAAGTTGCTGGCGTAGGACTCGAAAGCAACGAAACGCCCTCCCGCGCTGATGGAAGGGGCTCCGCTGTCGCGATTGCCTTGCCCACCATCGCTCGGGACGCTCACGCGAGTGGCTTCACCCGTCGCGCGGTCGTGCAAGAAGACGTCCGTCTTCCCATTCGTATCTCCCGGCACCAGGTTCCGGGCATCGGAAGCAAAGGCGACGAACTGTCCAGTGTCGTCGATGACCGGTGCCGAGCTGTGCCGATCCGCCTGAACCCCTTCGCTGGAGAGACTCATCCGGGTCGTCTCGCCGGTCTCACGGTCGTGAACGAATATGTCCCGTTTCCAATTGGTGTCGTCGGGAACGAGATTCTTCGCTTCCGAGGCGAAGGCAACGAATCGCCCGTCGCCGCTGATCGCGGGCTCACTGCTATCGCCGTTCCCACGCTCGTTGCTGCTCGAAATGCTGACCAGCTTTAGGTCGCCGGTCTCCCGGTCGTGCAAGTAGATTTGCTGATAAGCCTTAGCGCCGTAGTGGTGACTGGGGAGTCTTCCACCCCCGGCCCAGATCAAGTTCGTGGCCTTCGACTCGAAGGCCACGAAACGGCCGTCGGCGCTGATCACGGGCGCCCCGCTGTCATCCTTGCCTTGGCTGCCGTCGCTCGCCGTACTCACCCGGGTGGTCTTGCCGTCCTCCCGATCGTGAACGAACACGTCTCGTTTGCGATTGGTGTCTCCGTCAACAAGGTTGGAAGCCCAGGACTCGAAGGCCACGAAGCGCCCGTCACCACCGATAGAGGCGTGCCCGCTATCCTTGTTGCCCTGCTTGCCGTTCCGACCCACGCTCACGCGCACCGTTTCTCCGGAGAGTCGGTCCCTGACGAGAATGTCCTGAGCGCGGTTGTTGTCGTGCGGTACGAGATTCGTGGCGTTCGACTCGAACGCGGTCCAGCGGCCGTCGGAGCTGGTTGAGGGTCGCTGGCTGTCGTCGTTCCCCTGCCGCTGGTCGCTCGAGAGACTCAACCGCACGATCCCGTCCGTGAATTGCGGAGCGCGTGGCGGGGCTACCGGTGCGGGCAGAACCGACGGAGTCCCCGTATGGGACCGACGTGCTGCGGGCACGGTGACGGGTCGGATCGATTGCAGCATGCGGACTTCAGCAATGAGGGTCGTCTCCAGAACGAACGTAGAAAGAATGACAAGGGAAATCGCTCGGCGCATCGGTGCCAGTCTTTTGGTCATGCTCCCATTCCTTCAGCCCAGTAGAACGGGAGAAACCACGCATTCATGGGGTAATCGCCACGCATTTTTTTCTTTTTCCGAAGGCTCCGCCGGGCCGATCGAGACCGGCCCAGACTGGCGATGTCGCGTGGCTCAGCGCGGGTAGGATGAGTTCGAGCCCAGAAACGAGTTTTGGAGAGTCCCGCGACTCCGATCCGTGAGCGATCGACGCACTTTCGACCGTCCCTGGAAGATCTGGCTCAGCGCGTGGTTGGGGGGTCGCGCCGGGACGATTCGCGGCTGCAAACTATCAGACTGCCGGCAGAGCGTCAAGCAGACAGCTTATAATCCACTCGTGCCCGACCCGCATCAGCCACTCCGCGACGACGTCAGGCTCCTGGGTAACCTCTTGGGCGACGTTCTGAAATCTCAGGAGGGTGAGACTCTCTTCGAGACCGTCGAGCAGGTGCGCGCTCGGGCCAAGGCGTTGCGGGCGTCGCCGGAAGCCGATCTCTCGGAGCTGAGCGATGTCCTCGCCAAGCTCCCGTTGAAAGACGCGGTGCCGGTGGCGCGGGCGTTCGCGCAGTTTCTGACCTTGGCCAACATCGCCGAGCAGCATCATCGTACCCGCCGCCGGCGCCAGTACCAGCGGGATCTCGAGGCGGAGCCCCAGGCGGGCTCCTGCCGCGCCGTTTTCTCGCGACTCATCGCGGCCGGCGTCTCGCCGGAAACGCTCTGGAAGACGCTGTCCTCGCTGTCGGTGGAGCTCGTCTTCACGTCACACCCGACGGAAGTCGTTCGCCGCACGCTTCGACAGAAGCACGCCGAAGTGGACCACCTTCTGGATCAGCTGGATCGACCGGATCTCACGGCTCCGGAGCGAAGCACGCTGGTCGAGTCTCTGCGGGGCGTGATCACTGCAGCGTGGGTGACCGACGAGGTTCGGCGCAGTCGGCCCACTCCGCTCGACGAAGTGCGCTGGGGATTGGTCGTGTTCGAGCAAACGCTCTGGAACGTGCTCCCCGCCTATCTAAGAGAGGTGGACGCGGCGCTGCTCGAAGCAACCGGAAAGGCGCTTCCATTGAACGCGGTTCCGATCCGATTCGGTTCTTGGATCGGCGGAGACCGCGACGGAAATCCCAACGTCACTCCCGAAGTGACGGAGCACGCCTGTCTTCTGGCGCGCTGGATGGCCGCGGATCTCTACGCGAAGGAGATCGATGCGCTGCGATCGGAGCTTTCCATGCGGTCGGGAACGGCCGAGCTTCGCGCCCGGGCGGGAAGCTCGACGGAACCCTATCGCGTTCTTCTCAAACAAGTCCATCGCCGATTGGTGGCGACCCGTCGACACATCGAAGCCACTCTCGATGGCCGGGAGTCCGGCGAGCGAGAGGTCTACCAAGACCCCGCCGAGCTGGCGGATGTATTGGCGTTGTGCCGCCGATCGCTCGAAGCCACGAACCTTTCCATTCTCGCCAGTGGCCGCCTGCTGGATACCCAGCGCCGACTCGCCTGCTTCGGGCTCACCCTGGTGAGGCTCGACGTGCGCCAAGAAGCGAGCCGCCACAGCGAGGCGTTGGACGTGGTCACCAAGTCTCTCGGACTCGGCTCCTACTCGGACTGGGAAGAGGGCGAACGGCAAGCGTTCCTGATCCGAGAGAACGCCAACCCGCGATCGCTCATCCCGCCCGAGTTGATGCGCGATCCGAAGCTGGCGCCCGAAGTCCGGGACACGTTCGAAACGTTCCGAATGATCGCGCGCCAACCCGCGGAGTCGCTGGGCGCCTACGTCATTTCGATGGCGAAAGGTCCCTCGGACGTGCTGGCCGTCGAGCTACTGCAGAGGATGGCGGGCGTGCGAAAGCCACTGCGCGTCGTCCCGCTCTTCGAGACCGTCGACGATCTCCGCATGGCGGGCGACACGATCCGCACGTTGCTCCTGATCCCGAACTATCAAGAACAGATCTTCGAGTCGCACGGCCGGCAGGAAGTCATGATCGGGTACTCCGATTCCGCCAAGGACGGTGGGCGGCTGGCCGCCGCCTGGGAGCTCTACCGAGCTCAGGAAACCCTCGTCAGCGTCGCCAAGCACCACGGCGTGCCCCTTACGATCTTTCACGGGAGGGGCGGCACGGTCGGCCGCGGCGGGGGCCCCACGGCTCTGGCTATTCAGTCTCAACCGCCCGGTTCCATAACCGGCAAGCTCCGCGTGACCGAGCAGGGCGAGATGATCGAAGCCAAGTTCGCGCTTCCCGGCATCGCGCTCCGCACCCTCGAGATCTACACGACGGCCGCGCTCCAGGCGACGCTCGCGCCGGCGGCCCCGCCGAAACCGGAGTGGCGCGAGATGATGGAGGAGCTGGCGAAGACGGCACGACGGAGTTATCGGGGTTTGGTCTATGAAGACGACCGCTTTCTCGAGTACTTCAAGACCGCCACACCCGTTCGCGAGCTCGAGGAGTTCCTGAAGGTCGGAAGCCGGCCTGCGCGACGCCGCTCCGGCGCGGACCTTCAATCGCTCCGGGCCATTCCGTGGGTCTTCGCCTGGACCCAGACGCGTCTCTTGCTGCCGACCTGGCTGGGCGTGGGAGAGGCGTTGGGCGGGGCTATCGAGGCCGGCCTTCTGGAGGATTTGCACGACATGTATCGGGAGTGGCCCTTCTTCCGCTCGACGCTCGATCTCATCGAGATGGTCCTCGCGAAGGCCGATTCGCGCATCGCCGCGCAATACGATCGCGCTCTCGTTCCGGAGAAGCTTCGACCCTTGGGCGACGACCTGCGGGCCCGACTCCTCCGCACCGCGGAGGCCGTGCTCACGACCGCGGGGCATCGGGAGCTCTTGGAGCAGAACCCCGTGCTGCGGCGCTCGATCAGCGTGCGAAATCCTTACGTCGATCCCATCAACCTCGTGCAGGTCGAGGTTCTGAGAAGGCTTCGCAAACCGGGGAACGACCAGAGGCTGCACGATGCCCTGCTGGTCACCATCAACGGGATCGCGGCCGGAATGCGCAACACGGGTTGATCGACCGCGTTCAGGCGATTGCCGGGCGGTTCGCCCGGCGGATGACGTAGGCGGCGGTGACGGCAATGGCCAGCGCGATCACCGAGCCCGCGTTCAATATCCCTTTCTGCGAATACCACACGATCAGATAGCCGAGGGCTCCAGGGAGGAGCGCGTAGTAGAAGAATGGAATGAGCGTCATCCTGATGACCGCTCCTTCCTTCCCGGTCAGACCTACCACCGCGGAGGCGGCGACGACGTTGTGGACGCAGATCATGTTGCCCGCCGCGCCACCGACCGCCTGCAGGGCCACGATCCATGTGGGGTCGACGCCGATTCGCTCTCCCACTCCAAATTGGAACAAGGAGAACATCATGTTGCTGACCGTGTTGCTTCCCGCCACGAAGGCCCCCAGGCCCCCGATGAAGGGCGCGAAGATCGGCCAAGCAGCACCGGCCAGGTTGGCGACACCGTCTGCCAGAACGATGGGCATCCTTTCGAGACCGGCCGCTCCCCCATCTGTATTGATGAAGACCTGCACCATAGGCACGGTGAAGACCAACGCGACCGAGGCGTAGCCGATGGTGCGGAGCGAATGGCTCCACGCCCGCCGGTACGAACCGAGATCCATTCGATGCAAGAAGAAGGTCAACGCGGAAACGACTAGAAAGACGGTGCCGGGAAGATACAAGGGCTGCACGTTGACCGCGACGTCGGTGCCGAAAAGGTTCGGCTCGCTCAAGGTCCAGGTGCGCACCCAACCCAGAAGCGGTATCCCGCGCAGGCGCGTCAAGACGAGAAGGAGACCCACCATGATGTAGGGACACCAGGCGAGGAAGGGATTCATCCTGGTGCTCGCAGCATCGTTATCAACGATGGTGATCGATCCCGTCCATTCCGGCTCCCATTTCTCCCGGGGCTCGAAGTCCCAGACGTCTTTCTCTTTGGGAACCAAGAATCCCCTTCGCGCCGCCGGCACCACGATCGCGAGGCCCAGGAGCCCCCCGAACATCGAGGGAAACTCCGGCCCCAGCAGGAAGGCGACGATGACATAGGGCACGGTCATGGCGAACGCGGCGAAGATGGCAAACTTCCAAACCTTGAGCCCTTCGACGAAGGATCGCTTCTCCCCGAAGAAACGAGTCATGAAAGCGAGCACGAGGAGCGGCACGAGCGTTCCGGTGACGGCGTGGAGGCTCGCGACCTTGGTGCCGATCATCGCGAGAAACGCGTTCCAGTCACCGAAGCCGATACCCTCCGCGAAGGCGACGACCGCGGGGTCCGAGGAGAGCCCGGTGTTGACGCCCACCAGGATCGGGGTCCCCACCGCACCGAAGGAGACCGGCGTGCTCTGAATGATCATGCCGGCCATCACCGCCGCCATGGCCGGAAACCCCAACCCCACCAGGAGCGGCACCGCGACCGCCGCCGGCGTGCCGAAGCCGGCGGCACCCTCGATGAACGATCCGAAGAGCCACGCGACGATGATGACCTGGATGCGGCGGTCGGGCGTGATGCCCGTGAATCCCCGGCGAATGGTCCGCAGCGCCCCGCTCTCCTGCAGCGTATTCAAGAGCAGGATGGCGCCAAAAATAATGTAGATGAGCGTCGCGGCAATGATGAGACCGTTTATCGTCGCGGCGGTAATCTGGATCGCGGGAACCTTCCAGATCCAGAACGCGAGCCCCACGGCCACGACGTACGAGAGCGGCATCGCGCGGCTGGCTGGCCACCTGAGTCCGACCAGGAAAACGCCCACAGTGGCAATCGGCAGTAGTGAGATTACCGCAAGGCCCATGGCCGCCAATCATAAACTACTCTCAGGCTGGAGGAGACGCGTCCCGGACGACGACCGCTCCTACCCGAAGACGGCTCCACACCACGTGGCCGTTCGGCCTAAGCAAAACTCATGTTGACACTTAGGCTCCTCTCCTGTATGATTATCTTATCCAGAAAAACTAGGTTTCCCGACTTACCGCTTTTTGCCGGCTGGTAATCCCCAACAGCCACGTGCTCGGCTAGAACTGACGGGGTGTGCCATGAGGGTTGGCAGGAAGCTCTCCCCAGCCGTGGTGATTGCCCCTCTCCTCTCGATGCTTCTGGCGCCTGGACAGGCCACGGGCCAGCAGTGCGCCGATCCGGCACCCGGGCTCCTGAGCTGGTGGCCGGCGGAAGGAACCGCCGAGGACTTTTGGGGCAGCAACGATGGTACCTTGTTGAGCGCCACGTTCGGTCCCGGAATGGTGGGACAGGCCTTCGATTTCAGCGGTGAGTTGGACCACGTTCGAGTCCCCCACAGCCCCAGCCTGGATTTCACGGCCAACGACCCCTACACCATCGAGTTCTGGATTCGAACCGATGGCGTCTCGCTCGGACACCCGTCGTTGATCGAAAAGTGGGCGACCGCGACCATACCCGCGTATCCCTTCGCCGTACGACTCAACACCGGTGACACCAGATTCAGCACGGTGGGTCCCAAGGGGACCATCTTCTGTGGCGTCTTCGACGGTTCGGATTTCCCGTTCGTCTGGAGCAACGCGGTCGTCGATGACGACCAGTTTCACCACGTGGCTTGTGTCTACGACAACGTCGCCAAATCCATCGACGTCTACATCGATGGCAATCTCGACAACTCATGGACCTACACGGCTCTCGACGATGTGTCGAACGAAGAAGATATCTTCTTCGGAATCCGTGGAAATCTCCACTCCCTCACCGAGTTCAATCGACTGCTAGACGAGGTGTCGCTCTACACACAAGCGCTCGCTCCGGAGGACATCTACGCCATCTACGCGGCGGGAAGCGCCGGAAAGTGCCGATCGCTCACGGTCGATATCGACGTCAAGCCCGGGAGCGATACCAACTCCATCAACCTGAACGGCCACGGGGTCATTCCGGTTGCGATCAACGGAAGCGCCGGCTTCTCGGTGCTCGATGTCGACTTCGGGTCGCTTCTCTTGGAGGGTCTCGAGGTCGGCGTGAAGTGCGGCCGCGGTCCTCAGTGTGGTCTGGAGGACTGGAACCAGGACGGTTTCCTGGACGCGGTCTGCCATTTCGAGGACAACGTCCAGAATTGGGCGGGAGGCGAGACCGTCGCCACGCTCACCGGCCAGCTCTTCGACGGCACGCTCATCGAGGGCACCGACAGCATTCGACTCGTGCCGAATTCAGTGAGGTCGAAAGGCAAGAAGAAGTAAAGGGACCTGGGAGGAGGGACTTGCGGTTCTCGCGAGCCCCTCTTTCTGCGTTTATTAACCGCTCAGCGGCAAAGAAACCGTCGCCGTCGTACCCTCTCCTTCCCGGCTATCGATCTCGAGACGGCCTCCGTGTTGGGCAATGATCCCCCGCGAGACGAAAAGCCCCCAGTTCGTGGTGGCGATGGTGCTACCCCGCACCTCGAGTGCCGGCTCGAAAAGGCGCGACAATTTTTCGGCAGAGATGCCACGGCCGTTGTCCACGACACGGAACACGACCTCCGTGTCACGCTGGTCGCCGTTGATGTCGATCCTCCCATCCTCGGTGACGGCGGCGGCGGCGTTACGCAGCAGGTTCGAGAAGACCGCGCTCAGCTGTTGCGGCCGGCACTTCACCTGCGGCAAGGGTTTCAAATCCAAGCGCACGTCCACGTTTCCGCCTAGCTCGGTACCCACGACGGCCACCGTGTCCTCCCACAGCTGATTCAGATCGGCTACCAGCTCCTCGGCTCGATCAAGGGCGGTTAGGCGTTTCATCCTCTCCATCACTTCCCTCAAGCGCTCACTGGATTGGCGTCCCGAACGCACCACTCCCTCGAAGACGGGGTCGAGACGGTCATCTCTCTCTGACTCTCTGCTTCTCCGACGGTACAGCTCGGCAATCGTATCGAATGCGCTGGTGAGGGCCCCTAGTGGCGTGTTGAGGTCATGGCTGAGCGCGGCGGCTAGACGCTTCTGAGAAGCAACGTTCTCCGAGACCAGGAGTTTCACCTGGGCCTTACGAAGCTCCTCGAAGGACTCCTCGGCCAGCCTGCGCGCGCGGAAGGCGTCGTCGCGCCGGTGATACACGACCGCCGTCAGTCCGGTGCAGATCGCAATCATCACCAAGGAGGTCGTCAGGTGAAGTCCGGAAAAGCCGGAAAGCTCATCCCATCGTCCCACCTGATACGTCATCAGGAGAAACGTGCCGACGATCGAAAGCCCCAGGGCGAGAATTTGTAACGGCCTTACCGGTAGGGTCGCCATTCCCACCAGCAATACGATGATCACGCCGGTTGGCATTTGAGCCATCGTCTGACCCGGGAATAGCGCTTCATGGGAGGGTTGGAGGATAACCGCCAAATCCACGGCGGCAACGAGATAACCAATGCTGGCTCCAATCAAGAGCGCCCACGGCCGTGAAGGCTTCCAATAAGACAACGCCAGCCCGGCCAGGCCGATGCCGACTATCGCGATTTCCTCCAGCGCGAATATCCCGATCTTGGGCTGGTGGAGCACCACCAGAGTCAGAAAATTGGAAAGCGCGGTTGAGCCGATGCAGACCCAGGCGATCGCGCGAAGACCGGTCACCGACAGGCGGTCGAGCTCCACCCTGAACGCAGGATCTTCTCTAGGCGGTACGAGGTATCGAAGCCACGAGAGCGGTTCCATCTTTCCTGACCCGCGGGGCGGGCGCAGTCAGAGAATACTCAAAAAGCGGAGTGGACGGTAATGGGGCCGACCGCCCCCGGCCCGTCCTGAAAGCCGAGGGCGGCCCCAACGTCGTCACGGAGTTTCGCTGTCGCGTAGGAGGTGTAGACGCTGCGAACGACGACGGGTAATTCGCCTACTGCGCTTCGCGCTGGCGGCGTTCTTCTCGGAATCGCTCCTGGCGCTCTTCTCGACGCGACTCCGCCTCGGC
>Ga0302046_10002262_pt1 | contig 17963 bp, 14 predicted proteins | sample RVTome_11_FD_200261 | JGI IMG/M metagenome (GOLD analysis project Ga0302046, IMG submission 200261) | Soil microbial communities from uranium-contaminated site in the Upper Colorado River Basin, Wyoming, United States - RVT147D111 (version 2) ...
AGGGCCGGGATGTCGCAGAACTCGCACGAGTAGGGGCAGCCGCTCGAGAACTGGATGTTGGCGATGAAGTATTCACGCAACGGGACCAGCCCGTAGGCCGGCGCCGGAAACGCGGTCAGCGGCAGCCGCGCGGCCGTCTCGAAGCGCAGCTGGCGCGGCGGCCGCCCGGGGTGGTGGTCGAGGTGCTCGATGAGGTGGTCGGTGGCGTCGCCCAGCTCGCCCAGGTGCACGGCGTCGGCCTCGGCATAGTACTCGGGGCACCCGGACACCGACGGGCCGCCCACGACCACCGGGCGCCCGTGCGCGTGCGCGCGGGCGATGATGTCGTGGATCTGCGGCCGCTGCACGTGCATGCCCGACACGAAGACCGCGTCCGCCCACCGGAAGTCCTCGGCGGTCGCCGCGCGCGCGTTCTCGTCCACGAAGCGCACCGGCCACGCCTCCGGCAGGTAGGCGGCCAGCACCAGCAGGCCCTGGGGCGGCATGAACGCGCGCACCCGCCCGCCGAAGAATCCGTAGGCGTGCTCGAAGGTGCCGAACGAGCGCGCGTAGCGGGGATAGACACAGAGAATCCGCCGGGAGTGGGCGGGCGAGTAGGGCGTGCGCATGTCGCTCGAGGCCAAGCATACCCCGAACTCATCACCTCAGTCGCTGACCAAAGGCTGCACGTGGGCAAAGCTTTTCGCATCGGCTAGAATGCGCCGGTCAGGAGGAACGACACCCATGGAGCTGAGCGCGGTCAAGGCGGTCATCACCGGCGGCGCCTCCGGCCTGGGCCGGGCCACCGCGACCCGGCTGGCCGCAGCCGGCGCCCGCGTGGCGCTGCTCGATCGGCCGGCCTCGGCCGGCGCCGACGTGGCCAAGAGCCTGGGGCCGGCGGCGGTCTTCACGCCGGCCGACGTGACGAGCGCCGACGAGGTCGCGGCCGCCCTGGACCGGGCCGGTGCCGAGTGCGGCGGCCTGAACGTCCTCGTCAACTGCGCGGGTATCGGCACCGCGATGAAGACCTATGGCAAGGCCGGCCCGGCGCGCCTGGAGGACTTCACGCGCGTCATCCAGGTGAACCTGATCGGCACCTTCAACTGCATCCGCCTGGCCGCCGCCCACATGGCCCGCAACGCGCCCACCGCCGACGGGGAGCGGGGCGTCGTCATCAATACCGCCTCGGTGGCCGCCTTCGACGGCCAGATCGGCCAGGCCGCCTACTCGGCCTCCAAGGGTGGCATCGTGGGGCTGACGCTGCCGGTGGCGCGCGACCTCGCCGAGCAGGGCATCCGCGTGGTCACCATCGCCCCGGGGATCTTCGAGACGCCCCTGCTCGGCACGCTGCCCGAACCGGTCCGCGCCTCGCTCGCCAACCAGGTCCCCTTCCCCCGGCGCCTGGGCCAGCCCGACGAGTACGCGGCGCTCGCGGCCCACATCATCACCAACGTGATGCTCAACGGCGAGACGATCCGGCTGGACGGCGCGATCCGGATGCAGCCACGGTGAGTCCCGAAGGGGGGCTTCGCCCCCCTTTCGGCGGTCGTCGCGCGCCTGACGGCGCGCTCCTCCCTGCTTCCCCCCAGAACGGGATGGCGCGGGCGAAGCCCGCGCTCGAACGCGGACCAGCGGCCCGGGGACAGCCGCATTCCCAAAGTCCGGCGCTCCGGCGAGCGCCAGGCGACAGCACGGCGATGCGGGAGTCGCTGACGCCGGCGGAGTCGGGGCCAACCGGTGGTCGCCCGAGCGCGAGCCGCACGACTCGCAGGCGGCCGGTCGATCCTGCCGGCGTGACGCAGTCGAGGACGGTGTTCACGGGGCGGACGGGGGTCACGGGGAGTATCCGGGTCGTGGATTATCGGAACGAGCGGCGGTTGATCTGTAGCGGGGACATTCTGTCGATCTATCCGCTGGACGGGGACTGGTCGAGACTGGAGCAGGAGTACTGGTGGCACGCGCTGGTGATGGGCGGCCTGCCGCCACGGCCGCGGGCGCTGCTGGTGGGGCTCGGGGGGGGCACCCAGGTGCATTTGCTCGGGCGGCTGGCGCGGCCGCGGGCCGTGACGATGATCGAGCGCGATCCGGTGATCGTGCGGGTGGCGTGCGACTGGTTCGGGTTGCGCCGGCTCCGCGGGCTGGAGTTCCTGGTCGGCCAGGCCGAACGGATCGTTCCGTGGCTCGCGCAGGTCGGGCGCCGGTTCGACTTCGTGATGGAGGACGCGGCCTACGCCGCGCCGCCGGAGCGCGGCCTGCCCCTGGCCGAGGCGCTGGTGGAGCTGGTGGCTCCGGGCGGGCGGCTGGTGATCAACCGGCACCGGCGGGGCGACGGCTGCACGGTGGCCGAGCGGTTACGTCCCCGCTTCCGCGAGGTCCGGCTGCGTCGCGTGCGTCGGGAGGGCGAGAACGTGCTCGTGTGCTGCGTGGAGCCACACCCCACCACGGCCGGATGACCGCGCCCGACCGGCCGCCGGGTGGCCGGGCCATGGCCGCCATCCGTGGCGACGCCTACCGCCCCGGCAGCCGCTTGTAGCGCAGGCGGTGCGGCCGGTCAGCCTCGGCGCCGAGGCGGCGCCGGCGGTCGGCCTCGTAATCGGCGTGGTTGCCCTCGAACCACACCACCCGCCCCTCGTCCTCGAAGGCGAGCATGTGGGTGGCGATGCGATCGAGGAACCAGCGGTCGTGGCTGATGACGACCGCGCAGCCGGCGAACTCCAGCAGCGCGTCCTCGAGCGCGCGCAGCGTGTCGACGTCGAGGTCGTTGGTGGGCTCGTCGAGCAGCAGCACGTTGCCGCCGCTGCGGAGCATCCGGGCCAGGTGCAGCCGGTTGCGCTCACCGCCCGAGAGCGTGCCGACCTTCTTCTGCTGATCGGTGCCCTTGAAGTTGAAGGAGGCGACGTAGGCGCGCGAGGCCAGCTTGCGGCCGCCGACGTCGAGCTGCTCGGCGCCGCCGGAGATCTCCTGCCAGACGGTCTGGTCGGGGTCGAGCGCGTCACGGCTCTGGTCGACGTACGCCAGCTTCACCGTCTCCCCGACCCGGAGCGTGCCGCCGTCGGGCGTCTCCTGTCCGGCGATCATGCGGAAGAGCGTGGTCTTGCCGGCCCCGTTGGGGCCGATGACGCCCACGATGCCGCCCCGCGGCAGCTTGAACGACAGCCCGTCGATCAGCACGCGATCGCCGTAGCCCTTGGTCAGCGTGTCGGCCTCCACCACGAGATCGCCCAGCCGTGGCCCGGGCGGGATGGCGATCTCCAGCCGCTCGGCGCGCTCGGCGAACGGCGCGTCGACCAGCGCCTCGTAGGCCGACAGCCGCGCCTTGCTCTTGGCCTGCCGCGCGCGCGGCGCCATCCGCACCCACTCCAGCTCGCGCGCCAGGGTGCGCTGCCGGGCGGCGTCGGCCTTCTCCTCGCGGGCCAGCCGCTGCTGCTTCTGGTCCAGCCACGAGGAGTAATTGCCCTCCCACGGGATGCCGTGGCCGCGGTCCAGCTCGAGGATCCAGCCGGCGACGTTGTCGAGGAAGTAGCGGTCGTGGGTGACGGCCACGACGGTGCCGGGATACTCCTTGAGGTAGCGCTCGAGCCAGGCCACCGACTCGGCGTCCAGGTGGTTCGTGGGCTCGTCGAGCAGCAGCATGTCGGGCTTCTGCAGCAGGAGCCGGCACAGCGCCACCCGCCGGCGTTCTCCCCCGGAGATCTTCCCGACGTCGGCGTCGCCCGGCGGCACCCGCAGCGCATCCATGGCGACCTCGACCGTGCGGTCGAGGTCCCAGGCGTCGACGGCGTCGATGCGGTCCTGCAGGCGCGATTGCTCGTCGAGCAGCTTTTCCATCTCCTCGTCGGCCAGCGGCTCGCCCAGCCGGGCGCTGACCTCCTCGAAGCGCGTCAGCAAGGCGCGGGTGTCGGCGACGCCGTCCTCCACGTTGCCGCGCACGTCCTTGGCGGGATCGAGCGCCGGCTCCTGGGACAGGTGGCCGATCCGCAACCCCTCGGCCGGAAACGCCTCGCCGAGGAAGTCGTCGTCCTGCCCGGCCATGATGCGCAGCAGCGTGGACTTGCCGGACCCGTTGGCGCCGAGGACGCCGATCTTGGCGCCGTGGAAGAACGACAGCCAGATGCCGCGCAGGATCTCCCGCTTGGGCGGGACGACCTTGCGCAGGTCCTTCATCACGAACGCGTACTCACCGGCCATGGATCACTCCCGTCAATCGGCGGTGCTCCGGCATCATGCAGCGGTCCTGGACGACGCGGATTCCCGCCTGGGCCAGTCGCTCGGCCGCCGCGTCGTTGCGGATGCCGAGCTGGAACCACACCACGGCCGGCCGCCAGGGCAGCGCGAGGATCTCGGCGGCGTGGCCGGACAGGTACTCCGGGCGGCGGAAGACGTCGATCAGGTCCACGGGCTCCGGCAGATCGGCCAGCGTCGCCACCACCGGTTCGTCCAGCACGCGAGTGCCGGCGATGAGCGGGTTCACCGGCCGCACGCGATAGCCGTGGCGGGCCAGGTAGGCCGGCACGTAGTGGGCCGGCTCCCCGGGCTGGGCCTTGGCGCCCAGCACGGCCACCGTCCGCGACTCGCGCAGGATGCGCGCGAGGCCGGCGTCGTCGTCGACGAGGTTGGCGCTCCACGGCCCGGTCATGGCCATGCCTGGCACCCTCTCACGACCCCGCCAGCGCTTCAAGCAGCGCGGGGCCGAAGGTCTCCACGCGCCAGCGCCGCACGCCCTCCACGCGGGCCAGCTCGTCGAGCGTACGGGGGCCGGCCTCGGCGATCACGGCGATGAGCCGGTTGGGCAGCAGGACCCCCGGCTCCAGCCCGACCCGCTCGACGGCGCCGGTCCGCCAGCGGCGCAGCCTGTCGATCCGGCGGCTCATCGCGCCGGAGATCACCGGCCGTTTGTGGCGCACGAGCACCGGCAGCTCGCCGTCGCCCAGGGCGAGTGCCCGCTCCACGGCGTCCAGGAGCGCGGTGCCCCAGCGCCCGTGCACGCGCGGCGTGATGCCGGGGATCGCGTCGAGGGCGGCCGCGTCGAGCGGCAGCGCCTGGGCCACCCGCAGGAGCGTGTCCTCGTTGAGGATCTTGAACGGCGGCCGATCGGCCGCGCGCGCGAGCTGCTCGCGCAGCGCCCACAGCTCGCGCAGCGCCGCCATCCCGCGCGGCGGCAGGTCGCGGGCGCCCTTGACGCCGAGCCAGGCGTCGGGATCGACGGGCCGCTCGGGCGCCGCCTGCACGGCCAGCGCGCCGCACTCCTCCTCGACCCAGCCCAGGCGGCCGGCCCGGGCCAGCTCCTCCACCAGGCGCGTCTTCAGCGCGAAGAGGTGCTGCACGTCGGCCGCGGCGTAGGTGAGCTGGGCGGGACTGAGCGGTCGCTCGGACCAGTCGTCCTTCTGGCGCGAGGGCGGCAGGGTGACGCCGAGGTAGGTCTCGAGCAGGACGTCGAGGCCCAGGGCCTTTCCCCCCAGGAATCGCCCCGCGATCGCCGTGTCGAACACCGACGCGAAGGCCAGGCCGTAGCGTCGCTTGAGGTGCACCAGATCGTTGTCGCCCGCGTGCAGCACCAACGTGCGTCCCGGGTCGGCGAAGACCGGCGCCAGGGGCGCCAGGTCGCTCACGGCCAGCGGGTCCACCAGCCAGACGGCCCCGGCCGGCACCCCGATCTGGATGAGGGCCAGGCGCTCGGGATAGTGGTGCAGGCTGTCGCCCTCGGTGTCGAGCGCGATCTCGGGCGCCCCGGCCAGCTCACGCGCGGCCTGCTCGAGCTCGGCGGGCTCGCGGGCCCAGCGGATGGTCAGCAGGTCGGGAGCGGCCAGGAGCGGCTACGCCTTCCTGCGCTCGAGGATCGAGCGCTGCATGCGCTCGAAGCGGCGCCGCAGCGGCTCCAGTCCCTCGTCGTGCGTGATCACGTACAGCTCGCCGCGCCGGACCGCGTCGAGCACCATGCCCGCGACGGTTTCCGGCGCCAGGGAGCGGCCGATCAGCTCGACGGCCGGCGTCTCCGTCCTCGCCTCGTTGCGCAGCGCGGGCGGGCGGTTGCGCTCCGACTCGCGGATCCGCGTCTCCACGCCCATCGGGCACAGGACCGACACGCCGATGCCGTACGGCTTGAGGTCCTTGGCGAGCGTCTCCGAGAGCCCCACCACGGCGTACTTCGAGGTGTTGTAGACGCCCAGCCCCTGGCTGGCGATCAGGCCCGCCATGGAGGCGGTGTTCACGATGTGCCCGCGCCGGCCGCCGGCGATCATCCTCGGCACGAATGCCTCGACGCCGTGGATCACGCCCCACAGATTGACGCCGAGCACCCACTGCCAGTCACGGTGGGTGGCGCGCTCGAGCCCGCCCCACGCCGCCACCCCCGCGTTGTTGCAGAGCACGTGCACGCCGCCGAACGCGCTCCACGCGCGCTCGGCCAGCGCCTGCACCTGTGCGAGGTCGGTGACGTCGGTGCGCACGGCCAACGCCTCGACGCCGTGGCCCCGCGCCGCGCGCGCGACCGCGTCCGTGGCCGCCTCGTCCACGTCCGCGACGACGACCCGCGCCCCCTCACCCGCCAGCGCCAGCGCCAGAGCCCGGCCGATGCCGTTCCCCCCGCCCGTCACCACCGCCACCTTGCCCTTGAACGACTCCACGGCCGTTCACGGTATCCGGCCCGCCCTCGTTGGTCAAATCGCTCGCTCGCTGGTGATCGAACCGCGTCAGCAGATCGGCGCGCCGGCGGGTGCGGTCGAGCAACGTCTCGCCCTCCAGCAGCGCGCAGAACTGCTTGGGGCGCGCGTCGCCGGTGATCTCCCGGGTCAGACTCCGCAGGCGCGTGCCGTCGCCGCCGGCGAGGATCAGGCTCCAGACGTCGGGTGACGGGATGTTCACGGCGGCGGGATCGGAGCAACAACGGTGCCGGGTTCGTCGCCGCCCGATCCACGCGCCCGGCGAAGGTCTTACCGCTCGCGTGGATAACAAAATCCCAAAGTTGGACGGTAAGCGCGGACTGTTTCCACCGGCCCGCCCGACCGCCGTCGGGCAGACCGGGGCGTCCGCCCGATGCGTGAGCCGGTCCGGGCCGGCGTTCCGCGCGGCCGCCGGCGAGGGGTCCGGACGACGTCAGCGGGGGGTCAGGATCGCGCGGTGGGCGGCGGCGTCGACGGTCACGGTGAAGGCGTCCAGGACGTCGCGGCCGAGGAGGCCGTCGGCGCCGCCGGCCGCCAGCGGGTGAACGATCACACCGACGGGCCCGACCTGGGCGCCGGCCACGTCCAGCCGCGGCACGTGGACGAGCGTGGCGGCGGCATCACCGGTGACGCCGCGGATCCGCACGGGCGTGCCGCCGGCGGCGTCGAAGCCGGCGCGCGCCATGGCCGCCGGTGAGATCAGCGTGCGATCGGCGCCGGTGTCGACGATGAGCCGCAGCGGCACCCCGTTGAGCGACGCACCGACGACGAGCGGGCCGCCGGTGTACGGGATCACGACCCCGGTCGCGGCCGGCGGGGCGGGCGCCTGCACGGGCCCCGGCGTCGGCGCGCCGATGTCACGGGCGCCGTCGCGATACGGCGCCGGGATCGCCGCCGGGTCGGAGGTGTAGTGCACGGTGCCGGCGGCATCGGTCCATCGATAGAGCTGGGCCGCCGCCGGAGCGACCGCCAGCAGCGAGGCGAGCGTGACGCCGACCACGACGCCGGAGGACGCCGGGGCTATACGACCACCTTCTTCGCCCGCAGGGCCGTGATCTCGTCGCGCGTGTAGCCGTGCTCCGCGAGGATCTCGTCCGTGTGCTGGCCGAGCAGCGGGGCTGAGCGCCGCACGCCCGCCCGCATGCGCGAGAACTTCACCGGCGTGCCCACGACCGGGATCTCGCCCAGGCGGGGGTGCACGACCCGCTCGATCATCGCGCGGGCGGCCGTCTGCGGATCGTTCATCACCTGGTCCACCGTGTTGACGGGCGTGGCGGGCACCCCGGCCTCCTCCAGGATCTCGAGCAGGGGCGCACGGTCCTGCTTGCCGATGGCGTCCTCCAAGGCCGCCTCCAGCTCGCGCCGGTGCTTCACGCGCTGGATGTTGACGGCGAAGCGCGGATCGTGCCCCAGGTGGGCGAGCCCGAGGGCCGGCGCCAGCCGCTGCCAGAACCGGTCGTTGGCGCCGGCGATGAAGATCCACTGGCCGTCGCGGCAGCGGAACGTGCGGTAGGGCGACAGCGAGGGATGCGACGAGCCGAGCGCCCTGGGCACCGCCCCGGTGAGCAGGTAGCCCTCGGCGTGGTAGTTGAGCAGCGTCACCGCCGTCTCCAGCAGCGAGCCGTCCACCCGCTGGCCGAGGCCCGTGCGCGTGCGGTGCAGGAGCGCGTTGACGATGCCGAAGGCGCAGAAGATGCCGGTGGTGAGGTCGAGGAACGACACGCCGGCCCGGACCGGCGCCCCGTCGGGCTCGCCGGTGATCGACATGATGCCGCTGAAGGCCTGCATGAGCGCCTCGTAGCCGGCCCCGTCCTTGCGCGGCCCGGTGCGGCCGAACGCCGACACCGAGCAGTAGACGAGCCGGGGGTTGAGCGCGGCCAGCGCGTCGTAGCCGAGCCCGAACGACTCCATGGTCCCCGTGCGGAAGTTCTCGATGAGCACGTCGGCCTTCGCCACCAGCCGCCGGAGGGTCTCCACGCCCTCGGGGGCCTTGAGGTCCAGCGTCATGTCGCGCTTGTTGCGGTTGATGACGAGGAAGGCGGCCGACTCGCCGTCCTTGTGCGGCGGCCACGTCCGCGACTCGTCGCCGGCCCCGGTGTCCTCCACCTTGATCACGTCGGCGCCGAGGTCGGACAGGAGCATGCCGCAGAACGGGCCGGCCAGCACGCGGGAGAGATCGACGACGCGGACGCCCTCGAGCGACGGCGCGGGAACGGGCGCAGGATCGGTCATGGTCATGCGCTACTATACCTCCATGTCCCGCCTGCGCGCGGCGCTCCACCAGCGCATTCTCGTCCTCGACGGGGCCATGGGCACGATGCTCCAGGCCGCCGACCTGGCGGCCGCCGACTTCGGCGGCGACGCCCTGGAGGGCTGCAACGAGCACCTCAATCTCACGCGGCCCGACGTCGTGCGCGCCATCCACCGCGCCTATCTCGACGCCGGCGCCGACGTGGTGTCGACCAACACGTTCGGCTGCGCGCCGTACGTGCTGGGCGAGTACGGGCTCGCCGACCGCGCCTGGGAGATCACCCGGGCGGCCGCCCGCCTGGCCCGCGAGGCGGCCGGCGAGGGCTTCGTGCTGGGCGCCATGGGCCCCTCCACCCGCTCGATCAGCGTCACCCGCAACGTGACGTTCGACGAGGTGCGGGCCGGCTACCAGGTGCAGGCGGCGGGGCTGATCGCCGGGGGCGTGGACGCCCTCCTGCTGGAGACCTGCCAGGACACGCTCAACGTCAAGGCCGCCGCCATCGGCGTGCGGGAGGCGATGCAGGAGGCCGGCGTGACGCTGCCGCTGATGGTCAGCGCGACCATCGAGCCGATGGGCGCCATGCTGGCCGGCCAGGGCGTGGAGGCCCTCGCGGTCTCGCTCGAGCACCTCGAGCCGTTCTCCCTCGGCCTGAACTGCGCGACGGGGCCGGAGTTCATGACCGACCACCTCCGCTCGCTGGCCGCGCTCGCGCCCGGCTTCGTGAGCGTGTATCCCAACGCCGGCCTGCCCGACGAGCGCGGGCAGTACGGCGAGACCCCGGCCAGCCTGGCCTTCAAGCTCCGGCGGTTCCTCGACGAGGGCTGGGTCAACATGGTGGGCGGCTGCTGCGGCACGACGCCCGCGCACATCGCCGCCCTCGCGGCGCTGGCGCGCGGCCGCGCGCCGCGGGTGCCGGCCGGGCCGCTGGCGCCCGCGGTGAGCGGGGTGGAGGTGCTCCATCCCACCGACGACAACCGGCCCGTGTTCGTCGGCGAGCGGACCAACGTGATCGGCTCGCGGAAGTTCAAGGCGCTGGCGGTCGCCGAGCGCTTCGACGACGCGGCGGAGGTCGGCTGGGCCCAGGTCAAGGCCGGCGCCCAGGTGCTCGACGTCTGCCTGGCCAACCCCGACCGCGACGAGGCCGCCGACATGGACCGCTTCATGCCGGAGCTGACCCGGCGGGTCAAGGTCCCGCTGATGATCGACTCCACCGACGCCGCCGTCCTCGAGATCGCCCTGCGCCACTGCCAGGGCAAGGCGATCGTGAACTCGATCAACCTGGAGGACGGCGAGGAGCGCTTCGCGAAGGTGGCGCCCCTGCTCCGGCGCTACGGCGGCGCCGTCGTGGTCGGCTGCATCGACGAGGACACGCGGCAGGGCATGGCGGTCACGCGCGCGCGCAAGCTGGCGATCGCCGAGCGGTCCCATCGCCTGCTGACGGACAAGTTCGGGATACCCGCGCGCGACCTGATCTTCGATCCGCTGGTCTTTCCGGTCGGGACCGGTGACGCGAACTACATCGGCTCGGCGGTGGAGACGATCGAGGGGCTGCGGGCCATCAAGCAGCGCTTCCCCGAGTGCCGGACCATCCTGGGCATCTCCAACGTCTCCTTCGGGCTGCCCCCGGCCGGCCGCGAGGTCCTCAATGGCGTGTTTCTCTATCACTGCGTGAAGGCCGGCCTGGACTACGCCATCATCAACACCGAGCGGCTCGAGCGCTACCCGTCGATCCCCGAGGAGGAGCGGCGGCTGGCCGAGGACCTCGTCTACTGGCGCGGCGCGGATCCGGTGGCGGCCTTCGCCGCCCACTTCCGCGACCGCCGGCAGGCGCCCGCGGCGAAGAGCACGCTGTCGCTCGACGAGCGGCTCGCCCGCTACATCGTCGAGGGCAGCCGGGACGGATTGATCGCGGACCTGGACGAGAAGCTCGGGGAGGCGGCGCCGCTCGACATCATCAACGGCCCGCTGATGCGGGGCATGGACGAGGTCGGCCGGCTCTTCAACGACAACCAGCTGATCGTGGCCGAGGTGCTCCAGTCGGCGGAGGCGATGAAGGCCGCCGTCGCCCACCTGGAGCCGCACATGGAGAAGAACGAGAGCGCCAGCCGCGCCAGCATCGTGCTGGCCACGGTCAAGGGCGACGTCCACGACATCGGCAAGAACCTCGTGGACATCATCCTGTCCAACAACGGGTATCGCGTCATCAACCTGGGCATCAAGGTCCCGCCCGAGGACCTCATCGCGGCCTATCGAACGCACAAGCCCGACGCCTTCGGCCTGTCGGGCCTGCTGGTCAAGTCGGCCCAGCAGATGGTGGTCACCGCCCAGGACCTCCGGGTGGCCGGGGTCGACATCCCGCTCTTCGTCGGCGGCGCCGCGCTGACGCGCAAGTTCACGGCCACCCGCATCGCGGCCGAGTACGGCGGGATCACGCTCTACGCCAGGGACGCCATGGACGGTCTCGAGCTCGCCAACCAGCTCTTCTCGGCCCTCTCCCGCGACGCGCTGGTCGAGCGCGTGCGGGCCGAGCAGGCGGCGCTCGCGCAAGGGGGCGTGGAGGTCCCGCCGGCGGCGCCCGTCGCGCCGGTGGCCCCGCCCACCCGCGCGCCGCGGGTGGAGGTGCCGGTTCCACCCGACGTCGATCGGCACGTCCTGCGCAGCATCCCGCTCACGCACGTCTATCCGTACGTGAATCTCCAGATGCTCTATGGCAAGCACCTGGGGCTGCGGGGGCCGGTCGTGCGGCTGCTGGACGAGGGGGACGCCAAGGCCCGGGAGCTGCACGAGGTCGTCGAGGCGCTGAAGGTCGAGGCGGCGCGTGACGGGCTGCTGCACGCCCACGCCGTGTACCAGTGGTTCCGCGCGCGGGCCGCCGGCGAGACGCTGACGCTCCTGGCGCCCGGCGGCGAGCCGGTGGCCGCCTTCACGTTCCCGCGCCAGCCCGACGGCGAGCGGCTCTGCCTGACCGACTACGTGCGCGACGACCGCGACGACGCCGTGGCGCTGTTCGTGGTGACGTGCGGGGCCGGCGTGCGCGAGCGGGCGGCCGCCTGGAAGGAGCGGGGCGAGTACCTGCGCTCGCACGCCCTGCAGGCGCTCGCCATCGAGTGCGCGGAGGCGACGGCCGAGTGGCTGCACGCACGGCTGCGCACGCTGTGGGGCTTTCCCGATCCGTCCGAGCTGAGCATCCCCGACAAGCTCAAGGCGCGCTACCGCGGCATCCGGGTGTCGTTCGGGTATCCGGCCTGCCCGGAGCTGGCCGACCAGGCCGCCCTCTGGCGGTTGCTGCGCCCCGAGGAGATTGGCGTGGGACTGACCGAGGGGTTCATGATGGACCCCGAGGCCTCGGTCTCCGCGCTCGTGTTCCATCATCCCGCCGCCAAGTACTTCAAAGCCGCCGACTGATGGCCAGCGGCCGCCGCGGCGCCTGGCGCGCCTCGCTGTCGATCGCGCTCGGCATCGTGGCCGTGGTCGGCCTGCTCTACTACGTCGCTCCCAGCTTCCTGTACGTGGTCGAGTTCAACCTCTACGACCAGCACTTCCGGCTGCGGGGCACGCGCCCGGTCAACCCCCAGGTCGTCATCGTCGCCATCGACGAGGCCAGCCTGGGCGCGGTCGGCCGCTGGCCATGGTCGCGCAGGATCCTGGCCGATCTCGTGCGCCGGCTCGATCAGGCGGGCGCCGCGGCGATCGCGTTCGACGTGCTGATGACCGAGCCGGAGCGCTCGCCCGAGCGTGAGGTCGTCGAGCGGCTCACCCGCCGCCTGCAGGGGCGCCCCCTCGACCCGCCGCTCCGGGCGGAGCTGGAGCGCCTGCGCGACGACGCCGATCCGGACGCCGCCCTGGCGGCGGCGATCCGTGATGCCGGGCGGGTGATCCTGGCCAGTGACTTCGTGGGCCGGGAGGTGCCCGCCGGTCCGCCGGAGCGCCAGGGTGCGCCGAAAAAGTCGGCGCTCGGCGCCTTCAAGAACTTCAGCGAGCGCGGCCTCAAGCCGCCTCCCCACGCCCGGCACGAGACGTTCCCCATCCCGGCCCTGCTCGAGGCGGCCGCGGCGGCCGGCCACGTCAGCATGCAGCCCGAGCTGGACGGATCCACGCGGTACGAGATGCTGCTGATGGAGTCGCGCGGTTACTACTACCCGAGCCTGGCGCTGGAGGGGGTGCGGGTCGCCGCCGGCATCGAGCCGTTCGCGGTGAAGGTGACGTTCGGCTCGTCGGTCCAGCTGGACGATATCGTGATCCCCACCGACCTGCGCAGCCGGGTCCTGATCGACTACGCCGGGCCCCAGGGCACGGTCCCGCAGATCTCCGCCGCCGACATCCTGCACGGCAGGGGCCTGGAGCGGGTGACGGACCGGCTCGTCTTCGTCGGCGCCACCGCCCCCGGCCTCTTCGACCTGCGCGTGACACCGGTCTCGCCGGTCCTGCCCGGAGTCGAGAAACACGCCAACATGGCGGCCAACATCATCGACCGTCGCTTCATCGTGCGGCCGGACTGGGTCGAGCTGGCCGAGGCGGCCGGCATCGTCGTGCTGCCGCTGGTGCTGGCGATCGTGCTCCCGATCGTGCGGCCGATGCCGAGCGCGTGGCTCACGCTCGGCCTGGGGGCAGCGCTGTTCGGCGCCGGCCACTACGCGTTCCGGCGCGAGCTGTGGATCCCGCTCGTCTACCCCTCCCTGGCCCTGCTGCTCGCCTTCATCGCCATCACCCTCTATCGCATCCTCACCGAGGAGCGGCAGCGGCAGTACACCCGGCGGGCGTTCCAGCAGTACGTGAGTCCCGAGGTCGTCGAGCGGATCATGCAGGACCCCCAGGCCCTGCAGTTCGGCGGCGAGCTGCGGAACCTCACGGTGTTGTTCTCCGACATCCGCGACTTCACGACCTTCACCGAGAAGAACGACCCGCAGCTGGTCGTGCAGATGCTGCGCGAATACCTGACCGAGATGACGCGGATCGTGATCGAGGAGGGCGGCACGCTCGACAAGTACATCGGCGACGCGGTGATGGCCGAGTTCGGCGCCCCCATCGCCTACCCCGACCACGCCCTGCGCGGCTGCCGGGCCGCCCTGCGCATGAACGCCGAGGTGGCGCGCCTGCAGGCCAGGTGGACGGCGGAGGGCCGGGAGCCGTTCCGCATCGGCCTCGGCGTCAACACCGGCACCATGGTCGTGGGCAACCTCGGCTCCGAGCAGCTCTTCGACTACACGGTCATCGGCGACGAGGTCAACCTGGGGGCGCGCCTGGAGTCGCTCAACAAGGACTACCCGACCAGCACTCACATCATCATCAGCGACGCGACCTGCGAGGCGGCCGGCGGCGCGATCCAGGCGCGGCCGCTCGGCGAGGTGAAGGTGAAGGGCAAGACCCGCCCGGTGGTGATCTACGAGCTGCTCGGGCTCACGACCACGCCGGGCGGATAGCGCCGGGGGTTACTCTTCGCAGAACTCCGTCCGACACGCGCGCGAGACCGGCTTGGGCGGGGCCGTCGTCGGCGGCGGGGGGGGCAGGGGCGACAGCACGGACTCGGTGGAGTCGCGGCCGCACCCGGGGCACCCGCCCGTCGGAGCCCCTCCGCCGGTCGGCGTGGCGCCCCCACCCGCGCCCGCGCCGCCGCTGTCCACGACGGTCTGGATCTCCTGCGCGCTCGGGATGGTCACCTGGATCACGACCAGCTCGCTGGAGCCCAGCGTCGACGGGTTCTGGGCCGTCTGCAGGGCGGTCTGAACGGCCGCCGGCAGGCTGCTGACCGGGGCCGGCGCGCCCGGGGGTTGATTGCCGACCTGGCGCACGTAGTTGTTGCCGGTCACCGTCACGGCCTGGCCGGAGCGGGTCACGAACGTCACGCGGGCGGCGGCGGCGGATTGGCCCGGGGACGGGAAGACGAAGGTCAACGCCTCGCGGCTGGCCGGGTTGTAGGCGATGACGACAATGGTGCCCCTCACGGCGGCGACGCCGTTGGGGGTGGAGATGTTGAAGTTCGACTGGCGCGCCCGCACGAGCTGGACGGCGGCCTGCGAGACCTGCGCCCGCACCTTGCCGACCACGACGTGGAACGAGGCGTCGCGATCGCGGGTGGTGGCGTCGTAGTCGAGCCTGGTCACGGCGAAACGCGAGTTCTCGGCCAGGAGGATGGTGCTGCCGTCGGGCAGGTTCAGGTCCGCGGCGCCACCGGCCAGCGCGCGCACCTGATCGCCCTCCACGAGGCGGGCGCCGACGGTGGCCGGCACCCAGCTGGCCTGCCCCTTCGGCAGGACGTCGACGCGCCCGGTGGCGCGCACGATCTCCGCGCTCGCCGCTCGCATCTGGGCCTCGGCCGGGCCCCAGGCTGTCAGCACGAGCAACCCGACGACTGCGGCGATCACCGACCGGGGCCTCACCACGAGCATGGGCGTTGTCCTCGTCCCCACCGAGTTCTCGCGCTTCGACGACGAAGTGTCACCCAAGTTAACACAGCGGCTCGGCTCGATGGTAGGAGCTTGGAACCCGGCCGCCTCGGAGCCCAACCGCCCGACAAGTCAGTGATGACAGGCGATGCAGTCGAGGGGGGCCTGGGTGTCGCGGGTGGCGTTGGACTGGCGATGGCAGTCGATGCACCAGCCCATCGTGAGCGGCGGCGGGGCCGGCCGGAGGCCGACCAGGTTGGCGAGGTCGTTGAGGAGGCGGGGACCGGTCCGGGCGCCCACCTCGCGCATCAGCTCGACGGGGCCGTGGCAGGTCTGGCAGGCGACGGCCGCGCGCACGTGCGGCTTGTGCGGGAAATAGGTGAACTCCGGGACCTTGAAGACGCGCACCCACGGGATCGGCTCCCCGCGGCTCGCATACTGCTGGATCTTGGCGATCTCCGGGTTGTCCTGGGCACCGATGATCTTGTGGCAGCCCAGGCAGCGCTCGACCGACGGCAGGCCGGCATACTTCGAGCGCCGCGCGTCCGCGTGGCAGTGCTGGCAATCGATCTGGAACGAGCCGGCATGGATGAGGTGGCTGAAGAAGATCGGCTGGCGCGGCGCGCCGGGCACCGTCACCAGGGCGCGAGCCGCCTCCGGGCGGAATGGTGGGTGCGCGAGGGACCGGAGATACGCGGTGAGGTCACGGGCCTGCGCCTCGCCGAGGTACGCGCCGAACGGTGGCATGCCCGGCGACAACCCCTCGGCGGGCCCGCCCCGCAGGATGACGTTGACGATGAACTCGTCGGGCAGCGGATTCATCAAGCGCCCATCGGTGAGGTCAGAGGGCTTGGTGGCGAAGCCGGCGGCCGACGGACCGTCGCCGCGTCCGCCCTCGCCGTGGCAGACGGCGCAGTGGGTGACGTAGAGCCGGCTTCCCGAGGCCAGCTCGCGCGACGTGGACGGGGCGGCCGTTCCGGTACGGGACCAGAACGCCGAGGCGAGAGCGACCAGGACGACCAGGCCGGCGGCGGCGCCCGCCCACATCCGCGGGCTCAACGCGTGCAGCTCCTCCGGGTGGCGCTATTCTTTGATCAGCTGTTGCCGGCGCTGGAGATAGCCGTGTCGGACCGCGCTGTACATGTCGATCACGCTCTCCTCGAACCCCTGGAACAGGTCGTAGTTGAGCGCGCGCTCGTTGAGCGTGTCCCCGGCCTTCATCCCGGCCCGTGTCCAGAAGAAGGGCAGCACGTAACTGAGGGGATCCATGAAGCCGTCGACGAACTTGCCGACGCCGTCCCTCACCGTCAGCGGCTCCATCAGGGGCAGGATCAGGTAGGGTCCGGGGCCGCTGCCCCAGACACCGAGCGTCTGTCCGAAGTCCTCGCGGCTCTTCGGGATGCCCCAGAAGTCCTTGGCCGGATCGAACAGGCCGCCGATGCCGGCGGTGCTGTTGATCAGAAACCGTCCCAGCTCGCGGCCGGCGCCGCCCCACTTGCCCTGCAGCAGGCTGTTGACGAACCGCGGCACGAAATTGATGTTGTCGAACCCGTTGGAGATGAGGACCTGCCACGGCTCGGGCATGACGACCATGTAGGCGCGCGCGGCCGGCTTCAGCACCCACCGATCCAGCCCGCGGTTGAACGTGAACATCTTCTCGTTGAAGGGCTCCCAGGGATCGTACTCTTCCTCGAACGCGTCACCGGCGTCCTGCGCGCGCTGGGCGAGGGCGAAGGCGTCGTGGACGATCTCGAGGGGCGCGGTCGGTACCACGGGCTCGAGGGCGTCATCGGCGGGATTGACGGCCTCCGGATCGGACTCGACGGACACCGTGGCCGACGCGACATTCGTTTCCAGGTCATCGGCCGGCATCACGGCCGGCGCCAGCCCGACAGCCGGCGCTGCGTCGGGCGCGACCGCTTCGACCGAGGCCGCCTCTCCGGCCGGCGTCGGCTCGGGTGTCGAGGTCGGGGGCGTGTCGACGGACGACAGGCCGGCGCTCAGCGCGCCGTCCGACTTCAGGAGCCCGGAGGAGGTGCCGCATCCACTGATGAGCGCGATGGCGAGAGCGACGCAGAGCCACGACGAGCCGGTGCCTCCGAATCCCAAGTCACGGCGACGCACGATCGGATCCTCCCCGGGAAAGGTTGGCGCCAGGCCCCGCGCCACCGCCCCAATATAACGGAATTCCGAAACCCGTTCGAAGGGAAAATGCTCCCGGACGCCGACGCGCGCACAATCGTTGTCTGGTGGAGAGCAGAGGCGTATGGTGGTGGGGTCGTCCGACTCCGAGCGGGGCGACGAGGGGGAATGTGTGAGCCGAGGTCGCGCGCGGGAGTTCTGGTGCGAGGTCGTCTCCGAGTCCGTGATGATCCGGCTGAAGCGGCACGGGGGATTCGGCCGCTCGCAGGGCTACTTCGTGCAGTGCAACCAGCTCGACTGCCAGTACGTCGAGGAGAACAAGCCGCCCTGTCCGCTGCACGTCGGGCTTTTCGCCGACGAGATCCGCGCGGCGGAAGAAGCGCGCGCGTCGCGGCGGGCGGACGAAGAGGGCTGAGCGGCCGCATCGGCGGCCGGGGGTGGGCGGGGGGCGGCGACCACGAGCGTGTGCGCGAGGGGAACGTCGGCGTGAGGCCACCCCGGCGCCCGCCGGGTGATGGTCTGCGGGAAACGGGTCGGCGGCCCCCCCCC
>Ga0302046_10002266_pt1 | contig 17939 bp, 20 predicted proteins | sample RVTome_11_FD_200261 | JGI IMG/M metagenome (GOLD analysis project Ga0302046, IMG submission 200261) | Soil microbial communities from uranium-contaminated site in the Upper Colorado River Basin, Wyoming, United States - RVT147D111 (version 2) ...
ATGGCAGTATCCTGTGGGTGGCCGGGTGGGGGAGCGGGCCGGCGCCGATTCCGCGTGAGCGGAATATGCTCTAGGCTCCGGCCATGACGGCACGAAGCTACACGGTCGACATCCCCGGTCCCGATGCCGCGCCGCGCGCGCCCGGCTTCGCCATGCCCGACGGTGCCTGGGACACGCATTTCCACGTCATCGACGCGCGCCACGGCTTCGTCGCCGAGCGCAGCTATACCGCGCCCGACGCGCCGCTCGCCAGCCTGACGGCGCTGCACGAGGCGCTCGGCATCGCGCGCGGGGTCTTCATCCAGGTGAGCGCCCACGGCACCGACAACCGGGCGATGCTCGAGGCGCTGGCCGAACGGCCGGCCTATCGCGGGGTCGCGGTGGTCGGGTCGACGGTGAGCGACGCCGAGCTCGACGAGCTCCACCGCGCCGGCGTGCGCGGGCTGCGCGTCAACGTGCTGTTCGGCGGCGGCGTCGGCTTCGAGCACATGGCCCCGCTGGGCGACAAGCTCGCCGGCCGCGGCTGGCACATGCAGCTGCTGCTCGACGTGAGCGCGCCCGAGACGCCGTGGGAGGTGATCGAGGCGCTGCCCTGCGACGTGGTGGTCGACCACATGGGCCATTGGGATACCGGGCTCGGCATCGGCGATCCGGGGTTCCAGCGCCTCCTGAAGCTGGTCGGCGGCGGCACGGGCTGGGTCAAGCTCTCGGGGGCCGAGCGCATCAGCCGGCAGGACGCGCCGCCTTTCGACGACGTGGTGCCGATCGCCAAGGCGCTGATCGCGGCCGGGCCCGAGCGCTGCGTCTGGGGCTCGGACTGGCCGCACGTCAAGCTGCCGGTGGCGATGCCCAACGACGGCGACCTGCTCGACCTGCTGGCGCTCTGGGCGCCCGACGAGGCGCAGCGGAAGAAGATCCTGGTCGACAACCCGACGCGGCTCTACACGGGCGCGGGTTAGGGCCACATTGCGCGATCGGACGCCGTACGCGAGTTTCGATCGCCTTTTAAGTCGGCTTTTCGACCGAGGGAGCGTGAGCGACCGAGCGGAGAAATCTGGCCGGATGCCGATCACGGTTTCAACCTAGATTTCTCCGCTCGCTATCGCTCGGTCGAAACGACGAATTAATTCGTACGGATCTACCCCCTCACGTCGTGTAGCGGGTGAAGTCGGCGGTGGTGGCGCGGGCCTTGGGGTCGGTCTCGACATTGACCAGGGCGGGGACGCCGGCTTCGACCTTGGCCCAGGCGCGCTCCAGCGCCGGGCGGATCTGATCCGGCTCGGTGACGTGCTCGCCATACCCGCCGAGCGCTTCCGCGAGCTTGTCGTAGCGGGTGTAGCCGAGGTCGCGGCCGGGCTTGGCGCCGTCGGGATCGCCGGTCCAGCCGCCGTTGTTCGAGAGCACCACCAGCAGCGGCAGGCCGTGGCGGACGCAGGTGTCGAACTCCATCGCGTTCAGCCCGAAGGAGCCGTCGCCGTGCAGCACCACGACCTGCGCCTCGGGCTTGGCCGCCTTGGCGCCCATCCCGCAGGGCAGGCCGACGCCCATGGTGCCGAAGACGCCGGAGTTGATGCGGTGGCGGGCGGTATAGGTCGGGATCGACTGGCGGCCGTAGTTGAGGATCTCCTGGCCGTCGACGACGAGCACGCCGTCGCGCCCGATGAAGTCGCGCAGCTCGCGGCAGAGCCGGAGCGGGTGGATCGGCACCTCGGCGCTGTTGAGGCGCGCCTCGTTCTCGGCCGCGCGGCTGTCGTTGCGTCCGCGCAGGCGCTCGCGCCAGGCGGCGAAGCGCCCGGGGCCGAGGCGTCCCTTGGCGGCCTCGGTGAGCTGGCCCAGCACCGCGCGGGCGTCGCCCGTAATGCCGATGTCGGCGCGGCCGCCGCCGGCGATCTCGGCCGGGTCGATGTCGACGCGCACCAGCTTGGCCCCGGCGTTGAAGCGCGGCGGCGCGGCATGGCCGACCACGTAGTTGAGCCGCGTGCCGACCACCAGGATCAGGTCGGCCTCGCGGAAGGCGGCGCCGCGCGCCGTCAGGTAGCAATAGGCGTGGTCCTCGGGGATGACGCCGCGGCTCTGCGGCGTGGTGTAGAAGGGGATGCCGGTGGCCTCGACGAAGGCTTCGAGCGCCGCCTCCGCTTCCGACCATAAGATACCGCTGCCGCTGAGGATGACGGGGGCTTCGGCCTTCGCCAGCAGGCCGACGGCGGCGGCGATCTGCGCCGGGTCGCCGGCGGGCCGGCTGCGCCCGGCGGGATCCCAGGGCTCGGGCCAGTCGACCGCCGCCTCGTCGACCTCCTGGTAGAGCACGTCGCCGGGCAGGTCGAGATAGACCGGGCCGACCTGGCCGCCCATCGCCTCGCGGACCGCGCGGTCGATCAGCTCGGGAATGCGGTGGGGGTCGTGGACGCGCGCGGCCCATTTGGTGCAGGGCTCCATCATCGCCAGCTGGTCGATCTCCTGGAAGACGCCGCGCCCGAGGGTGGCGTCGGGGCTGGCGCCGCCCAGCGCCAGGACCGGCGTGCGGTCGGCCCAGGCATGCGCCACGCCGGTGATGAGGTTGGTCGTGCCGGGGCCCGAGGCGGCCATGCAGACGCCGGGCCGGTTCAAGAGCCGTGCGTAGGCGTGGGCGGCCATGGCGCCGGCCTGCTCGTGGCGCACGTCGATGCCGCGCAGGCCCGCCGCCAGGCAGGCGCTCTCGACCGCCAGCATCGGGCCACCCATGATGAAGAAGAAGTCGCGCACGCCCTGCTGCTTCAGTGCGCGGGCGACGAGGTCGGAGCCGATCACGCCCATCGCCGCCGGCCGCTCAGATGACGCGTTCGGATTTCAGCGCCGAAAGCTCGTCCGCCGAGAGGCCGAGCCAGTCGCCGTAGACCGCCGCGTTGTCGGCGCCCAGCAGCGGCGCCGGGGCGACCGGCACGCGGCTTTCGGAGAGCTTGACCGGCCAGCCCGGCATGGTGAAGCGCCCGCGCGCAGGGTGGTCGAGCTCGACGATCATCTCGCGTGCGCGCATGCCCGGATCGTCGGTGATCTCCTGGGTGTCGAGCACGGCGCCGGCCGGCACGCCGGCCTTGCCCAGGATCTCCATCGCCTCGTGCTTGGTGCGGTCCTTCATCCAGTCGCCGATCAGTTCGTCGACATCGGCGACGTGGTCGCGCCGCGCCTGGGGACTGGAAAAACGCGGATCGTCGAGCAGGTCTTCGCGGCCGATCACCTGCAAGAGCCGCTGCCAATGCGCCGAGCCGGCGCGCGAGGCGTAGACGTAGCAGTAGTCGTTCGGCCCGTTGCCCTTGCAGGCGTAGACCTCGCTGGGCGCGGTGGTGCCGAGCACGACCTGGTTGCCGGCGCGGTGGGCGGGGCGGCCGTGGATGAGCTGGGCGGCGAAGGCGACGCGCGAGAAGTTGACCATCGAGTCCTGCATGGCGACGAAGACCTTCTGGCCGCGGCCGGTCGCCTGGCGCTGGTAGAGCGCGCCGAGGATGCCGATGGCGCAGTGCAGGCCCGCGCCGGTGTCGCCGATCGTCGGCCCCGGCTTGAGCGGGCGGCCGTCGGGCTCGCCGGTGGTGCTCATCGCCCCGCCGGTGGCCTGGCCGATCATGTCGAAGGAGAGGAAGTCCTCGTAGGCGCTGCCCGGCCCGAAGCCCTTGACCTGGGCGTAGACGATCCGCGGGTTGAGCGCCTTCACCGCCTCGTAGCCGAAGCCCAGGCGCTCGATCGCGCCGGGCGCGAAGTTCTCGATCAGCACGTCGGCCTTGGGGATCATCGCGCGCAGCATCGCCGCGCCGCGCTCGTCCTTGAGGTTGAGCGTGACGCTGCGCTTGTTGGCGTTGAGGACCATGAAGTACCAGCTGTCGGCGCCCGAGACGTCGGCCGAGGAGCGCCGGCCCTGCTCGCCGCCATCCGGGTTCTCGATCTTGATCACGTCGGCGCCGAGCCAGGCCAGCGCCTCGGTGCAGGAGGTGCCGGCCTCGAACTGGGTCAGGTCGAGCACGCGGATGCCGGCGAGCGCCGTGCCGCCGCCGTCGCCTCTGCCGGCACCGTTCGCGCCGCTCGCTTTCTCGGTCATGGCCGTCGCTCCGTCCGGGTCGCGTCCATCGGCTGCGCGCCGCGGCGACCACTGTGGACAAATCACGATTGCAGGGCAACAGGACAAGCGCCGTTGGGGCAGCGGGCGACCTGGGCGCGAGCGTGAACCACTTCACAGAGCGGATCGGCGAGGCGGCCTAGAACCTTGGTCATACTCACCGCTAACAAATGGAGATCACGATGAGCATCACCAGGAAGACCTCGACCCTGAAGGCCGTGCCCCTCGCCGCCGTCCTGTTCGCCGTCGGCACCGTCCTCGCCGCCAACGCCGCCAGCGCGGCGCCCTCGTCGGCAACGGGCGAAACGGCCGGGATCGCGCGGGAGCTGGCCGGCGCGACCGCCGCCGCGACGCCGGTCACCTACCGCCGCGGCTTCCGCTCCCACCGGCGCGGCTACCGCGTCCGGCGGCCCCACTACCGCCGCCACGGCCAGCGCACTAATCGCGGTGGGCGCGGCTACAACCGCCGCCCGTACTACCGCCCGGCGCCGCGCTACCGTCCGCGCCAGCGCTGGCAGCGCCGCCGCTACCGCTAGGTCGGGTCGCATTCAGGCCGGATCAAGAAGTGATTCGACCCAATCACGACCTGCTCCAGGTCGGACCCGCAGCGACACTACCGGTCGAGCAAGCCCCTTCCCCTCGCACGAGGGGGAGGGGTTTCGCCGTGCGGGCGGGTTGATTAGGCGGCGTTGGCGGGGCGTCGGCTTTGGCGTTGGCTTTCGAGTCCCAGGGTGAACCACTTCACAGAACCGAACGCCGCAAAGCCCGAGACTTCACCCAGGATCAACCCATGGAGATCGGGGGCGGGCGATGAACATCCTCAACATCATTCTGCTGGTGCAGCTGTTCATATGTACGGCCTACACCGTGCTCACCTGGATTTAGGGAGACACAACGCTATGGCGAGCGCGGGGGCTGGACGCCTATCATCGCGGTCGAAGCCGGAGCATGCGTGGGGGCGCCATGGCCGACCAGTGGAAGGAGACCGCCAGGAGCATCCTGTCGAGCCATTTCCTGCTCGGGGCGCTGGAGCCGGGGGTGCTCGACGACCTGCTCGGCTACGGCCGGTTCCGGACCTTCGCGCGCGGCGAGGTGATCTTCCGCAAGGGCGATCCGGGCGACAGCCTGCTGGCGGTGATCTTCGGCAAGATCAGGATCAGCACGCTTTCGGCGGACGGCCAGGAGATCGTGCTCAACGTGCTCGGCCCCGGCGACGTGTTCGGCGAGATCGCCTTCCTCGACGGCAAGGCGCGGACCGCCGAGGCGAGCGCGCTCGAGGACACCGGCCTCCTGGTGCTGGAGCGGAGCGGCTTCTTCCCCTTCGTCACGGCCAATCCCGAGGTCGCCATGCGGCTGCTCGAGGTATTGTGCGAGCGCCTGCGCTGGGTCAGCGACAACTACGAGGACGTGATCTTCCTCGACCTTCCGGCCCGGCTGGCCAAGCGCGTGCTGCGCCTGGCCGAGCGCTTCGGCACGCCGGGCGAGGGCGGCACGCGGGTCGCCTTCCGGCTCTCCCAGCAGGAACTGGGGCACATGACCGGGGTGACCCGCGAGGCCGTCAACAAGGTGCTGAGGACCTGGGAGGAGCAGGGGATCGTCAGCATCGAGCGCGCCTCGCTGACCGTCCGGGCGGCCGAGCGGCTGGCGCTGATCGCCCAGTCGGAATGATGGGCGCCGGGCGCGGGCATGCGGGAAATGAAGCGCGGGCGCCGCTCCCGGGGTATGATCGGGGCTGGCGTCGGCGCCCGGCGCCAAGGCAGCGGCAGGTGGCTTGAATGGCTGCAGACGGCATCGACCGCAAGCTGACGACGATCCTCGCGGCCGACGTGGCGGGGTACAGCCGCATGATGGCCGCCGACGAGGAGGCGACCCTGCGGACGCTGACGGCGTACCGCACCATCATCTTCGATCTCTTGAAGAAGCATCAGGGCCGGCTGGTCGACACCGCGGGGGACTCGGTGCTGGCCGACTTCGGCAGCCCCGTCGAGGCGGTGCGCTGCGCGATCTCGATCCAGGAGGAGCTGGCCGTCCGCAACGCCGAGCTCGCCGAGGACCGCCGCATGCTGTTCCGCATCGGCATCAACGTCGGCGACGTCATCGTCGAAGGCGACAACATCTTCGGCGACGCGGTCAACGTCGCGGCGCGGCTCGAAGGCGTGGCGGTGCCGGGCAGCGTCTGCATCTCCGGCTCGACCTTCGAGCAGGTGAAGAACAAGCTCTCGATCGGCTTCACCGATATCGGCCCGCAGAGCGTCAAGAACATCCCGCAACCCGTGGCCGCCTACCAGCTCTCCGCCAACGCGCCCGAGACGCGGCGCGGCGGGTCGGCCCGGCGGCGCAATCTCTGGCTCGGCCTGGCGGCGGGGCTGGTGATCGGCCTGGCCGGCGTCGGCGCCTATGCGGTCTGGACGGGCGAGCGCGCGGCGGAACGCGCCGAAGCCCTGCGCCTGAAGGCCGAGGCCGCCGCCGAACGCAACCGTGCCGAGGAGGCCAGCCGCCGGCTGGAGGAGACGCGCAAGGCGGTCGAGGCGGAGCGCAGGCGCGCCGCCGAGGAGGGCAGGCGGCGGGCCGAAGCGCGCCGCGAGGCGGAAGCAGCGGCGCGGCAACGGGCCGCGGAGGAGGCCCGCAAGCGCGCGGAGACCGAAGCGCGGGAACGCGCCGAGGCCGAGGCCCGTGAGCGCGCCCAGATCCAAGCGCGCCAGCGCGCCCAGGCCGAAGCGCGCCAGCGCGCCCAGGCCGAAGCGCGGCGCCGGGCCGCGGCGGCGGCAAAGCGGAAGGCGGCGGCGCCCGCCTCGCGATCGCAGGTCGCCGTCAATCCGGGCGCGCTTCGGGCGGCCCAGGTTCAGGCGTTGCTGGTCGGCCGCACCGCGCGCTTCGAGCGACGCCATCGCTTCAAGCCGGGGAAGGTGGTCTTCCTGCTGACGTTCGCGCCCGGCGGGGTGCTGCGGCTCGGCTGTACGTTCCATCCCGACCGCAACCCCACGCGCCAGTTCCCGTGCCGTGCCGGCGGCAAGACGTATGTCTGGCGCATGGACGGCGAGCGCATCTGCTGGTCGATCCGCGCGCCGATCTGCTTCACGGTCGCCCGCCAGGGCGCCGGCTACGTCATGCAGCCCACCGCCGGGTCCCAAAGGGCGATCCTGCGCGGGCCGTTCCGGATCGTCCGCTGAGCCTGCCGCGGGCGCGTGCATGGCCCTGAGGGCTCCGGACGCGCCCATCGTTCGGCCGTCCTGTCCACTGAAATTGGCCGCGCCGGACCCCGCCGCCGGGCGGATCGCCGCGAGCGTGAAGCGGATCACGGAGCCCGCCGCGGCGACGCAGTACCACTCGGTCACGTTCAACGCTTGGAGCAAGGCTCCGGGAAGGAATGGGGACCGATGGCACTCAGTCTGACAATACTCTCGATCATCGCGGCCAGCTTCGCCCTGGGCGTCAGCTTCGCCGATATCCGCGCCGAGGCGCGCGAGCGCTCGGCGCCGGGCATTCAATTGCCCACCCAACGTGCGGCGGCGTGGCCGGTGCGCTAGGATTGCCGCGTCCGATCCGGGGCGGTTCGATGCCGCGGACCCGAAGCGACTGGAAGCGCATGAACCCGATCCTGCGGAAACTCGGCGCGGCGCTCGATCTCACGAAGGAGGAGCAGGCCTATCTCCTCGACCTGCAAGGCGCGCCGCATACCGTGACCGCGGGCCGCCAGATCGTCGTCGAGGGCGAGATCTACGACGACATCTATTTTCTCCACGACGGCTGGGCCTTCCGCTCCAAGGTGCTGCCCGACGGGCGGCGCCAGATCTTCGGCTATCTGATCGCCGGCGACGTGATCGGCCTGCGGGCGAGCCTGCTCGACTTCGCCGACGACACGGTCGAGGCGCTGACCGACTGTACGATCGCCTCCTTCTCGCTCGAGCGGCTCTACGACGCCTGCCGGCACCATCCCCGGCTGGTGATCGCGCTGATGTGGTCGGCGGCGCGCGAACAGTCGCTCTTGAGCGAGCAGATCATGCGGATCGGCCGCCGCAACGCGATCGAACGGGTCGCGCATTTCTTCCTGGAGCTGCTGAGCCGGCTTCAGCTCGTCGACGAGGCCGGGCGGCGCTCCTTCGGGCTGCCGCTGACCCAGGAGCTGATCGCCGACACGCTCGGTCTCAGCATCGTCCACGTCAACCGGACGCTGCGCAAGCTCCGCCAGCTTGGGTTGGTCGATATCGAGGACGGACGCCTCGTCATCCACGATATCGGCCGGCTGACCGACGTCGCCGATTTCGACCCGCTCTACCTCGACCAGGCGTCGGGCGCCGACTGAGCGCCGCCCGAGCGCCAACTGAGCGCCGCCTCAGTCCCCCGGGCGGATCGGCGGCCGATGGGCCTCGGCGAGATCCTTGGCGATCCGGGTGCGCGCCCGCCGGTTCCGGTCCTCGACGCGAATGCAGATATGCCGCCTGCCGACGCCCTCGAGGCGGGTGTGCCGGGCGAGCTGTCCGGCGGTCCGCGCGAGGTCGTCGGAGCGTCCGATCAGCCAGACGCGGCGCTCGTCGCTCCTCCGGCGGTCGCGGGCGACGCCCGACACGACGAACACGCCGCCGACCGGGGGAATATCCGCTTCGGGCTCGAATACGGCGAACTTGTACGTGACGCCGCTGGCGCCCGCGAAATAGGCATCGCCGATTCGTCTGGATGGCATCTCGTGTCGCTTCGCTCGGCCCGCGCGGTTGGCGTGCGCCCGCGCTTGGCGGGCGTCGGCTCGCATCGTCGCGGGGCCGCCGGGCGGATGCATTAACCCATGTAAGTGACAGCACCGCGGGAAGGGCCGACCATCGGCCGCAGACAGATGCGGGCCGGCCGCCCCCGGCCGGACCCGTCCGATCCCATACCGACCCGAAACGAGGCAACGATGCTCAAACTGGCCGCTCTCCCCTATGCCCACGACGCCCTGGCGCCGCATATCTCCGAGCGCACCATGCGCCTGCACCACGGCAAGCATCACCGGGGCTACGTCGAGAAATTGAACGTGCTGGTGAAGGACACGGTGTTCGAGAGCATGGCGCTGATCGACATCGTCCAGGCGTCGGCGCGCGACCGCCAGCAGCGCGCGCTGTTCGACAACGCCGCCCAGGCCTGGAACCACGCCTTCTTCTGGCACTCGATGACGCCGGGCGGCGGCGGCGCGCCGATGGGCGAGATCGGCGATCGGCTGGAGGAGGCCTTCGGCGGCCGGCAGGGCTTGCGCGATGCCTTCGTGGAGGCGGCGGCCGGACAGTTCGGAAGCGGCTGGGCCTGGCTGGTGCACGACGGCGCCGGCACGCTGGCGATCGAGACAACTGGCAATGCCGGCTGTCCCGTCGTCGCCGGCAAGATGCCGCTCCTGACCTGCGACGTCTGGGAGCATGCCTATTACCTCGACTACCAGAACGACCGCGCTGCCTTCGTCGAGGCCTTCCTCGACCACCTCGTGGATTGGGACTTCGCGACCGCCAACCTGCGTCTCGCCGAAGGGACCGACTGGCACGACCAGACGCGCGCCGCCGGCGGCGCGCTCTGAACCGCGCCGCGCCGTGACGGGCCCGCGGGGCATCGCCGCCCGCGGGCCTGCAACCCGCGACCATCGAGAGGAGCCATGACCGGCACCACCGGGACGAAACCGAGATCCGGGCCGAAGGTGAAACGCCAGGCCCAGGCGACCGGCAGGCGCGCCCAGTTCGACGCCCGCGTGGCCGAATGGGACAGCCGGATCAAGGCGATCGAGGCCAAGTACGAGCAAGCCCGCGCGGGCGTGAGCTCGGAGGTCTCCGAGCTGCTGGACGTGCTGCGCAAGAGCCACGCCGAGGCCCGCGCCCAGATCGACAAGCTGACGGCGTCGGGCGACGCGGCCTGGGAGCGCTCGCGCGCGGCCGTCGAGGGCGCCTTCGACGAGGTTTCGGCCGCCTACGAGGCGGTGCGCCGGCGCCTGCGCTGACGCCCGCGCCGCGACTGGCGGCCGGCCGGCCGACCTGCTCTAGCGGCAGGACCGGCGCGCGGCCTTGAGCGCGTCGGTGAAGCCGATCAGCGAGTAGGTGTCGGTGGTGAGCGTGCCGCGGCTCGAGCGGCCGCGCACCTCCATGCGCCGGCCCTTGCGCATGGCCCGCACGATGCGCCGCGTATTGGTCTTGCGGCGGGTCCAGGCGGTGTCGCCGTCGGGGACCAGGCGGAAGCGGCGCGGACCGATCTTCACGGTGACCTTGCTGCGCCGCTTGTATTTGTAGCCGGCGATGACGGCGACGTCCTCGCGGCCGCTGCGCGGGCGGTGGATCACCTGGATATAGGCATCGCCGCGCCGCCGGTAGCGGCCCCGCTCGCGGCGCGGGTCGGCCTCGACGTAGCAGACCTTGCGGCCGCGGTCGGTCTCGGCGAAGGCGTTCCAGTCGAGGTAGCTGGCGACCAGCTTCCGGGCCGCGGCCGCGGCGGGCGAGCCCGCGAGCATGGCCGGCAGGACAGCGAACAACACGAGTATTTTCAGGCACTTCCAACGGATCGTGGTCAAGGATCCTCCGATGATTGCAGTCCAGCGCCGATCACAAGCCCCCGCTTGAGCGTAGCAGCGCATACCACCGCAGGTGGGGCCGACATTAACCTATGTTAATGCGCGTCACCGAGAGGGGGTCGTAGTGCTGCTCGGAGCGCTCGAATGCCCGAATACGCCTAGAGCAGGTCGTGATCAGGTCGAATCACTTTATGATCCGGCCCAAATGCGATCCGATCTAGAGCAGGTCGTGATCAGGTCGAACCACTTTTCGATCCAGCCCAAATGCGACCCGATCTAGTCCGCCGCCTGGTTGAGCTCGACGACGTTGCGGTCGGGATCGCGGACGAAGAAGGCGCGGTCGCCGGTCGGGAAGGTGATCGGGCCCTCGGTGACGGCAATCCCGGCGGCCTCGACGGCCGCCTGGGCGGCGGCGAGGTCGCGCACGGCGAGCGACATGTGGGTGTAGCCGGCGTGCTTTTCGTCGACGTCCATCAGGATGTTGGCGCCGGCATCGCGGCTGGCGTTGAGGACGAGGTTGATCTCGACGCCGCACGGATGCTCGAGGATCGCCACCGGCTCGGGGCCGAGCGGGCCGGCCACGAAGTCGAAGCCGAGGATCTCGTAGAAGGCGCGCGCCCGGTCGAGGTCGTGGACGCGAATGCCGACATGGGCGATCCCCGTGACGAAGTCGCCGTTCTTCGCTGTGCTCATCGCGCGCTCCCTGTCAGGCTGCGCGCAGCATAGCCCGGCGCGGCCTCAGAGCCACCATTGCAGCACGTATTCGAACGGCCCCTCGCGGTTGACCAGGTCGGCGCGCTGCAGCGCGATGCGGTAGCCGTCGGGCGTCTTCTTCAGGTAATGCCGGTATTTGCCGACGAAATGACGCACCTGGTAGCGGAAGAATTCCGCGCAGTGGAAGCGCGAGCGCACGATGACGTCGCCGTTCGCGTCCTCGTGCTCGACGATCACGTTGGAGACGACGTGGCAGAGCCGGTTGTTGGGGGCCTGGCTGTGCGCCTGGGGGTGGGTGTTGCGGCGGATGCGCATCTTCATCAGGTTCAGGTCTTCCCAGAAGATGTTGGGCAGCCCGTCGCCGTCGGTCTGGTCGGCCTCGGCCGGCATCCAGTAGTGGCCGTCGGGGGTGAAGAGGGCCAGCCACTCGTCCCAGGCCTGGCCGTCGAGATATTCGGCCTGCCGGAAGAGGAACCGCTCGACCGCGGCCTGGATCTCGAGGCCGACGTCGGCGACCGCGTAGGGATCGCTCTCGGCCAGCCTGCGCGCCGCCTCAGCCATGGTGCGGCCCTCCCGCGCCGGCGCCGTTCGCGCCGTTGCCCGTCATCAGGTCGCGCCAGACGTGCATCATGTGGCGCAGCGGCATTTCGCTCATCGATTCGGGGGCCGAGCGCAGGATGCCGTCGACCATCGGGTCCTGTCCGGCGTTGCGGTGGAAGCTGACCCACTCGTTGGCGTTCGATTCGAGCCCGTTCTGGCATTTCCACCAGTTGAACAGGTCGTCGGCGTTGACCATGGTCGAGGGCGAGTTGACCAGATAGTAGTAGGCGAGCGCCCGCCGGTAGATCGCCTCCGGCGCGTCCTTCAGGCGGAAGTGCCAGATCTCGGACAAGGTGCGGTTGGGGCCGAGCGGCCGGATCGTGCGGAGCTGCTGCAGCGGCGGCTGCACCGAGTTGCAGGGATAGACCAGCACGTGGTGGAGATCGATGCCGAGGATCTCTTCGGCCCGCTCCTCGCCGTAGGCCGCGTACATGCGCTTCACGTATTCGTTGGTGTCCGGGTCGCTGGGGCGCAGGCCCATGTAGCCTTCCAGCGTGCAATGCCCCTGCGGAAGGCCGGTGGTGCCGAACCGGGTCCAGCCGACGATGCCGATGCGCTTGAAGTCGGAGAGGAAGCCGTACTCCATCGGCACCGGCTCGCCGGCCTTCTTGAGGTCGCGCTCGATGGTGGTGGCGGCCGCGCCCGTCGATTCGTGCGTGGCGCCCGGATGCGAGACGTCGAGCTGGTTCTCCAGGAAGATCTTCCAGTTCGAGTGCTGGATCACCTGGAAGCAGTCGCCGACCACCTCCGTCGCGCAGCCGGGGGCGCGGTCGATGAGCTGGTCGAAGGCGGTCTTGGCGCCGCCCAGATGGGTTTCGAGGTCGGGGCCGTCGGCAGCCAGCGAGGCGAACCAGAAGCCGCGGTAGTTGTCCGCCCGCGGCGCCTTGCGCACCTGGAATTCCGGATCGTCCTTGTTGAAGGCGGTGCCGTCATAGCCCTCGACCGCCGGGACGCTGTCGATGGCGCCGTCGAGCCGGAAGGTCCAGGCATGATAGGAGCAGCGGATGGCGCGGCCGGCGTTGCCCTTGCGCGCGGTGCAGAGTTGGGCGCCGCGGTGGGGGCAGCGGTTGTAGAGCACGTGGATCTCGCCGTCCTGGTCGCGCGTCATCACCATCGGCTGGCGGCCGACCTGGGCGAGGTAGTAGTCGCCGGGCTTGGGCACCTGGCTCTCGTGGCCGATGTAGATCCACTGGCGCTCGAAGATGCGCTCCATCTCCAGCGCGAAGATCTCCTCGTCGACATAGGCCTTGCGGTGGACCCGGTCGGGCTCGACCAGGGCCGCGATCTCGGCGTCGGACCAGCTCATGCGTTACCTCGTCTGTTACTACGAACCCGGACAAACTATGCGGCGAGCGCCCGCGCCGTCCACCTCATTCTAGCATGCGCGCGGCCCGCCCGCGCAGCGTTGCGCCGCGCCCAGGCGTGCTGGTGCGGATGGCCTGCCGTCAGTTGCGCCAGCGCAGGAAGTAGCGCTCGGCGCGGCCGATCAGCCAGGCGATGGTGAGGCCGAGCACCGAGAGGATCGCCACGCCGGCGATCAGCTGGTCGGTCGCCATCAGGCTGCCGGCCAGCAGGACGTAGGCGCCGACGCCGAACTCGGCGCCGATCATCTCGGCGGCGACCAGCAGCACGATGGCGATCGAGGCCGAGATGCGGAAGCCCGAGAGGATCGCCGGCAGGGCGCCCGGCAGGATGATCTTGCGCACGATCGACGACCAGGCGAGGCCGAAGGACTGGCCCATGCGGATCAGGCCGCGGTCGACGTTGTCGACGCCGCCATAGGTGGCGATGACGGTGGGGAAGAAGGTGCCGAAGAGGATGGTCGCGACCTTCGAGCCCTCGCCGATGCCGAACCAGATGACGAAGAGCGGCAGCAGCGCGATCTTGGGGATCGGGAAGATCGCCGAGACGAGCGGCGACAGCCCCGCGCGCGCCACCGAGAAGAGCCCGATCGAAAGGCCGACCGCGATGCCGAGGATCGTGCCGCAGACCCAGCCGACGACGAGGCGGTAGAGCGAGGCGCCGAGATGCTTCCAGAGCATGCCGGTCTCGATAAGCTGGCGGAAGGCCTCGAAGGCCTCCGACGGGGCGGGCAGGACCAGCTTGCCGATGACGCCGGTCCGCGAGCCGAGCTCCCAGAGCGCGATCAGCCCGACGAAGACCAGCGGGGCGATGATCCGCAGCGGCCTGGGCGCGAAGCCGCCGCCGCGGAACGGCACGCTGCGCGCGTTCTCCTTCGACGCCGGCTCACGCATCGGCCAGCTCCCGCTCGGCGGCGCGCGCCTCCTCGCGCAGCAATTCCCACAACTCGCGTTGCCGGGCGGCGAGTTGCGCCTGGCGCTCGCGGCGCTCGGCCAGCGGCATGTCGATCTCGACGACCTCGCGGATGCGGCCGGGCCGGCGCGAGAGGACGACGATGCGGTGGCCGAGCATCACCGCCTCGGCGAGATTGTGGGTGACGTAGGCGGCGGTGAAGCGCTCGCGCGTCCAGAGCTCGACGAGGTCGTCCATCAGGAGCGCCCGGGTCTGGCTGTCGAGGGCGGAGAGCGGCTCGTCCATCAGCAGCACCGCGGGGCTGACGCAGAGCGCGCGGGCGATCGCCACGCGCTGTTTCATGCCGCCCGAAAGCTGGCGCGGCAGGGCTTCCCTGAAGTCGCTCAGCTTGGTGCGGGCGAGGACCTCGTCGATCAGCCGGGCGCGCTCGGCCCGCGCGATCGGATGGTCCTCGAGCGCCAGCGAGACATTGCCCTCGACCGTGCGCCAGGGCAAGAGGGCGAAGTCCTGGAAGACGTAGGTGAGCGGGTTGAGCGATCCTTGCGGGGGCGCGCCGAGCTGCAGGATCTCGCCGCGGTCCGGGCGCTCGAGCCCGCCGATCAGGCGCAGCAGGGTCGACTTGCCGCAGCCCGAGGGGCCGATGATGCAGACGATCTGCCCGCTCTCGATGTCGAGGTCGATCGCCTCCAGCACCTCGACATCGCCGTAGGCGTGACAAATGTTCCGCAGCCGCAGGTCCATGGCCTCAGGCCCCGACCGGGCGCCGCGTCATCGCCGGCTCCCGGATCGCCTCGATCAGTAGGTATTCACGAAGCCCGGATCGACCAGCATCTCGATTTTCACCGACTTGGGCACCAGCCCTTCTTTCTGGAACCAGGCGAGCTGGTCCTTCACGCTCGTGAGGTTGAGCGCGGCGCCCTGGTTGATGCGCATGGCGCCGTCGCGGATCGAGGGCGCGGCCTTCTCGTAGGGCCGGCTCGCGTAGACGTATTTGTGGATCAGCTTGACCATGTCCTCGGCCGCCTCATCGCCGGCGGACTTGTCGACCAGGGCGGCGTTGAAGTCTGCCGCACCCTTGGAGAAGCCGGCGAGGAAGCGCTTGACGAGGTCGCGCTTCTCCGCGGCGTTCCCGGCCGAGGTGAAGACGACGGTGACCTGATAGTTTGGCACGTAGTCGGCGACCATGCCGATCTTCTTGGCGGCGTCACTCTTCAAGAGCGCCTTGGCGATGTGCGGGACGATCGACCAGGCGTCGATCTGGCCCGACTTCAAGGCGCCGATGATGGCGCCGACCTTGTGGAGCGGCTTCACCTTGATGGTGCTGCCCGCGAAACCCTCCTTGGCGGCGATCTTGTGCGCCATGTAGTGGAAGGACGAGCCGGTCTGGGTGATGCCGAAGCTGCGGCCGCGCAGCTTGACCGGCGAGGTGAGGCCCGCGTTGTAGGCTTTCTTGGAGGCCAGGATGATCTGGCCGTCGATGCCCTTTTCCTCCTGGAGCGCGCCGCCGACCACCTTGATCGCGCCCTTCTGCGCCAGGTTGATGAGCGCGCCCGAGATCGCCGTGACGCCGAAATCGACGTCGCCCGAGGCGATCGCCACCGCCATGGGCTGGGCGGCCTGGAAGAACTTGAACTCGACCTCCAGGCCCTGCGCCTTGAAGTAGCCGCGCTCGAAGGCGACGAAGCTCGCCGCATGCGAGGTGAAGCGGAGCGCGCCCACGGTGATCTTGTCGGCCGCGCTGGCCGCGCCGCCGAAGGCGGCCCAAAGCGCCAGCGCCAGGGCCGCGCCAATGCCCGCGCCGCGAAACGTCTGCCAAAGCCTCGAAAGCATGGACCCGTCCTCCTGTGATCGCCCGTTCGCCGGGCGGCGATTGGGCAGATGATGCCCAATTCGCGCCCGGCCGTCCACACGCCTCGGGACGGCGCGCGATGCCGGGAGCAGGCGACGGGGCCGCGCGGTCAGGTCTGCTGGCCGCCGTTCGAGCCCAGCATCTGGCCGTTCATGAAGCCGCCCTCGGGCGAGCAGAGGAAGCCCGCGGCGGCGGCGATGTCCTCGGGCTCGCCGAGGCGGCCGAGCGGGATCTGCGCGAGGCGCGCCTCGATGCGCCGGGTCACCTCGGGGTCGTCGTGCTCGGTGCGGATGGCGCCGGGCGAGATGGCGTTGGCGGTGACGCCGTCGGGCCCGAACTCCCTGGCCAGCGACTTGGTGAGGCCCCAGAGCCCGTGCTTGGCGACCGAGGCGGGCGCGCGGCCGGGGTAGCCGTTGATCGCGTTCAGGCCGGTGATGTTGACGATGCGCCCCCAGCCGCGCTCGACCATGGCCGGCAGGAAGGCGCGGCAGGTATGGAAGGCGGCGTTGAGGTCGACGTCGAGCACCCGATACCAATCCTCGTCGGCCATCTCCAGGAAGGGGGTCGCGGGCCGGATGGCGGCGTTGTTGACCAGGATGTCGACGGCGCCGAAGCGCGCGAGCGCCGCCGCGGCGATCTCGCGCACCGTCTCGGGGCGGCCGATATCGCCCATGGCGACCAGGGCCTCGATCGCGCCGCCGCCGGCCTCACGCGCCGCCTCGGCCGTGGCCTCGCCGGCGTCGCGGTCGGCGCGGCCGTTGACCACCACGTTGGCTCCGCGCCGGGCCAGCTCCAGGACGATGGCGCGTCCGATGTTCCGCCCGGCGCCGGAGACGAAGGCCGTCTTGCCCGCCAATCCCGTCATCGTCGATCTCCCGTTTGTTTGCGCCGGAACCGGCGCGGCTCAGCGGCCGGTGAAGCGCGGCGTCCGGTTCTCGCGGTGCGCGGCGACGCCCTCGTCGGCATCGGCGGTCCATTCGAAGGCGTGGCGGAGCGCGTCGGAAAGCGCGCGCGCGGCACGGAAGCCATCGTCGCGGCGCATCCGCATGATCCGCTTGGCGCCGCGGATGGCGAGCGGGCCGTTGCCGGCGATCGCCCGCGCCAGCGCCTCGAGCGTGGCTTCGAGCTCGTCCGAAGGCACGAGGCGGTCGACCAGGCCGATGCGCTCCATCTCCGCCGCCTCGATGGCGCGGCCGGTGGCGATGAGCTCGAGCGCGCGGCCGTGGCCGATCAGCCCGGGCAGGCGCACCGGCGCGCCGGCGCCGGGAAAGCCGCCCCATTTCGCCTCGGGCATGGAGAGCCGGACATGGTCGGCGGCGATGCGCATGTCGCAGGCGAGCGCGAGCTCGGCCGCCCCCGCGCGGACCTCGCCGTTCAGGCCGGCGATCACCACCTGGGGCAGCGCCTCGATGGCGTCGAAGGTCGCGTTGGCCAGCGCCACCACCTCGAGCACGCGCTCCTTGCCCAGGCTCGCCTTGAGCTCGGGGTCGAGGAGGCCGGTGGAGAAATATTCGCTGCCGGCGGCGGTGATGACGACGGCCTGGACGTCGCGCTCGTCCTTGAGGCGCGCCGCCGCCGCGCCCAGCGCCGCCAGCGCGTCGGGGACCAGCATGTTCCGCTCGTCCGGCCGGTCGATCAGGATGCGCGCGACGGGGCCGTCGCTCGACAGGACGATGCCGTCGGTCATGGCCGTCTCCCCCCGGATCGGGTCGCATTTGGGCCGGATCGAAAATTGATCCGGCCCAAATGCGTGAATCCGATCTAACTATTTGGTAATAGAGCAGATTCACGTGATTGGGTCGAATCAAGACGTGATTCGACCCAATCACGACCTGCTCTACATCGCCGCCAGGACTTTTTCGTGGACCGCCTTGACGGCGTCCATGTCGCCCGGGTTGTGG